>ERZ779885.4685-NODE-4685-length-10466-cov-4.963788_pt1 | contig 10466 bp, 10 predicted proteins | sample MGYA00511554_ERZ779885 | MGnify/ENA primary metagenome ERZ779885 (study PRJEB29588, sample SAMEA2160998) | human gut metagenome | biome: human gut; feature: human-associated habitat; material: faeces | place: Denmark | collected 2008/2010 ... | reverse complement strand
TCTGGTAGATGAGCGCATCCGTCTTGGTGGACAGAACGTACGGGTCAAAGGTGCCGTTTGCAGAGAACTTATCCTTAACCGGAATGAAAAATTCGTTGATCCTGTTCAGCTCGTGAGCATCCACGCCGCAGTCGAAGCCCATCTGCTGCAGCGCGTAGACCATGGACTCGGTTGCCGGCTGGCTGGTGCCGCCCGACATGCACGAGGTCGCACAGTCGATGCCGTCCGCACCGGCTTCCGCTGCCTTCAGATAAGTCATATAACCCAGACCGGTGGTCGCGTGTGTATGCACATAAACCGGAATTTTGATGTTCTGCTTGAGTGCGGTAACCAGGTCATAGCACTCCTGCGGAGACATAATGCCCGCCATATCCTTAATGCACAGCGAGTTGCAGCCCATGGCTTCGATCTGCCTGCCGAGCGAAACGAACATCTCCAGATTGTGGATCGGACTCAGCGTATAGCAGATACAGCCCTGCGCATGACCGCCGGCCTTGATGCACTCGTCCACCGCAGTCTCGATGTTGCGCAGGTCGTTGAGCGCGTCGAAGATGCGGATGATGTCGATGCCGTTATCAATGGACTTGCCGCAGAACTCGTCGACGACGTCGTCAGCATAGTGCTTGTATCCTAAGATGTTCTGGCCGCGGAAGAGCATCTGGAGCTTCGTGTGCGGCAGGTGGGCGCGCAGCTGGCGCAGCCGCTCCCACGGATCCTCATCCAGAAAACGCAGGCAGGCGTCGAACGTGGCGCCGCCCCAGCACTCGAGAGAGTAGTAGCCGATCGAGTCGAGAATTTCGCAGGCGGGGAGCATCTGTTCGAGCGTCATGCGCGTGGCAGCCTGCGACTGGTGCGCGTCGCGCAGAATGGTGTCGGTGATGAGAAGGGGCTTGTTCGATAAGAATTCCATAGCGGTATGAGGATCCTTTCTTATAATGTAATTTTCAGTTTAGCACAGCAGCGTGGGAATGGCAAGGGAACTTTTGTCAATGATTTCACATTTTTATCGAATGATTCAGAAATAATGATACATTGAATGAAAAATGTCTGAATGCGAGTCAAAGAATGCTTGACGGCCCTGCGGGGATATGATATACTGCTCCTTACTTTGAGGGAGTAGATGGCGTCAGCTGCTTTAGATGGCGTGGCAAGTCAACAGACTGACCGCTTTGCGGTCTGGCTTGTCTTAAACAACGAGACTCAAGTATGGCTTCGCTGTACCTGTGTCTCTTTTCTTATGCTCAGGTGCGGTATCGCGCCTGATTTTTTGTTGTCTGGAGGATCTTACCGTGACATTTTTCGAGCTGTTCCTCATCGGCATCGGGCTTTCGATGGACGCCTTCGCCGTGTCGATCTGCAAGGGCCTTTCCATGCAGAAGATCGACAAAAAGTATACGCTCTGCATCGGCCTCTTTTTCGGCGGCTTCCAGGCGCTGATGCCGCTGACGGGCTACCTTCTCGGCAACCAGTTTTCAGGGTATATCGAGCGCTTCGACCACTGGATCGCCTTCGTCCTGCTCGCGCTGATCGGCTTTAACATGATCAAGGAGAGCCGCGAAGAGGAGAAAGAAGAGGAAAAGCCCTACGCGGGCGTCAACTTCAAGGAGCTGCTGATCCTCGCCGTTGCCACGAGCATCGACGCGCTGGCCGTCGGCGTGACGTTTGCTTTTTTACAGGTGAATATTGTGCCTGCCATCACGATCATCGGCTGCACGACGTTTGTGATCTCGATTGCGGGTGTGTACGTCGGCAATGTGTTCGGCTCGCGCTACAAGAGCCGCGCCGAACTCACCGGCGGCGTCATTCTCATTTTAATCGGGCTCAAGATCTTGCTCGAGCATTTGGGTGTGATCGCGTTTTAATAAAACGTGAAATTATCTCCCGCGCGGCGCGGGAGTGCGGATAAAAGGGGACCTTCTCTCACGTGAGAGAAGGTCCCCTTTTGAACCCCTAAGAGAACGGCAGGGGCGTTTCGATTTCGCCCCTGCACCCCTAACGACCAAAAGGGAGGGGCCTTGCCCCTCCTTTTTGGATTATCCACCATGCTCTTCTGACGGCGCGGCATTGCTGTGCTCGCCGCTTTGGGGTGCTGCTTTTTTAGTTTTTTGCTGTGATATAGATTTCTTCTGCTTTTTGCTGGGCGGAGATGAGTTGGGCTTTTGCGTTACCGTAGTTTTGACTTTCGATTTGCTCCAATGCGTCGGTGATTGCGTTGAATAACAGATGGTACATCTTTTCGTAATCAGGCATTTTCATTCCTCCTTGCGACTATAATAACCTGAAACAGGTTAAAATGCAAGTTGAGAAGTTGCTTGCTTTATAGTTTTCCTGGGGTGAAGATGATGTATCCGAGATTGAGAGACCTGCGGGAAGACAACGATATGACGCAAGCTGCGCTTGCGAAGCTGCTAGGCATGTCGCAGACCGGTTATTCCAAATATGAGACCGGTGAAAACGACGTGCCAACACAAATTTTAATTAAACTGGCCGACCTCTACGGAACCTCCGTCGACTACCTTCTCGGCCGCACCGACAAACAATAAAAACGACCGCCACCGCGGTCGTTTTTTCATATTTAATGCGGCGAGCGCAGCAATGCCGCGCCCGCACGCAGTCTGCCGCCAGTCTACCGTCACACGCGCCTCACGGAGTAAGGCACGGTTGCTGGATGAACCGAATCGCAGGGGTTCATGGCGAAGCCATGTACACCGCACTTACATTGCGCAGCGCGTGCAGCTCTTCAAGCCCCAGACCGGCAATGTCGGGGGGGCGAGGGGAGCTCCCCTCGCGTTCTCTTGGGGGTCAAAGGGGGCCATTCTCTCACGTGAGAGAATGGCCCCCTTTATTCACGCAGCCCTTGGGCTGCAATATTCTTCCCTTAAAAGGGAAATTTTCCAAAAATCAAATGAGATTCTTTTCAGAATCAGCATCAAACAAATGCACCAGTTTGGCATCAAACCCAAACTTCACCGCCGTATGCCGCGCATACGCCATCGGATCAATATTCGCGGTGGGAATGACCGCCACAACATCCTGCCCGTTTGCGGCAAGGTGCAGATGCAGCTCGCTTCCCATCAGCTCGCTGACGTCGACCTCGGCAGGGATACCGCTCTCGCCGAGCGAGATATGCACGGGGCGCACGCCCGCGGTGACGCTGCGGCTCTCGACGCCTGCGGCGGCGAGCTTTGCGCTCTGCTCTGCGGTAAGCGTGACGGTCTCGCCCATGACGGTGAGTGTATAGCTGTCGGCGGTCTTTGTGAGCTGGCAATTTTCAAAGAAATTCATCTGCGGCGAGCCGATGAAGCCCGCGACGAACAGGTTCGCCGGATGGTTGAAGACCTCCTGCGGCGTGCCGATCTGCTGGATGTAGCCGTCGCGCATGATGACGATGCGGTCGCCGAGGGTCATGGCTTCGACCTGATCGTGCGTGACGTAGATGAACGTGGTGTCGATCTTCTCGCGCAGCTTGATGATCTCGGCGCGCATCTGGTTGCGCAGCTTTGCGTCAAGGTTCGAGAGCGGCTCGTCCATCAGCAGCACCTTGGGGCTTCTGACGATGGCGCGGCCGATGGCCACGCGCTGGCGCTGGCCGCCGGAAAGCGCCTTGGGCTTGCGGTCGAGGAACTGAGTGATGTCGAGGACTTCGGCCGCCTCGCGCACGCGGCGGTCGATCTCGTCGTTGGGCATTTTCTTGAGATGCGTCTTACCGTCCGCATCCGTCTCCGCGATCTTCTTGAGCTTGAGCGGGAAGGCGATGTTTTCATAGACGGTCATATGCGGATAAAGCGCATAGTTCTGGAAGACCATCGCGATGTCGCGGTCTTTGGGCGCGACGTCGTTCATCTGCTTGCCGTCGATGAAGAGCTCGCCGCCGCTGATCTCCTCGAGACCGGCGATCATGCGCAGCGTGGTCGACTTGCCGCAGCCGCTCGGGCCGACGAGCACGATGAACTCCTTGTCGGCCACGTCGATATTGAAGTTCTGCACGGCGACAACGCCTTCGTCAGTGATTTCCAGATTGTTCTTCTTTTCGACGGCCTCGTCTTTCTTCTTTTTCTTCTTGCTTTCGGTGTTGGGGTAGACCTTTCGGACATTTTTCAGAATGACCTCTGCCATAATTGTGAACCGCAGCCCTGCCGCCTCCGCGATGCAGGACCTCGCAGCCGCCTGAGCGCGCCGCTTTACGGCAGGTCTCCACACTGCCGCACCGCCGGTTCGGCGGAAAACGTTCCTCCTTTTGTATTTCCCGCGAGCGGTACGTAGAGGTGGAGTAGCACAGGCGGGAGGGAATGGAAGTGAGCAAAACTGCTCGAAACCAGTATACGGCAAAGCGCGGCTTTCCACAATGGAAAACCGCGCTTTCATACTGCATTTTGGTAAGATAGATAACAAAAAGAACCAAAATTTATGCCTTTTTACCACGGCGGCGGCGATAGACGACCGCCAGCCGGTCAATGAGCAGATCGTAGACAAAAAAGAGCAGAAGCCCCATCGCTGCCGTCGCCCACAGCAGCCAAGTCGCGCTCTCGGAAAACTCCTGCACGACGGCGGGGAGCTTGAAGACAAAGATGATGAGCGCGTACATGACGCCCATGCTCACGGCGCAGAGACCGAGCTTCGCCAGAAGCTGCAGCGCTTTGGACGAGATCGCGTCAAGATTCGGCTTCACGAGGGGATAATAGCCGAGAAAGCAGAACACAAGCGCTGCTTCCTTGTCCGCGCAGAGAAGAAGTCCCAAGACCGCCGCCGCGGCAAAGCAGCTCCATGCGTAGCTTTTGCGGCATTCCTCGCGCGCGGGCAAAAGCGTAGCCGATGCGAGGATCGGCCAGGCGTAGGTCGAGAGCGGGATGACGCCGCTGAGCCAGAGGAAGGCGACCGCGAGCGCGCACAGTACGCCGCACAGCGCCAGTTCATGTGTTTTCTTTGCCAAAATTTACTTCACATTGCTTTTACAGATATTCCGGCTCCATCGCGTCGTGGAGCACGGTGGTGATCGCGTCGGAAAAGACGCTGTCGGAGTGCGCGTGCAGGGCGTTGAGCGTCTCCGCAACGGCGGCGACCTTCACTTTGCCGGTGGAGTACACATCCTGATCGAAGATGAAGCGCACTTCCTTTTCCTGCACCTGCTGGACCTGGTTGCCGTTGCGGATGTTGCGCTGGACAAAGCCGGGGCCTGCGTGCAGCTTGAGCGCCGCGAGCGTGTCGAGCTTGCGCTCGACGTCGACCGAGCACTTGGCGACGCTCGCTTCGTCCACGTCGTCCTCGTCAAGAATGCCGAGATACGGCGGCTGGAGCAGATCGTTCCAGCGGCGGCCCGTGAGGCCAAGCTGCTCGCGCGAAATGGCGTTCACAAAGCGAAGGCCCACGCGGTCAAAGCAGTTGGGACGGTAAATCTTGATAAACTGGCCGAGCGGCTCGTCGAGACGGGCGGCAAAGTCCTCCCAGTGCGTGTAGCGCATGGTGGAAAGGGCGATGAAGTCCTTCGTGAGGCTCAGCTTGTAGCCGCCGTCTTCGGAAATGAACGTGTGGTTGTTGACCGTCCGCGCGGGCGCGCCGTTCACGCCGGGCAGCTTTTCCACCTGGCACTGGTAGCGCGGAAATGCCGCGCGCACGGTCTCCTGAAAGTCGGCGGGCTCGCGCGTGTCGATCGAGAGGATCGTGGGGAAGCGCAGCTGGCAGATGACTTCGATGAGCTGAGATTTGCCGTAGGCGTAGCGGCGGTTATCGGAAGAGATCATAACGTAAATACCTCCGTCATGTTGCAATTTTGATTATAAATTATAGAGGAAAGAAAAGCGATTGTCAAATCAGCGTTCGTGCGCGAAGAAGCGCTGATAAAACTTACCAGCAGAAAAACTGCATATCCGATTTTTTATGAGTCAAACTACCCTTGCGATACCCAAACCGCAAAACTCTTTCAAACAGGTGAAACCAAAAACAATTGTAGGAAAAGGAGAAAATCATTATGTCCAGCAAGAACAGCAACAAGCTCAACATCCCCGAGGCCAAGGCCGCTATGAACAAGTTCAAGATGGAAGCCGCCAGCGAGGTTGGCGTCAACCTCAAGCAGGGCTACAACGGCGATCTGACCTCCCGCGAGGCCGGCTCTGTCGGCGGCCAGATGGTCAAGAAGATGATCGAGAGCTACGAGAAGAACCTGTAAAAAAGGCTCTTTCGCAAATCGCAGACAAAGGGCGCGGCCAACAGGCCGTGCCCTTTTTGCTGTGATGGACGAAATGACAGAAGATATTCTGCAAAGCCTTCCGGCACGCTCGCTCCGCGCGGGAATATTTTCCATTCCCGCGCGGAGGAGACAAAAGGGCAGGGGACTTGCCGCCCTTGGTGCTCATTTTGCGCAATTTATTTGCAAAAATACCTTATTGCATTTTCTGCTGATTTGATATAAAATTTCAATAACTGTGCATGTATTACTTCAAACGGAAACATACGCGCGCGGGAAAGCGGCGAACCGCGGCGGGCGGCCTGCCGGAATACGCAGGGAGGTGTCCGGATGCGCGCCATCGAGCACTTTAAAACCATCACGCATCATCGCCATCTGGTGCAGCAATACTGTTTTCGCCTCGGCCTGTACTATCAGGGGTTAACGCATGACCTGAGCAAATACAGCCCCTCGGAATTCTGGCGCGGCGTCAAGTATTATCAGGGCTACCGCAGCCCGAACGACGCTGAGCGGCGCGAAAACGGCGTGAGCCTTGCGTGGCTCCACCACAAGGGGCGCAACCGCCACCACTTTGAATACTGGATCGATTACTGTATTGCCGACGACGGTAAGGTCTACATGGGCGGGTGCAAAATGCCGCTCAAATATGTAGCCGAAATGTTCTGCGACCGCATTGCCGCCTGCAAGGTCTATCAGGGCGACAAATATACCGACGCCTCGGCCTACGACTACTACGAAAAGTCGCGCGGCCATATCCTCATCCATCCCGAGACCGGCGAGCTCATCGGCAAGATGCTGCTCGTACTCAAGGAGCAGGGCGAGGACACGGCGTTCGACTATGTGCGCGCTCTTCTGCGCGAGGAAAAGCAATGTCCGACAAAATGAGAAAACTGTCAGAAGATCGCTTGCAATCCTTCATATTTCAGAGTAAACTATTTTCATTATAGAATTTTAACAGAGGACGGACAAGAACCAATGACTCATCCCTACAAGACGCGCGAGGGCGGCGCGACGGTAACGATCTTTGTACCCTACGATTGCCGGAACCACTGCCCGTTTTGCGTGAACAAGCAGGAATACGCCCATGCTGAGGGCTTCAGCGTGGAGGCGATCCTCAAGAGCATCGCCGTGATGGACGAGATCACGCCGCGTTGCGACTTTGTTTTCACCGGCGGCGAGCCGTTTGCCAACTTAAAAGCGCTCCAGCGCATGCTCGACGCCATCCCCACGACCCACAAGGTCTATATCAACACGACCTTCCCCGTGCAGCCCGGGTGCAGCGCGGAGGAAATGATCGCTTTCACCGAGCGCAATCGCGACAAGATCACCTGCATCAACATCTCGCGCCACCTGACGAAGTATGTCGAGGAGTCACCCGACGAGGTCGTCGCCTGTATCGCAACGCCCAAGCGTGTGAACTGCGTGCTGTACATGGACTATCCCGCCGACGAGCTTGTGGACTACGCAGAGCGCTGGCGCAAGTACAACATCCCCGTGCAGTTCCGCTACGACTACACCGAGACGACGCCCGAGAACCTCTATCAGGAGGAGGGCGACAAGATTTTGGCAGACCTTAAAAAGCGCTTCACCTACAAGGGCCTCGACGGCTGCCGCATGCGCAACGGCTACCACTTCGACTACAAGGGCCTGCACATGACCTACCATAAGACGCTGCCCTATTCCACCATCGTGGAGACGGGTGACGACGGCGTGACCTACGATATCCTCTATGATATCCTCATCAAGCAGACCGGCGAGATCCATTCCGACTGGACGGGTGTGAAGCTCGACGTGGACGCGTACCGCAAGGTGGTCTACGAGCCCTATGATCTGCGCGTGCGCGAGGGCACGATCGACTTTTGAGAAAGGCGGCAATGCTATGAGCTATCAGGCGGCAGTCATCACCGTGAGCGACCGCGCGTCCGCGGGCGTGTACGAGGACAAGAGCGGCCCCGCTGTGGCCGCGATGCTGAAGGAGGCTGGCTACGAGGTCGTGTACACGTCCATCGTGCCGGACGAACAGGAGAAGATCAGCGAAGAGCTCATCTCCTGCGTGGATGAAAAGCACTGCGACCTTGTCATCACGAGCGGCGGCACGGGCTTATCTCCCCGTGACGTGACGCCCGAGGCGACGCGCGCCGTGCTCGAGCGCGAAATTCCCGCGATCCCGCAGGCGATGATCTATTACAGCTTGCAGATCACGCCGCGCGCGATGCTTTCCCGCGCCGTGGCCGGCACGAGAAGAAACAGCCTCATCCTGAACCTCCCCGGCTCGGAAAAGGCTGCGCGCGAAAACCTGAGCGCCGTGCTCGGCGCGCTTGACCACGCCCTCAAGATGATCGCCGGCGGCGGGCATTGAGTAAAAAGTATAAAAAAAGTTCCCACGTATGAACGCGGGAACTTTTTTTATACCTTTTGCAGGGGGATCATGATTTCAGTGACGAACTTTTCCGTGTCGGGCGTGAAGCCGTAGTCGATGACTGTAATCTCGCGCGAAAATCCGGCGGCGGTGTAGCCTTCCTCGCGGATGAACTGCATCAAGCGACGGTACTGCGCGGGCGACTCGGCGTGGTGTCCGCGGAAGCGCACGCATGCGCAGAGCGAAGCGGGCAGATCAATGACGTCGCCCGCAAAGCGGTCGGCCTCGTCAAGCACGAGAAATTCGCCGTCGTACTGCCCGAAGCTGCCCTCGTTCAAGTGCTCCTGCGACACGCTGAAGCCCACCTTGCCGAGGAAGACCAGCGCCTCGGCCTGCGCGGCGGCAAGGCGGCTCGTGGAGAGCTCGAGCGCGGAGTAGTCCGGCGCGGTCAGCGCCGTGTCGATCCAGAAAAGGCGAAGCGCGGGCGAATGGATGAGCGTGATCTCGCCGAGCGGCGCATGCCGCACATCTTGGAGCTGGCTAAGGCGCGCGTCGAGCTTGCGCTCGATGCGCTTCAGTTCCTTTTGCTTCTGTACGACGGCGGCCTTCTGCGCGCGCAGCTTTTCTTCGATCGTCTCCACGTCGCGGTTTTGCAGAAAATCGGCGATCTCGGTGAGCGGCATGTCCATCGCGCGCAGATACCGGATGGTGTTGAGCGGCTCGAACTGGCGGACGCTGTAGTAGCGGTAGTTCGTCGACGGGTCGACGTATTCCGGCGTGACAAGGCCGAGCGCCTCGTAGTGGCGCAGGCTGCTCACGCTGAGATGGAAAATTTTTGCCATTTCGCCGATGGAGAAAAGCTGGGGAAGAGCCATTTATGATGCCTCCTGCGCACGTTTTTCCCGCCGCGTGAGGATGGCGTAGGCGATCACGCAGACGAGGATGGAGAAAAGCGACCCCGCGGCGTTGGCAAGGCCCATGGGCAGCAACGTCTGCGGGAAGTATTTCGACGCAAGGTACGCCCCCGGCACGCGCACGAGCAGGATCGAGAGCGAATTGTGCAGAAACGAGATGCCCGACTTGCCGCAGGCGCAGAAATAGCCGCTGAAGCTGAAATGAATGCCGGCAAAGATACAATCGAAAATATATCCGCGGATATACTGGCTCCCGAAACGGACAACCTCCGCGCCGTCCACCGTGCCCGGATCGGTGAACAGCGCGACAATCGATTCCGCCGTAAACTGGACTACAACGGAAGCGAGGACGCCGAATCCCACGGCAAGCATTACGGCATAGCGCAGCGTTCGGATGGCCCGATCCGGCTTCCCGGCGCCGATATTCTGTGCACCCAGCGCGGAAACGGTGGACAGCATGGAGGACGGGATCAGGAAGAGAAAGCTGATCACTTTCTCCACAATGCCGACCGCCGCCGCGTCGTTCAGGCCGCGCTGATTCGCGATGATCGTGATGATGATAAAGGCGATTTGGATGAGCCCGTCCTGAAACGCAATGGGGATACCGACCTTCAAGATCTTCACCATCACCGGGCGCTGCGGCCGGAAGTCGCCCTTGTGCAGGACGATGCTCTTCCGCTTCAAAATCACCGCGAGGGACACTGCCACGCTGATGGCCTGGGAGAGCGTGGTGCCGAGCGCCGCGCCTGCCGGGCCAAGCCCCAGGGCGCCGATGAACAGATAGTCAAAGTTGAATTCATCGCCGATATATCCCTGCGGAGCACAGATGATATTCTCTCCCGCTTCGGCCCCTTTGATCGGCCAGAGGTAATTGCTCGTTTGGTTCTCTGCGTCGCATATGCCTGCGGATATCAGGAGCCATGTCCCGAATAGGAAGCGTTTCATACTGTTACTAGGTTAGTTCGTCTTGGAAAAGGGAAATCGTTCGATGGACCGGAAAGATAAAATCATG
>ERZ779885.4682-NODE-4682-length-10475-cov-5.364012_pt1 | contig 10475 bp, 10 predicted proteins | sample MGYA00511554_ERZ779885 | MGnify/ENA primary metagenome ERZ779885 (study PRJEB29588, sample SAMEA2160998) | human gut metagenome | biome: human gut; feature: human-associated habitat; material: faeces | place: Denmark | collected 2008/2010 ... | reverse complement strand
GGTCGACGACATCGGCTCGGAAGACTTCATTTCGGCTTACGACTCGCCGGGCAACAACAGCTACATGATGTACGGATACGTCAAGGGATACCCGCTCAACTCGCTGTGGGGCTTCAAGTACGGCGGCACATGGAAAAACGCCGACGAACGCAAGGAGAACGAAATTACGAAGACCTACGTGAGCGTCTCCAACACCGACGGCGGCGCACGCTACTACGACGTCAACCACGACGGCGTGATGTCGCGCGAAGACCTGATTTATCAGGGCAACGCCGACCCCTATCTGTATGGCGGTCTGCAAAACACGTTCTACATTCACGGCTTCAAACTGGGTGTCTATTTCGCCTACTCGCTCGGCGGCAAGATCTACAACTATTCGGAGCTTTACATGGCCGGAACCTACTCCTCGAACCAGTACCGCTACATGGCCAATTCGTGGCACCCGGTGCGCAACCCCGATTCCGACCTGCCGCGCGCCGGCGCCGTGCAGGTGCACGTGCCGAGCGACCTGCAAGTGCACGACGCATCGTACCTGCGTCTGAAAAACGTCTCGGTGGGCTACACGTTCGACCTGCGCAAGCGGGTGAAATGGCTGCGGGACATCACGCTGAGCGTCAGCGGCGAGAACCTCTACCTGTGGTCGAAATACAACGGCTTCGACCCCGACGTTTCGACATCGAGCGAAAGCTCGCGCGCGGCCCGGACCAGATTTGTGGCTTCGGGCGTCGTGGGACACTCAAGCAGCATGGAAGTCGCGCCGGATTCCACGACATGCCCTTCGGATAGCACGTAGCATCGGGTGGTGGCGCGACGCAGCACCGAAAAATCATGGGTGATGAACAGCATGGACGCGCCGGAATCGTCGACCAGCGAAGTCAGCAGATCGACGATCTGCCGCTGTGTGATCGAATCCAATGCAGTAGTCGGCTCGTCTGCGATGATCAGTCTCGGCGAGGTGATCAACGCCGTGGCGATGCCGACGCGCTGCTGCTGGCCGCCCGACAGCTCCGCAGGCCGGTGATCTACGTGTCCGCGTAGTCCCACACGGCTCAGGGCCTGCCACGCCAGCCAGTTCCGTTCATCCTCCGGTACGCCCCGGATGGCCAGTGGCAGCGCCACATTCTCCAACGCCGTGTATTGGGGCAAATTATTGTAGTTCTGAAAGACGAAGCCGATATAGCGGCGGCGGAACTTTGTCCGTAACTCCTCGTCCATGGCCTCCAGATGATGCTTGCCTCGGACGATGATCTCCCCTTTGGTGGGCGGCTCCAGTCCTGCCAACATATTCAGAAGAGTCGATTTTCCGGAACCGCTGCGGCCCGCAATGCAGACAAATTCACCCTGCAGCACAGACATGTCCACGCCATCCAGCGCGCGGACCGTGTTGCCGCCAACGGTATAGTGCTTCTTCAGCCCCACCGTCCTGATGATCGTTTTTCGTTCACTCATAGTTCTCTCTCGCTATCTCAAATGTGGAGGGCGGCAGCACATAGTTCCGCTCCTCCGCCGTCAGGCCGAATTTGATCTTGATGCGCTCCAGCTTCCGTACCCACGGGTCGCCCAGTGCCCACAGCACCAGAAACGTACACAGCCCGTGACAGAAATCGAAGAAGAAGCTGGATAGATAGGCCGCGCCTATCGTCTGCCAGGTAAGGGGGCTTACATACCCGATGATGAAATACAGGTTCATGATCCAGCCGTACAGAAAGCCGGACAGGAAACCGTACAGGCACAGCCGCAGGGGCGCGTGGTCGGTAAGCTGCCGCACAAAATGCAGCAGATCGCCCCGGTTCGTATTCGCCGGACACAGCCTGTCCCACAGCTTCGCCGTGAAGTGAGGGCGGTTCTTTTCCGCAAACACACCTGCATTTTGCAGGATACCCGCCAGAAAGCCCACCAGCCCCCATGTGAACATCTGCCATGGCGTCCACGGACCTTGTCCGAAAATGAAGTTGCTGACAAAGGCGGTCAGCGCGCCGGTAAGAAAGCCCGCCTCCGGCCCGAAGGCCACCGCCGTAATGATAATGATGGCGGAGCAGGGCTTGAAGTTGGGCAGCGGGATGATCTCAAACACGGTGCGGCCTACCACGGCAATGGCCGCCATCACCGCAATCGGCACCAGCTCGCGAGCCTGGGGCTTCTTCTTATCAAATACCAAAAAGAAGGGGATGGCGGAGGCCAGCAGGAAGAAAAGCCCCAGCAGAATATCGGAGTTGAGGATAACGTAATCCCAGAAGGTACGTGACCCCACCGGATTGACCGCGGGGCGGTGGCTATGGTAATAGCCGAAGGCCACCATCAGGGCGGGCAGCACCAGCAGGATCACCCACGCGGCGGCTCTGGTGCGGCGGCTGACAAAGAGCTTCGACACGACGCGATCACCTCCTCGCAGGTAATGTCCATGGGGAAGTGCTCTGCCGCAATACGGTTGGCGTCGGTGGTATAGAACCGGTTTCCTGCAAAGAAGTCGTGGGGCTCACCCTCAGACAGCAGCAGCCCGTCAAACATCAGGGCGCAGCCTGTGGCGTACCGGGCGGCGAATTCCACATCGTGGGTCACGATCAGAATAGACGCGCCCTCCCGGCACAGTGCCCGCAGCAGCTGCGCCAGCTCCGCCTTGGCATAGGCGTCCAGCCCTTTGGTGGGCTCGTCCAGCAGCAGCACCGTGGCCTCCCGCAGCAGCAGCTTGCCTACGGCAAGACGCTGGGTCTCGCCGCCGGACAGGTCGTAGGGATGCCGCGCCAGCAGTGGCGTCAGCTCCAGCTTTTCCGCCATCTGCACGGCCTTGGCTTTGTCCTGTTCGGCACTGCCCAGCAGCTCCTTCTCCACCGTATCGGCCACAAACAGCGACCGGGCGTTCTGGGGCAGCATACACAGCCGCTGACCCTTTGCCAGCTTCACCTTGCCACGATAGGGCTTCCGAAAGCCGGCCAGTGCCTGCATCAGCGTGGTTTTGCCTGCGCCGTTGCCGCCCAACAGACACAGCAGCTCACCCTGATGAAGCGTTACATCTGTGCCGCGAAGAATATCTTTGCTTTTTTCGGTATATCGGAACCAAAGCTCCTTGCCCTCTAAAACGGCGGGGTGCTTTGCTTCTTTCTCAGGTTTCGCGGTTTCAGGCGCGGAATCCTCCGCCGTGATGGGCAGCAGCCGCTCCAAGCGGCGGCGGCCATCCCGCACCGTCAGGGGCAGATCCTCCGTTTGCCCCAATTCGCTGAAGATGCGGACGGCGGCGGGAAGTCCGAAATAGATACGGCTCTTTTCCGCGCTGCCGGACAGCTGCCGCGCGATCTCAGCCGGTGCGCCGTCTGACAGGATGCGCCCCCGATCCATGGTCACCACACGGTCGGCGGCGGGGAATACCTCGTCCAGCCGATGCTCCGTTAAAAGGATAGCTACGCCCAGCTCGCGGTTGATCCGCTGCACGGTAGAAAGCAGATTGCGGGCCGCCAGCGGATCCAGCATGGAGGTAGGCTCGTCCAAAATCAGCAGCTTCGGCCCCATGGCCAGCGCCGAGGCCAGATTCATCAGCTGCTTCTGGCCGCCGGACAGCTCTGTGGTCTTACTGCGGAACCACGTTTCCATGCCGAAAAAGGCGGCCATCTCCGCCACACGGCGGCGGATCACAGGCACAGGCAACGCCATATTCTCAAGGCCGAAGGCCAACTCATGCCACACGAAGTCGGTGACGATCTGGTTATCCGGATTCTGCTGCACGAAGCCGATTTCCGCTGCGGCGGTCAGCTCCGGAAGCTGAGAGAGGGGTTTGTCCTTATAAAAGGTCTCGCCGGCCTTTGCCCCAACGGGCAGCAGGCCGGGCTTGGCATGGCGCAGCAGTGTGGTCTTGCCGCAGCCGGAGGGGCCGCACAGCACCACATACTCGCCTTTCTGTATCTCCAACGTCACTTCGTCCAACGCCCGCGTTTCGGCCAGCGGGTAGGCGAAGCTCAGTTGGTCAAACCGTAAGAGCGCCATCTGATGCCCTCCTTTGTCTCAAGAATACCGGGCAGGAACATCAGCACGGCGTAGAACGCGAACATGGTATAGCTGGCACTGCCCAGCACCACCGGCGTCATGGCGGGATAGAACTCCATAGCGCCATGGCCGAAGGCGCGGGCGGTGATGCAGATGCCCGCCACCGCCAGCACAAGGCCCAGCGTCCGGGCATCCCGGCTGTCAAAGCGGAACAGGTGGAAGGTGGTACGCCGCTTGGCACCGTAGCCCCGGGATTTCATACTGTCCGCGGTCTCCACCGCCGCCTCCATGCTCATGGTCAGCAGCACTGACAGGTTCCGCAGGGCGCTGCCCAGCTTTTGCAGCAGGCGCGTACCTTCTTCCTGTAACATGGCCTGAGACTGCCGGATCTCGCGGCGATTCTGCTGAAGCTGGGGGATGAACCGCAGCGTCATGGTGATCAGCAGCGACGTACCGGGAAAGGGCTTGCCGAACAGGTACAGGAACTTATCCGAGGTCATGACCTCCTGATAGCAGGTAAACCACATAATGACCGCGCACAGGGAGCAGCCGGACACCAGACCGTAGCACACGGCTTCCAGCGTGTACCACAGGTGATTGATGGTAAAAAGCATGGTCACGCCCCGATGGTTGAATAGCGGATTGGCGAGGGCGATCAGCAAAAACATAGGCCCCACAAACCGCATGGTGTGGCCGTAGGCCCTCCAGCCTCGCAGCCGGATGGAAAACCAGCTGGCGCCGAGAAAGGACAGCGCCACCGTAACGGGGTGCATGCATCCCAGCGTCAGACCCAGCACCAGCACGAAGTACGCCATACTGACCGCCGGATGCAGGTCCCCGAAGAAACGCATCCGGGTATCAGTCATGGTTATCCTTCCAATCCTGAGCACCTTCCCACCAACCGCCATCTAGATCAAGGCCAAGGTCGCAGGTGTAATTCCACTCAATGACCTCGCCGGGCTTGACGTAGTACACGCCGCAACCGTAGTTGGGATACCAGTCGTTGACACAGTACATCCAGCCGCTCCAGCGGCCGCCATCGAACTCATAGAGGTTGTTGATGCCCTCCACATAGCAGCCGCTGGAGGTGCCGCCCCGATAGGACATGTGGATCTTGTACTTTTCACACACAAAGGCGAGGACGTCGAAAACCGTGTCGCCCTCCTTCACCTCCACCGTGGTTACCGGCAGGATCACGCCGGAGGCCGGGACGATGCCCGCCCACTTGCTCTCCAGATGCATACCGTTATTCACCGCCGTATCGCAGCGAATGGTAATGGTGACGGTGTTTTTCTTGCTTTCGGGCTTCTGCTCGGGGGTAGGCGCGGGGGTGTTGCTGTCCTCGCCCTTCTGGTCGTCTTTTTTATTGTCGTCCTTTTTGCCGCCGGAATTGGACGGCTTGTTGGCGGTATCCTCCTCCGGGGTGGTAGAAGGCGTCTGGTCTGTCTTATTGCCCTTGTTGCCCTGCGGCGCATCTCCGGAGCCCTGGGCATAGAAATCCGCCACGCTGTCAGGCTTGCTTTGGGACGGGGTAGTTGTTGTTTCCTTTTTGCCGAAGCTGAAGGCCTCCGTAAACCAGGAATACCACGGCTTTTCCTCTTCGGGTTGGTCGGTATCCTCTCCCACATAATCCAGATCCAATTCGCCGCTATTGCCGGCAGTGCCGGTCTGGGCGCAGGCGCACAGGCTCAACAGCATCATAATTGCCAGCAGGAACGCGATGATATATCTCAGATTCTTTTTCATGTCAATTCTCCTTCAGCCATTAGGGCTGTTGATTTTGAGGATGCGGGAGGGGCCGGCAAACCCCTCCCGCTATGGAAAAGACAACGGCATTTGCCGTCTCGACTTGCCTTTTGCGGATTTGAGGATGGGGGACGGGGCGGCTTAAACCCCGCCCCCCTATGGAAAGCTGACAGTCTCCGTTCAGACTGTCTCGGCTTGACTGGGGTTAATTGCTGCGGATATTGTATCAAGTGCGGCTTCAGCGGAGGTCTCTGCCAAGGTGAGAGCCTTTGCTTCAGCCTCCGCCTTCTTCTTCGCCGCCCATTCAGCCTTAGCAGCCCGCTCCGCACGCTTTTTGATAGCCTGTTCCTTCTTTCGCTGCTCGGATTGCTCCAGCTTGCGCTGCCGCTTCTGCCTTCTTTCCTCACGGAACAACGGTTCTTGCTTCACCTTTTCCGCCTTATAGCGAGCGGTGTCGCGCAGCTTGCGCATGGAACGAGGCTGCGGCAGCCTTGCCGCCGCCATCGCGGCTGCCCAGCTGCCAAAACGCTGCTCAATAAACGTACCGCCATCCACTTCGCTGGGGGATGGGCTGTGACCCAGCGAGATGGCACACCGGCTCAGATACCGCGCCAGCTGCGGCAGCGGCGTATCTGCGTTTCGCTCGGCAAATGCTTCGTCACGCGCTTCCAGTGCTGCTACAGCCCTTTTGACTATTTGGTTTTGCGCCCACGCCTGAAAATCAATGGGACGTCCGCCGCGTTGAGACATAGTAACACTCCTCCTTATTACGAAAAAATGCCGGACAAACCCCTTCTCAGGGGATGACCAGCGACATTTTGGCAAGAAAAAACGCTGACAAAATCCGTCAGCGCACGCTCCTGCCCTCGTCACAGCGAGAGAGCGCCACTGTGTACCAAAGATCCTTGACCGTGCAATTCTCCTGCCCTCGCGCCACAAGGCTTTCGCCTTTCGTACATGATCTACCTTCTCAGAAGCTTCCTCCCAATGGCGGTATTACCCAACAGCTTTCGCCGCTTCGACCATTTCCTTGCGCTCACAGTGCCGTCCGCAGAGGGTTTCTAACCCAAATTCCTTTTAGGCTGCTGCCTGATCTTTTGCATATAAAAAGATCTTTACGACCAACACAGCCACACGGTGTCACCGGATCATATTTACTTGTCTGTTGCAAATGAATGATGCTGCTGCGGTTTGTGCATACTGCAAAGTGTCAGCACACGCTCTGGGTATTTCGTAAATCATATATAATTCACGACAGAAAGCTTACCGCAATTCTATTCTTCACTATACATTGACTTGCTAAAAAAGTCAATAAAAAATGCAGAAAAATTGTGAAAAAGCAAGAACTATCTGAATTGCGATTCAAATTGCTTTATATTGTTTCCATCATCTGGAAGTTCAAAAGAAAGGATACCACGGCATCTTGTTTATTGCCGTCACAAACACCGTCAGAAAGAAGGGAAGATTACTATGCCACGTCGCGGAGAGAACATTTACAAACGAAAAGATGGCCGGTGGGAGGGTCGCTATATTCGTGGCCGAACACCTGCCGGCAAGGCGGAATATGGGTATGTTTATGCCAAGAGCTATGCCGCCTGCCGTGAGAAGCGGCGAAGGATGGAAGATGCGCTGCCACAGAAGCCTATGTTGACAGGTGAAATGTCGGTATGTCAGGCAGCAGAATTCTTCCTGTCCGAGCGCCGCGGCGCACTGAAGGCCTCAACGATTGGGCGTTACGAGTATATGATACGGCACTATATTGTCCCTGAAATTGGAACGACCCTGCTGCGTGATCTGACGGCGGAAAAACTTTCTGTATTTTTTTCGCGGCTGCAGGCAGGAGGATTGTCATGCAAAAGTATTAGGGATATTGGCGTGCTGCTGAAGACGATCTTCAAGGTTGCAAAAAAGAGCTGCCATTGCGATTGCCCCGGCAGCGAGGCGGAGCTGCCTTCGTACCGCAGCAAGAGGATAGAGGTGTTTTGCGATCAGGAAATGGCCTCATTGGCGCGGAAGATCTTGGCATCGCCAGACATGACGGGGCTGTGCGTGCTTTTGGTCTTGAATACAGGATTGCGTCTCGGAGAAATCTGCGCCCTGCGCAAGAGCGACATCGATTTCCACTCCGGCTTCCTGCGGATCGAGCGTTCTGCGGCCCGCGTGCGGGATGGCTCAGGCACACGGCTGGTGGTGCAAGCCCCGAAAAGCAATAGCTCTGTGCGCCTTGTGGCGGGTCCCAACGATATGCTGGAGTTGATGAAAACGGCCACCATGAGCATCCGCGAGGACAGCTATTTGCTGACCAACACGGATATACCAATGGATCCGCGGACACTACAATACCGATACCGCAAGCTGCTGGAGCACTGTGGCATCCGTTACCGAAATTTTCATGCCCTGCGACATACCTACGCGACACGGTGCATGGAAAGCGGCGTGGACATCAAGAGCCTCAGCGAGCTGCTGGGCCACGCTGATATTCGGACGACATTACAGACCTATGTGCATTCCTCTCTGGCTCATAAAAAACAGGTGGTGCAGAGTATATGCTTTCTGCCGATTGAAAGTACGAGGGGCAGTTTAACTCCGTCAAAAATTCCGTCAGAGATGCCGCAAAGTACTGTGCCGCAAAGATGCGCAGACGCAGGGTTCGTAAATTATATATGATTTACGAAAAACGAACTATTCTTCATGCAGCCGTAGGCACAGATGCCTACGGCTTTTTTTTGCTTTGCAGGCAAGGCGCGATCCGGCTTGCTGCGTCGTGAACAGGACTAATCATCCGGTTATCAAGACCGTCTGGGATAGAACTGCTCGCCGACCCACTTCGCGGTCAGTTCTTTCGGATACAAGACCAGCGTGGGCGTATGGCTTTCCACAGCAAAAGCAAAGGCTCTGTTTTCCCCGCTGCCCGTTGCTGACATATCCGCATCATGGACATATAGTACCACATCGGCAAGGCCGAGGATCTTCCTATAGGCTTGCAGCTGTGCATCCGGCGTACCCACGGGACACACGACCGAAATAAGGGTGCATTTTTCCAGCATAGTAAAATAGCGTTCCCTCAGATACGGTGCCCACTTTGTGGCTTGTTCCTCGTGTGGTGTGTAGCAGAAAAGCATCAGGTCTTGGTCGGTGGTTTCCCGCAGACCATTGACGATCTCGGCTGCGTAAAGACCTACTCCGCAATCGCAGGCGGTCAGGAACTGAGACACACCGCGCTGACGCAGCACCATGATCTGCTGCGCCAACTCCATTTTCAGTTTTTGGCAGCGGTCATCTTCCTCGTCAAACCCCCATGGAAAGCGCATGGGGTGCTGTCCCATGACTGCACAACGGTATATACGGCAGCCTTCTTCCAAAGCAGTCACACCTTCACAAAATTATTGTCGCAATAAATAATACGACAATAATTATTAAAATGCAACGATTTTCCAAAGTATAATAAACGAAAAATCTAAGGTGGTGAAGTTGTGACAGATATTCTTGAAATCATCAAGCAGAATCGTGAGGCGCGGGGATGGTCGGAATATCAGCTTGCTGAACGCTCTGGCCTGCCACAGTCTACCATCTCCTCGTGGTATAAAAAATCTATGACGCCATCGTTTGCATCGCTTGAGAAGATCTGCGATGCTTTCGGTGTTACGTTGTCGCAATTCTTTGCACAGGACGACATTTGTGTGGCTCTGACTCCCGCGCAGCGTGAGATGTTGGATAAATGGAATTGCCTGACATCAGTGCAGCAAGCAGCGTTGGCAGCACTCATGGATACGATGATATGAATGGATAAGCCGGTTCTCGCGGCGAAGAAGCGTTTTCCACCTGTACGCCCCGGCATCTTTCCGCTACGATGGCCTTGTACTTGAGGTCATTAGGCATTGAGGACGGAGCAGAGCAGGCACGGGATAGGCGATCATGCCCAGCAGAGCATATCAGCATGGCCATGACCCCGACAAAATTTTGAAAGGGCGAAACGCAAATAAGCCAGTGAAAAAAGATGAAGGGTGTATCAGTTGGTACATCCTTCATCTTTTTCGCTATTCTTCTTTTGCTAATGTTTGCGTATGCAGGAACGCATCCATCAGCATTTTTCCATCCTCGCGGTCACTCCACCAGTACGGCCGCAGAAACAACAGAGCATTCTCCAGCCAAACATAATCGTCCTTGGTCAATGTATGACTTTGAAGCCCTGCACTGATCCTGATATACGATTCTCTTACTTTGGCACTGGCATGGTCACGCACAAGATAGCCGTTGAGAAAGCCGGTGATGACAGATATTTCCTCATCTGTATAAAACATGGCGTCCCTCCTGAATTCAGTCACACAGGACAGATTATAGCATATTTTCTTTGCATCCACAAGCAGTCTTGTCTTGTACAAACCGGGCGTCCTCTGTTGTACAAAGCGGGCTTCCCCTGTGTCAAGGCTGTCTTGAAACGTGCTGGCATACCGACTTTGTGACAGTTTTGTGACACTTCCCCCGCACTTTTGCGGGGGAAGTCAGAGACTTCTTCTGATATGATAAAGACAAGGTTGATACACGACCTGAATACTTCAAAAAAGGAGCGTAACATACCATGAAAAAGAAAACCGTTTGGAGCCTTTTACTGGCACTGGCAATGACGGTTACGGCTATCGGAGCATCGACTGCGGCATTTGCCGCTGCGCCCAATCAGGCAGAGCCGCAGACCCTCATCGCCACCGAGAACGAGGACGCCATCTGGGAGCAGATCGAGGCGGTGGAAGAGAAGA
>ERZ779885.4665-NODE-4665-length-10510-cov-4.029555_pt1 | contig 10510 bp, 9 predicted proteins | sample MGYA00511554_ERZ779885 | MGnify/ENA primary metagenome ERZ779885 (study PRJEB29588, sample SAMEA2160998) | human gut metagenome | biome: human gut; feature: human-associated habitat; material: faeces | place: Denmark | collected 2008/2010 ... | reverse complement strand
GGGGGCAATGGCTTCTGTGCTGTGGCTGGAGAAAGTGAATTAAACAGAGGAGGGGGTTTGGGGACGAGATGCGAGAGCTTCTGCTTGCTCGAGAAGAGGTTCACTGGCTCGTCTGTTTATTCACCCAACCACAAATTACTATTTTCCTTTTGTTTGCATATATTAAAGTAAGCACCTTTCAGGAGTATCAGAATATGTCTCAAAGTACAAAAAAGCAAGGAACATCCATAGTCCTTTTTCCACTATGGGTGTTTATATTCTGCCTTTGCCTCAACGGTTGCACCGTCTTAAACATAAATAGTTTTCATTTCGGCAAACTGGGAAAGAAAGAGCAGGGGCAGGCGGTAAAGTATGAGATATGCAGTGGGAAGAATATGCCGGAGCGACTGCAGAAGATTATTGAAGAGAGAAAAAAGAAACCGGGAACATTTGCATATAAGAATTCGAAATATACATATTTGGTGGTCTGTTATGGGGAGAAATCCTATAGTGGTTACAGTGTCAGGGTGGAGCAATGTTGGAAAGATAAGGAGCAGCTTTACTTAGAAACGCAGTTAATAGGTCCGGCAGCGGGGGAAGAAGTAGTGGAAACGCTGACGTATCCCTTTTTAGTTGTGCGTTGTGGGCGGACAGAACTTTTGTGCCGGATTGAGTCCTGAAAAAATCATAAACCAGCCAGAAGCAACATATACTGATAACGAAGCCGAAAAGACGGGCAGAGTGTGTCCGCATAAAATATAGCAAGTTTTATTGGGTGGAGGTTTATTTATGAAGGTTGAAAAGAAAGCGGTTCGTTCAGGTATTTTAAAGTTAGAAAAAAATGTGCAGATTACGCTTGATGAGGATATGAATGTGCCGGATACCCGGCCGGATGTGGAAAAGATTATAGAGAGCCGAGGCGAGGTACATATTGATGAGATAGAAGTGCTGACAGACCGTATGCGCCTGCGGGGGAATTTCCTCGTGCAGATTTTGTATCTGAGTACGGATAAAGAGCAGCAGATTTCCTGCATGGAGCATGAGTTTTCCATAGAAGAATTTATGAATGTGGAGAGTGCAGAAAGCAGCGATATCGCAAAGGTGACGGCCGACCTTGAAGATCTCACGATTTCCATTATCAATTCCAGAAAATGTGGTGTGCGTTCTGTTATATATTTTCACATAGCCATTTCCGAAATGAAGTTTGTGGAGTGTACGACTGGAATCGAGAAAAAGGAAAATGTCCAATGCTTATATGAGTCTCCGTCCATGACGGAAATTATCATGAATAAAAAAGATATTCAGAGGATTAAGGCAAGTGTCAGCCTGCCAGCAGGTAAGCCGAATATCAAAGAGATTCTCTGGAATTCAATGCAGCTTCGGGATGTAGATATCCGTATGATGGAAAATAAATTATCTATCCGGGGAAGTCTTTTCCTGTTCATTCTTTATCAGGCAGAAGAGGGTAGCGAATCACTGCAATACTACGATTGGGAGATTCCATTTACCAACGAATTAGACTGTGCGAACAGTCAGGAGAATCTTATTGGGAATATAGCGGTAATGCTCGGAAACCATCAGGCAGTGATTAAGCCGGATATTGACGGCGAGCCAAGAGATGTGGAAATAGAGGCGGTATTAGAACTTGACCTGAAAGCTTATCGGGAATTTAAAATGCCTTTGCTTAAAGATATGTATGCAAATGACCGAAAATTAAAATTAAAAACCAGTCCGATTACATTTGAAAATCTCATTTTCCAGAATAACGCGAAAACAAAGGTAAGTCAGCGGGTGGAGGCAGCAGGAGAGATTCATAAACTTTTACAGGTTCTTAATGTAGAAGGAAATGTACGAATCGAAGACTTTCAGCTTACTAAACAGGGCATCGCAACGGAGGGACTCATTTTCTGCAAAGTTCTTTATATAGCAGGAGATGATACCGCGCCGATTCAGTCCAAAGAAATCGTTATTCCATTTGAATATTTAGTAGAAATACCAGAAGTAGCCGAGACAGACCGCTGTGAGATTCGCGGTGTGCTGGAACAGATTGGTGGTTATGTTGTGGACAGCAACGAATTAGAAATCAGGGCGGTTGCCGGAATCTATGTAACCGGTTTCTCACCACAGACAATGTATATGATTGATGAAGTAGAGGAAATTCCGTACAGTGAGGAAGAAATTTCGAGGATTCCGTCTATTACAGGCTATATCGTAAAAAGCGGAGACACTCTCTGGAATATCGCAAAACATTACGGAACGACAATAGAAAAAATGAAGCAATATAATGAAAATCTCACAGAACCATTAGAAACAGGGCAGAAATTGTTCCTGTTAAAAGAAATGGAAAGTCTCATAGGGGAGTGACATCCTCCACCTGCCGTAAAGATGGGAGACTTCTTGCTGGAAGAGGATAAATACATAAAAGTAATGAACAAAAATGCCGGGGTCAGAATAATTTCTGATTCCGTCTTTTTTGTGCTTAAAAATATATAGAAAAAGTACGCATTTACATTAAATAATTGCGTTTTATGTAGTATAAGCAAGAAAATGATAAAAATATTGTAAAAAAAAGGATAATTCTTTTCAACTTATTGATAAGAAAAAACGAGGATTGTAAAATAAGAAACATAAATAAGACACGGCATTAAGACGTATATACAACATCTATATTATGGGGATATTAGATGGATCATGTATGACGTTGCAGACATTAATAAGATTGAGAGCATAATTAAGAATTAAAAGCCGGGGAAAGGTTTAGTTATGGCAGAGAAAGAATTAAGAAGGATGAGTCGTCCTGAATTAATAGAAATTATATATGCGTTAAAATCTAATGAGGAATCTTTGCAGAAGAAGAATGCAATCGTACGATTCAGATTTCAGAGGCAGGCTTTATTGCAGAGGCTGCCCTTCAGTTGAACGATATATTTTCTACTGCCCAGGCCGCAGCCGATGATTATCTCACATCTATTAAAGCAGCGAACGTTTCAATGGAAGAAGAACAGAAAGCCGCAGAAAAGGAGCAGATGCTGAATGGAGCGGACGAGTAAAGAGGAAGTAAACATCCCCTCGATTAAAGAGATACGTCTTGAACGTCGGCGGTTAGCACGACAGAACCGTAAGCGACGCATATTTTTTAATACAACAATTACATGGGATGGTACAAATCGTACAGGTGTGCTTACTAGTTTGACTGGTAATCAGGAAGATGGAAAGATTACATTTGCACCTAATGATGACAAGAGTGAATTAGTTACAAACGTAGTCAACAAGAAAGGTTCCACTCTCCCATCCACCGGTGGTATCGGTACAACAATCTTCTACGTTGTTGGTGCTATCTTAATGGTTGGAGCAGCAGTTCTTCTTATCACAAAGAGACGTGCTGAGAACTAATCCGTTCTGAATGTTTATAACAACAATTTGATATTATGAGATTTTCAGGGGCAGGGGCTTTTAGCTCCTGTCCCAATCTTAAAGGTAAATATATGCCTGCACAGTTACACAAACAAGATTTTGTGAGAGCATAAATATACAAAAGGAAATGACATCAGGGAGAGAACTATGAAGTCTGGAAAGAAGTCAGAGAAAAAATCAAAGAAAACATTGAAAAAAAAGAAGTTGAGTTCGAATATTACCACTATCATTTTAATATTGATTTTCCTCGTGGGGCTGTCCGTGATGTTATATCCGACCGTGAGCAATTATATTAATCAGAGGCATCAGTCAAAGGCGATTGCGGCATACGATGAAAAGGTGTCGGAAATGAAGCCGGAGGATTATACGAAGTATTTTGAAGCGGCGGAGAAGTACAATAAGAAGCTTGCGAAAAATCCATCTGCATTTTATAACCCGGATGAAATTAAAGGTTATGAGAAAATACTTGATATTAGTGGTACAGGTATTATGGGTTATATCACAATCAAGAAGCTTGGTGTAGAGCTTCCGATTTATCATGGAACAGATGAGGGTATTTTACAGATTGCGGCCGGACATTTGAAAGGAACCAGTTTTCCGGTTGGCGGAGACAGTACGCACAGTGTTATTTCTGCCCACCGTGGTCTGCCGAGCGCAAAGCTTTTTACAGACCTCGATAAAATGGAAGTAGGAGATACATTTACTATTACAATTTTGAATCGAGAGATTACTTACGAGGTTGATGATATTTCTATCGTTCTTCCAGATGAAACGGATAGCCTGCAGATTGAAGATAAAAAGGATTACTGTACCCTGATGACCTGTACACCGTATGGTATTAATACACATCGTCTGCTTGTGCGTGGCCATTGTATCGGAACCGGAGAACCGCAGCATATCCATGTTACAGCAGAAGCGTTCCAGATTGACCCGACAATCACGGCATCCGTTATGGGAATTATTCTTCTTATCATGCTTTTAATTCGTGTCCTTATCCGTACACGGAAAAAAGGACAGGAAGGAAAACATTTAAAATGTAATCAGGTATTTCTTCATCTGAAAAGGGGAGATTTGATAGGCAATAATAAAAAAACAAAATAATAAAAGGCATTTAAAATGAAAACCAGCCACAAAGAGCAGATTTTCTCTTGAAGGAAAGAGATGCTTCTTGTGACTGGTTTTGTATTTTGTAAATTTTGCATAATAGGGATGCCTGACTTTCGTCCGCCCTTCCTATGCTTCCTGAATGTTATTAATTACTTCCTGCTGCTGATTAAGCAGATGTGTTTTCATCAGTTCCTTTGCCTTTATAGAATCTCTGCTGGAAATGGCATCAAGCAATTCCCGATGTTCCTCCACAAGATTAGAGCGCTGGCGAATATCTTTCACATATTCCATGCGGTAACGATAGAACTGTTCGCGCAGATTATTGATAATAGAAATAAGGCGGTCATTGTTTGTTGCGCGGAAAATGGTATCATGGAAAGTCTCATCTTTATCTACGATATCGAGAATATCCCCATTCTCTACGGAACGGATGAAGTCCTCATGAGCCTGACGTAAATCATGAAGCCCAGCCTGATCAATTCGTTCGCAGGCAAGAACAGCAGCGAATTCTTCAAGAACAGTACGGATTTCGATGACATCACGAAGATTTTTTTCTGTGATTCTGGCTACTTGAGCGCCTTTTCGTGGAATCATGATAACCAGGCCTTCCAGTTCTAACTTACGAATAGCTTCTCTTACAGGAGTACGGCTTACACCGAGGCGGTTGGCAAGAGAAATTTCCATGAGACGTTCTCCCGGTGCGAATTCACCAGTAATAATTGCCTGTCGAAGTGTGTTAAATACAACGTCACGAAGTGGCAGATATTCATTTACATTAAAGTTAGTGTCTTTCATTAGTTGTTTCTCCTTCCCTTTTTCGCTGTATATTTATCCCCCTGTGTCAGCGAACTGTTTTTTTTCGAAAAATGATTATGATTTTTCTGCGATTTCGACCGTGGGAGATTTTTACTAAATGGGCGGACAACGGCGGTCTGCCGGATTCCCGGGTCATTATGGAAAAATTCAGCTGCCTTTCCGGCGGCTTCTCTTGAGGTAAATATACCAAATACGGTGGAGCCACTTCCGCTCATAAGCGCATTGACAGCTCCTAATCTTCTCATATCTTTTTTTATCTGTACGATAGCTGGATAATGCTTTTCTGTAACCTGTTCTAATACATTACCCATACGGTCGGTGATACCTGTAAGGTCACCGTGGCTGATGGCCTGAATCATTCCGTCTATGTCTGGATGGGCTGTCTGTTCATCGAGATGCAGGTGCTCATATACAAACTTTGTAGACATAGAGAAAGATGGTTTTACAATTAAAAACCAGCATGGCGGAATAGAAGGAAGAGGAGTTAATATCTCACCGATTCCTTCAGAAAGTGCGGTTCCTCTCATAATGCAAAATGGAATGTCTGCGCCAAGGGTAAGCCCATGTTTAATAAGCTCGTCCTGTGTTATTCCAAGAGAAAATAGCTGATTCATGCCTACCAGAGCAGCGGCAGCATCGGTACTTCCGCCGGCCATTCCTGCAGCAACAGGGATGTGCTTTTCAATTGCTGCATCAACACCGTCTGAAATATTATATGCAGTACGTATCGTGTCAATGGCCCGATAGACAAGGTTCTTCTCATTGAGGGGGAGGTAAGGCAGATTCGAAGAAAGACGAATCTGTCCGCATGTATTCTTCTGTAAAGTAATGTAGTCAAAAAGCTTCACTGTCTGCATAATCATTCTGACTTCGTGGTAACCGTCTTCCCGCCTTCTAAGTACGTCCAGTCCCAGATTCACCTTGGCATATGCTTTCAAATGTAAGGGCTGAGTCATAAAAATTGTACCTCCTCTGTATCTTGTATACAATTATTATAACGCATTTTTGCAAAAAATCAAGAAAGAAACACCTGTATAAAAAAGAAAAAATTTCTCAATACTAACAGAGTATTTTTGCGGAAAATATAGGGAGAAATATTCTTAATGTTATGCGGGTATAACAATTTGAGATTCCAGTAAAATATTAAAAGTTTATAAGCCTGCAGGCAAAAGTTTAAGAATAATAAATAAGAGATTTTAGTGGCATATTTTTAGTGGCCTATTAAAAAGAGCTGGAGGGGAAAAGTGCGAATAAAGTATAACAGAGACCAGAAAATAAAAGGAAATCTTACCCGGAATTTTGATAAAGATTACGCATTTTTGGAGAAAGCATTAGACCGGAGCGGGGATATTGTAAAGAATGTATTTTATGTAGGAGACACCGCTGATATACAAAGTATTATGGAAGAGCAAACAGATGCAAATACAGACAGTGACACAAACAGTATTATGGAAGAGCAAACAGATGCGAATACAGACAGTGACATAAGCAGTGCTACGAAGGGGCAAACAGATGCGAATACAGGCAATGACATAAACAGTGATATAGGTAGAAAAACAGTTTCGAAAAGAATAGTGAAAACTACGCAGAACAATAAAAAAATAAATCCTAAAAAAGCAGCAGTCATCTATGTCGATGGAATGACGGATGCAGATATGGTGGAAGACTTCGTGATCCGTCCTCTCCTTAAAAATAAATGTGAAAAAACAGGGCAGGATTTCCTCTCTTATGTAGAAAATCATGTGATGGAAACAGTGGACTGGAAAGAGGATGAAAGTTTTGAAGATATTTTAACAGATATTTTATCAGGAAATACCCTGCTTTTGCTGGAAAGCTGTCCGAAAGCAATTATTTTATCTACAAAGAAATACCCATCAAGAGGGGTAGGGGAAACCCAGCAGGAAATGGTTATCCGCGGTCCGAAAGACAGTTTTACAGAAAATATGCGAATGAATACGGCATTGATTCGCCGCCGAATCCGTGATTCTCGCCTGAAAATGGAGCATACGATGGTTGGGGAGCGCTCCAAAACAGATTTGGCAATTGTATACATGGATGATCTTGTTCAGCCGGAACTTCTTGAAAAGGTAAGACAAAAAGTAAATGCACTCAGCTTTGATGGTATTTTAGATGGAGGAATGGTAGAGCAGCTTTTAGAAGAAAATGTATGGACACCATTTCCACAATTTCAACATACAGAACGGCCGGATAAGGCGGCAAGTGGATTACTGGAGGGGAGAATCGTTCTTGTTGTGGATAACTCTCCGGGCGTGTTAATTTTGCCCGTCACTTATCAAATGTTTTTTCAGGCAGGTGACGATTACTATACCCGATTTGAAGTGGCATCATTTGCCCGTTTGCTTCGCTTTGCAGCTTCATTGTTTGCGATAGGATTTCCGGGATTGTATGTTGCCATAGCAGCATTTCATACAGAAATGCTCCCAACCTCCTTTTTGTTATCCATTGCAACAGCGCGAACTGGCATCGTCATTCCAGTTGCTTTAGAAGTTTTGCTTATGGAATTTCAGTTTGAACTATTAAAAGAAGCAGGAATTCATTTGCCCGGACAGCTCGGAGGAACAATCGGCATTGTTGGTGGTCTCATCGTAGGCCAGGCAGCAGTGGAAGCGGGAATTGTCAGTACAATCGTTGTTATCGTTGTATCTTTTACAGCTATTGCATCATTTATCGTGCCAAATGAATCCTTTGGCGCCGTATTTCGTTTGTTAAAGTTTCTTTTTATTGTTACCGCAGCAATATGGGGAATTTACGGCTATCTTCTCACTTTTGCCGCATTATTATTGCATTTATCTCAGATAGAATCCTTCGGTGTTCCATATATGCTGCCTTCTGTTTGTGGGGAAAACTTAAATTATGATGATAAAAAGGATCATTATGTTCGCTATCCATTTGCTTATATGAAAAAAAGACCAGTATTTACGAGAGAGGGCCGGAGAATTCGAAAAAGATAGATACGCTATCCCCAAATTTACAGGCAGAAGATGTAATGATTCGTGTAGGCGTGTTTGCCGGATTCGGATAGGAGAGTCGAAAAAATTTACAGGCAGAAGATGTAATGATTCATAAAAGGATGAAGAAAAGAAAACGAAAATAGAATGAAAATAAAATGGGGGACGGTCAAAGAGGAGGATGTATAAAATGTATGAAAATAAGATTTCTGCAAGGCAGTTACGCAGAATGATCTTTATAGAAACATTTGGAGCGGGAGCATTATCTATACCGACATTTGCCTGCTATAAAGAACAGAATGGCTTTTGGAGCCTGATTTTTTATGGGGTGTTTTTGGCGGGAACGATTGCCTTTTTTATTATTTTTTCTGGGAAAATAAGTGAAGAAAATTTTGAAAACAGAAAAATAGGTAAGACAGGTCTGGCAAGGAATGTAAATATCAATGTTTCAAAAATGCAAACAAGGCTTAAATCTATAAATTTTCCGGAAGTTTTCCCACAGCCAATAAAATTTGTATACATGATTCGTTTTTTCATAAATGCAGTAGCACTTTTTTATTTCTTTGGTAAGACAATTCAGACTGTTTATATGCCAGAAAGCAGCTTTTTATTTATTATTTTTCCTGCTGCGATTTTGCTTTGCTACAGCTTGTATACAACATTACAAAAAAGAGCCAGATTTTTAGAAATCATTTTTCCGTGGATTATCACGACGTATTTTATTGCTGTGATTTTATCATTTATCGGAATTGAAAAAGCAATGCAGATAGGGAATGCAGGAGAACTCTGGCAAGGAATTCTTTCAGATAATATTTTCCGAAGCATGGGAAACGGATATTTGATGTTACTGTGCAGCAGTCCAATAGAATTTCTCTTGTTTTTGAGGCCTGCTGCCGAAGAAAGAGGAACCGAAACAAAAAATAGAAAAGTAGAGGACAAAAATAATAAAGAAGGTAAAAATAATAGAGAAGGTAAAGATGATAAAGCAATACGGGACATAATAACAGCCGTCGCAGGTGCGATTCTCTGTAATGTTTTATTTTGTTTCCTTTCCGTGCGAACACTTGGCCCAACTCTCACAAGCCAGTCAGAATGGCCAGTCATCAAAATGATGCAGCTAATCCGAATGCCGGGCGGGTTCTTAGAACGATTTGATATCCTGCCGATTATATTTTGGATACTGTGCATGATGGCGGTTTTAAGCGGTTATCTCTATTATGGATGGAGTATTTTTCAAACACGCTCTGGAGGATGTTTGAAAAATTTTTTAGGAATTACTTTTGTCTGCTTAGTGCTCTTGACTTGCGTTGTGGAAAAACACACTCTTTTGTGGACGTTTTATCTCAAATATAAGGCATTTGTGGATTTCCCGCTGTCCTTAATATTGCCACTTGTAGTTTGGCTTTTTAAAAGACAGAAAGATTTCAATTATCAAGAAAAAACAGAAAAAGATAAAGAAGAAAGAAAAAATATTGCAAAATATAAGAACAATAAGCAGGTAAAGTATTTTGCAGGAATAACTCTTTTAATCTTTCTCCCAATTCTTTTTTCCTTAACTGGCTGCCAGCGCCTTACCGATGTAGAAGAAAAAAACTATATCTTATCCATGTACGTCGATTATTCCTCTGATGAAGAAAATGCTTATCAGTTTTGGATAGCTCGGGCAAATTTAAGCGAAATGGAGGGGCAAAGCGACGAAATTCCCTGCCAGATTACAAAAATAGAAGCCCGGAATCTACAGCAATTAGAAGAAAAATACTTGGAAACAGTCCCCGGAAAAACCGAGTGGAATCATATTTATACAATTTTCTTAGGTTCGGGAATAGCAGCAAATAAAACAGCATGCACTCATCTGCTAAAAGAATGGGATAATGAGTGGCAGAAATCTCCGAATGTTCTTCTGGCACTATGCCCCGAAAACCCGAAAGAACTATACAAAATAAAAAATATTCCTGCCGGAGCAGCAGGACAGGAAATAAACCTTCTCGCAGAACAAAACAAAGAAAAATATTCCGGACAAATCTGCGAAACGCCAATAGACTACCTTCGTGCCAAACAGCAGCAAGAGGATAAAATTACACTGTACCGGGTTACTATAGAAAACGGGAATTTAAAAATAATGACAGACGAACCCTGAAAGATACCGCATTCCTATTTGTGACTTTAGTCGCAGCAGGTTGGATGTTCGCTCCTACGCTCACATCCAACCTTTGCTCCGAGGCCAC
>ERZ779885.4646-NODE-4646-length-10550-cov-3.926632_pt1 | contig 10550 bp, 5 predicted proteins | sample MGYA00511554_ERZ779885 | MGnify/ENA primary metagenome ERZ779885 (study PRJEB29588, sample SAMEA2160998) | human gut metagenome | biome: human gut; feature: human-associated habitat; material: faeces | place: Denmark | collected 2008/2010 ... | reverse complement strand
AAGTAATTCAAAGAAGTCTACAAAGGAAAGAGTTTCCACGTCTTCCATCTTGAAATAGTAATGTTGCCTCATATAGAAAAAGAAATGTGGCGAGAAACGACTGATACCGCTTAATATATCAGAATAAAAGGATTCCGTGATCGTGAAATATCTGATTTGGAAATCTACGCTAACGTCCGTTAATGCGACCAATTGCCCCGGCAAGATGATGATGAGCTCTTTGGGGGTTATAATGTGCTTGTTGGAATAGATATCAATTTTAGCGTTTCCTTTTACACAATAGATGACAATCCCTAATCTTATATAAGAAGGGTAAGTGGTAATAGGGAGTTCTTTGGAAAGTGTAAAGATCTTGAAGTCCTTCTCCAAAGAATAATCAATACCACTATTCGGCTCAACTATTTTTTTTATATTTCCCGACATTCTTTTTGTCTATGTTTCTTATGTAAAATTATAACTTCGTCTTTTACTATATTTATCTAGTGGTTGTTTGGTATAATATTACAGAAATATAGGTCTCGTTTTGGCGTTTTTTAAAGTTTGGCTTAAATGATACCTTGAAAAATAACCGCTATTGGATGTTTTTGTTTGTAGGTCTAATACTTTTTTGCAAATACGGTTGAGGTGATGTTAGGGATAACTTGTATTCTAAGGGCTGTGCGAGCTGGATGGAATATGTGTTAGGAAATATTAGTAATTAAGGTTAAGGACAAGCGTGCGAGACAAGAACGGGAAGGATTGCCTCGCACGACAGGCTTAGATCGTCTTTTAGATAAACTTGAGTATATCTTCTGCCTTTTCCGCTATATGATCGGGTGCGTATTTCTCTAATTCCGTACGAGGGCGAAACCCCCATGTTACCCCACAGGAGGTCACTTCGCTGTTGATGGCGGTTTGCATGTCTACGTCCGAGTCACCAACATAAAGAGCGTTCTCTTTGGATATGCTCGCTCGTTCTACGATCTCATTGACAATACTGGGATCTGGCTTCGCCTTTACTCCTTCACGCTGTCCGAGAACCTCCGTAAATTTTATGGAAGGAAAGAAATGGGCGATGAGCTTACGGGTAGCGGCTTGATATTTATTAGAAGCGACCGCCAGTTTTATCCCTCTTTCCTGCAACAAGGCTAATAACTCAGGGATACCGGGGTAGGGAACGCTGCGATCCGTGTTATGCAGATCGTAGTGCTTCAAGAACTCTTCTCTTACCTTTAGTATATTCTCTTCCGTCTTTTCACCTTCGGGTAATGCGCGTTCGAATAATTTGTTGATGCCGTTTCCTACGAAGAAGTTATACTCCTTTACGTCGTGCGTCGGAAAACCGTTTTGCCGCAACGCATGGTTCGTGCTATGGGCTAAATCGGCGATCGTATTTAATAATGTTCCGTCAAGATCGAATATTACTAACTTTTTCATTTTAGTTTTCTGGCAAAATTAATGGAATGTAGAGACATACTTTCCCTTTCGACTGATAAAATAGATGAACCGATTTAAAAATAGATAAAAGTATTAGGTCATATATAAGATATTTGTATCTTTAGGACAGGAATAGAAATCCTTTGTAATATATTGTATAACCTAAAATTGGAACATCATGGGAAAGAATCAATTAATTCACGGGAATGAATTTCATTTGCTGAAACAAGCAGAGATTCATAAAGCTACAGGCAAATTAGTCGAGTCACTAAACTTGGCAGCCGGTTCTACGGGAGGTTTTGATATTTATAAAGTTGTAGAGGCTTATTTTACGGATTTAGAGAAAAGAAAGGAGATCAATGATTTGTTGGGTATTTCCGAGCCATGTGAGACACGTGTCACGGAAGAATGCTTTTCTTAAATAAGCCGCAGTAGGAATAACATAGAAAAAGGAGATACCTGAATCAGATATCTCCTTTTATTATATCTCAAAGAAGGATCAATTACTTACCAGAAAGTTTTTCTTTCAAAGCTGCCAATTCCTCTATGTCACCTAATGTAGTCTTTTCAACCGGACCGGTTACCATTCCAGATTCCTCTTCTTTTTTACCGCCACGTTTTGAGGATGCCTTCTTTTCAGAAGTTGCCTTAGCGCCTTTTTGCTCATCTTCAAAGATGCGGCTGTGAGAAAGGATGATACGTTTAGCTTCCTTGTTGAACTCGATTACCTTGAAGTCGAGTTTCTCATCAACCTGAGCCTGAGTTCCGTCTTCCTTAACGAGATGCTTGGGAGTTGCGAAACCTTCTACTCCGTAAGGCAATGCAATAACCGCACCTTTTTCGAGCATTTCGATAATCGTTCCCTCATGGATAGAACCTACCGTGAACACGGTCTCGAATACGTCCCAGGGATTTTCTTCGAGTTGTTTGTGTCCGAGGCTGAGACGACGATTTTCTTTGTCGATTTCGAGAACTTGAACTTCGATGTCGGCACCGATTTGAGTAAACTCAGAGGGGTGTTTGATTTTCTTCGTCCAAGAGAGGTCGGAGATATGGATAAGACCCTCTACACCTTCTTCGATTTCTACAAATACACCGAAGTTGGTAAAGTTACGAACTTTGGCCTGATGGCGCGAACCGACAGCATATTTGGTTTCGATATTTTCCCAGGGATCGGGTTTGAGTTGTTTGATACCCAACGACATCTTGCGCTCTTCGCGGTCGAGTGTAAGGATAACGGCTTCTACCTCATCGCCTACTTTCATGAAGTCTTGTGCGCTGCGCAAGTGCTGCGACCACGACATTTCCGAAACGTGGATAAGACCTTCTACACCCGGAGCGATTTCGATGAATGCACCGTAGTCGGCCATAACGGCAACTTTTCCTTTGACTTTGTCGCCCACTTTGAGATCGGGATCGAGAGCATCCCAGGGGTGCGGAGTCAGTTGTTTCAGACCGAGAGCGATACGTTTCTTCTCGTCGTCGAAGTCGAGAATAACGACATTGAGTTTCTGGTCGAGCGAAACGACTTCTTCGGGGTGGCTTACGCGGCCCCAAGACAAGTCGGTGATGTGGATAAGACCATCAACACCGCCGAGGTCGATGAACACGCCGTAAGAGGTAATGTTCTTGACCGTACCTTCGAGTACCTGACCTTTTTCGAGTTTAGCGATGATTTCTTTTTTCTGTTGTTCGAGTTCGGCCTCGATGAGGGCTTTGTGCGAAACAACGACATTCTTGAATTCCTGATTGATTTTAACGACTTTGAATTCCATCGTTTTGCCTACGAATACATCGTAGTCGCGAATGGGTTTAACGTCGATTTGCGAACCGGGCAAGAAGGCTTCGATGCCGAATACATCGACAATCATACCGCCTTTGGTACGGCACTTGATATAACCCTTGATGACTTCGTCGTTTTCGAGGGCAGCATTTACGCGATCCCACGAGCGGGTTGCGCGGGCTTTCTTGTGAGAAAGTACCAACTGACCTTTTTTATCTTCTTGGTTTTCGATATAAACTTCGACCGTATCGCCCACTTTGAGTTCGGGGTTGTAACGGAATTCGTTCATCGAAATAACGCCATCGGATTTGTAACCGATGTTGACAACAACTTCACGTTTGTTGATAGAAATAACCGTTCCTTCGATTACCTCTTTGTCTTTTACGGTGTTGAGCGACTGGTCATAAGTAGCGACCAATTCCTCGCGGCTTTTTTCACCGACTACTTCGCCTTTTTCATAGGCTTCCCAGTCGAAGTTTTCAACGGGGGAAATTTGTTTTTCTTCCATGTTTTTTAAATAATTGATTTTCTTACTACTAAATTAGACATTATATGGTCTCTAAAAATCGGGGCAAAGATAGCTCTTTTTTTTAACCCGACAAATTCATTCAAAAGATTTTCACCCTTTTACGATAAAACACAGGTAAGCTCGATGAGACACGCATCAGAATACTACTGTCATTCCGAACCGAGACCTACAGGTTGAGTGCGAGGAATCGCCGACACACCACTTCCTTGTCATTCCGAGTGAGGCTGTCAAGCCGACGAGGAATCCCTCGTTCATCGTCTCTTGAACAGAGATTCTTCGGGGTTACACTCCTCAGAATGACATCTACCGAAAAAAGCTATAACTATTGGCGAGAGATTCTTCACTTCGCTCATGCTGCGTTCAGAATGACATGCTTGTCATCTCGAACGTAGGTAAGAGATCTCATGCCTGACACTTTCTTTGGTAGAGACTCTTCATGGCAAAGCCTTTCAGAATGACATTCACTTTGCGAGAGATTCTTCGGCGCTCCGCGCCTCAGAATGACAAGTGTGTCATTCCGAGTGAGGCTGTCAAGCCGACGAGGAATCCCATTGTTCTGCATATTTAGAATGAGATTCTTCCTCCCTACGGTCGTCAGAATGAAAATGCTTGCCATTCCAAAGAAAGTATCACTTGCCGGGAAACAGAAACTCCCACCGCTATGCAGCAGGAGTTTTTAAAGAAAACAGACGGAAAGGCAGAAAGAGACACGACCATCATTTTTTCCCGGCGGTTGCCATTTCTTCCATAATGTCATCGGGAGGTTCGGGCAAATCGGGTAAAGAGGCTCGCCGCGAAGACCGGACGTCGCCCATCTCCCCGCCACGAATATAATTCCGATATTCGAGAGGTGTAAAACCGGTCTTTTTCTTAAAGAGAGAGAAGAAATGTTCGGCCGATTTATAATTGAGCATATACGAAATTTCCTTGACCGAATGGGAGGTGCGCATGAGCAACTCTTCGGCTTTTTTTATTTTCAGTTCTTGAAAATATTTGGCCGGAGCATAACCGGTATAGTCCTTGAACACTTTACGAAACCAACTGTACGAAAGATTGAGTTTCTCGGCCAACTCCTCGACATCGATATTTTTGTAGAGGTTTTCTATCATGATGATTTTCGACCGCTCTATCTTCTGACTGATACTGTCTTCTTCGAAAATACGATTACTCGATATATAGCAGATAAGCCCGAGTATATGCATGACGATACCCGACAAGCATTGCTGGGCAGCATTTTTTCCGCCGTTGGCAACTTCGATGGCCGACTGGAAGAGCTTTACCAGCTCGGCATTGAAACCGATTTTGAGCACGGGATTATCGGGCGTAATGCCAGCTTGGCGAAACCACAACTCAGCCACAGGACCGTTGAAACCGATATAATATTCGTTCCACCCGATTTTCTCCGAAGGAGAATAGGTATGCCATTGCCCGGGGAAAAGGCACAGCAAAGCACCTTTGGTAAGAGACTGCTTCGGTGTACGGTCGGAAGTAAACGACCCCGCACCTTTCGTGATATACAACAACTGGAACTCTTGCAAAACACGGCCTTTACCCACATTGAAAAAGTAGCCCGAAGGGTGATCTTTCAACGGATAATGATCTCCGGCCTTGATAATCTGAAAACCGACCGTATTGACATATACACCAAAATGCATATCGGTCTTGGTCGCATTGAGATATTTTATATCGTTCTCCAAATCGTTGTAATTCATGTCCCGAATGTTTGTCTTCGACATAAACTCCTTACACAACAACACTGTCGGAATGTAAGATAGATAGACAAATATAATAAATATATTCGACATAATCAAATGAAAGAACCAAAATTTGCAGTTTGCCACCATTTTTTACAGTCTTTTTCTTCATGGTTTCATGACGGTCGAATACCGGTTCTTATTACTTTTTACCGAACATCGGCCTTTCCGGGTCACTTCTTTGTGCCGGGAAAGAAGTAAAAGGCACTGTCATTCCGAGCGAGGGCAACTGCCCGACGAGGAATCTCATACTTTTTACTCGTTTAAATCGATCAGCATGACAACCAAATGTCATTCCGAATGAACATGAGGAATCTCCGACTATACGCTCTATTGATAGGTGATTCTTCACTCCGCTTACGTTCCGTTCAGAATGACATCACACCGTGAAGGTTGCTTCGCTTGGCTATGTCATTCCGAATCGAGACCTACGGTCGAGTGTGAGAAATCTCCGGCTATCCCGGCGAGAGATTCTTCGGGGTTACTCCCCTCAGAATGACATTGCGCCGTAAGGGCTTCAACACCTTTGCAAGGGATTCTTCCTCCCTACGGTCGTCAGAATGACATACGCTTCGCAGGAGATTCTCCCTATGATTCCGGAACGACAGCTCATATAAACAGAAAGAGAACGAAGTAAGAAACAGTACAGCAACAAAAAGGGTGGAGGCCCATGACCTCCACCCTTTTCTTATTTAAGGAATCGTTTCCGATTTTCTTATTACTTCTTGATCACTTTCTCTACTTCGACTGTACCGTCGCTGTAAGTCGTGCGAACGAAGTTCAACCCCGGAGTCAATTCGCTTTGTACGGCTCCGCTGATCGAGTAGATGACGCTCGATACCACCGTCTTCTCTACTTCGGGGGCGATAACCGATGAGCTGCCCTCTACTTTGTAGAAGGTATTCAACTGGCTTCCCAATACTTGGCCGATTACATCTTTAACGCCTTTTACAAGGAATTGATAAGTACCTGCTGCAAGCGGAGTAGTAGCATCGGGACGGGTTACCGTCATCGTATTGCCCTCTATCGTGTAAGTACAGTTATGAACCGGGAGAGCAGGAGTTGCGAAGAATACAACCAAGTCTGCATCTTGTTCGGCTGCCAACGGGTTGTTGAAGGTCAATACGAACGTTGTAGCGGTTTCTTCCAGTACGGCAGGGGCGGCATATTCGCCTCCGGCAGGTGATACCGATTGCAGTTTGAGTTCGCCATAACCCGGACCTTTCACGGTAAATTTGTCGACATAGAATTCAGCAGCCGTCGATTCGAAGCGTACATACTTCTCTGCGGTACCATTGTACGAACCGATAACAGAGCCGCTCTCGCCGTTGGCAATCGTGCCTTCGCCGATCAGTTCCCAAGTATCGCCTTCGAGCTCATCACCCACATAAATGCGGATCGGCGTATCTTGTTTCGTATTCGAAATCTTCACTTCGATATCGAAAGGTCCGGCAAAGGTCTGATCGGATGCTACACTGGCTTTACCGGACGAGCCGAGGAATGCCAATCCTTTATTATCTTGAAGGAACATGCGACGACCATTCTCTCCATAGAACGACCAGCCGGCATATTGACGATAACCGGTATAGCTATTGCTCTTCGGGAAGATATGTACACGGAAGTGATCTTTTTCCGACCATTCAGAGTAAGTGATACCCTCGGGCCATGTGGCGCCGTCTTTTACAACTGCATTGACCGCCTTTGTCGTGTCGACTTCGTCATACGTGAAGTCTACGAGATAGAACCATTCCGAATGAGGAGTATGGAAGTCGGTGCTATATACGACTTTTTCGCGCGCCATATAGTTTTCATTCTCGACATCTACACTGACAACTTCCGAAGAGATGTATTTCTCACCGGCAGCAATCACTTTGATGGTTGCGCTTTCGCCATAGAATTTGATAGCCGTTCCGTCATAGAGGAAGCTGCTCGTGGTAGGCTCGCTGCCATCGGTCGTATAGTAGAAGTTGTAACCGGTGTATTCTTCGGCCAACGGATTGACAACAACCGATACATATTGGTCTTCTTGCTTGGGCTCGCCCAAAGTAGGCTTGGGCAACTGAGCTTTCACGTAATAGTATGCTGTAACAGGAGTTTCCAAAGCTGTGCCTTGGGCGTCTTTCACACCGGCCAGATAAAGTACATAGTTACCGGGAGCCAATGCGGTTTCGGCATCGGAACGGGTGATGGTTACTTTCTTTCCTTCTACTGCGACTTCGCAATTTTTGGTGTAAACACCCTCTTCGATAGGAGCACCGAAATAAGCAACGGTAGCCTCATCGATGGTTGCATCGAGGTTGAACGTAGCCGTGAAAGCAGATTGAGCTTTATCTATCTCGACAGGTTCTTCCTGCGTACCGCCGGTCGGATTTATAGACAACAACGACAATATGTCCTGACCGATACCTTTCACAATGAAGTCGAACAACAAGCCGTTCGTTTTCTTCGGATTGGAACTCGGGAATTCGATACGGATATATTTATTTCCCGTGCCGTCATAAGAAAGCGTTTGTTTATGTATTTTCTTATCTATCGGCTGTGTAAGCGTAGCGACGGTTTCCCATTCTCCATTGAGATCATCGGCTACCGATACGACGCAAGTCATATTTCCTGATGTTTTATTACCGGTTCCCAAGAACATCGTAATATCGAACGGAGCGGCAAGAGCCACATTATAGGTATAGGTGGTCGAACCGCCATTACCATTGGTGAAATAAAGGGCACGGTCCGTTGCACCGGCATCGGCTTCGGTAGCAGGGCTATAATCGCCCGACTCGGCTACGGTCTGACCGTAAATCATAATACGGGTATTGTTCGATGCCAATGTCCAATTTTTCCATTGAGCCGATTTTTCACCGCTCTTTTCGGCCCAAAGCGTAATATTGCCAGTAAAAGGTGCATTTGGGTCGGTCAACGCACCATCGAGTTTCGTATCGCCGGCAGCAGCATCGTAATATCCCCAGTTGGTGGGCAACATATTGAAGTCGCTCTGATAGAGCGTTTTCTCACGAGCTACATAACCGCTATTGGTAATTTGTTGCGTAGCTACTTCCGAATTTTTGTAACCTTCACCTATGGCGATGGCTTTAACGGTAGCAGAAGCACCGGCAAAAGTGAACGGTTCGGCATAAAGCGTGCTTTCGGCCGTAGGTTCGCTGCCGTCGATCGTATAATAAATAGCATAAGCCGCAGGCTCAACACCTTCGGTGGTCGACGTAATCGTAACGGTTACATCTTTCTCGTTTTGATTGGTTGTGATGACCGGTGTTGCCAACTTGGTCATAGCCTCATTTACGAAAGCGTATTCGGCCACTTCGGAATTGCGATATTTATCGGCGCAAGCGATGGCTTTCACCGTGCAATCGTTGACAAGTTTCACAGGTGTTTCGGCATCATACAACGTACCGGTTTCGGCCGTAGGCTCGCTGCCGTCGATCGTATAATAGATTTTCAGACCTTCGATGGCAGGTTCGGCAGTAGCCGTAATAGAGAGAGTATATTCGACGGTTTCACCAATACGAGTAGCCGTAATCACCGGTTTAGGACAAGTACCTACATAGGAAGGCTCATATTGCTCGCCGGCAATCAGGTAGTTGGCGGCGTTTACAAACAATTTGGCACCAGCCTCGGTAAGACCGTTGGCAGCACAAGTAGCATCGTTGGCATCAAACGGAATCATCACAAAACCTTTACCATCGACCCAAGCCTCCGCAATGGCATCTTGCCCGCCTACGGTTGCGATAGTGGTTTGTGCAGGTGTATTATCGGCAAATTGTCCGTTCGATTGCATATAACGCCCAGTCGTTATGGCTTCACTTGCATTGAAGACCACAATATTATTACCTTCGATACCTGCGAAAATATCATGTTCGGCATAGAGTTCTGCACGATCTATCGAAAGAGAAGGAGAGTCGGTTGTTCCGGGGTTTCCTCCATTTGTTCCTGCGGGGGTGATTTTGGCATACCAGAATGCTTTGGTCGAAAGAACGGGCACTTTACCTACGATCTTATTGAACGATGCTGCCAAAGCCGAAGAAGAACCAGTCCTACCCGCCAATACAACGAGGTCATAACCGGTCAAGCCGTCGGCATCGAGTTCTCCGGTAAGAGTCTTCTCGTCGTAGTTGAGAGCGGTTACTTCCATACCGGCTGCTACAAGTGCATTGTACACACCTTCGGTCGTCTCGATAGCACCGCAGAGGTAAGCTACTTTGGGAGCTTCGGCCGGTTCGGGTGTTTCTTGTTTATCTTGTACACCCAAAGCAATAGAAACAATACATTGAGTCCCCGCAAGCATAAAAGTAAACTTGTCGGTAGCAGGGGTCTTCAATGTTACAGTGTGTTCAACGGCGCTACTTCCTTTTGCCGGAATTACATATATATCAGAGCCGAATTCCTCACCGTTTACGTTTTGTATATACCCTGTCTCGTTATAATTGGTCGTACCTTTAACCGTAAAGGTTGCCACTTGTTTTCCTTCGGGAATAGGCACTTCAAATAAAACGCCAGCTGAAAACTTAATGTAATCCTTACCACTCGTACCCCAAGTTTTTCCGGAGGCATTGGTCATCGAGTAGTCGTTCTTGAACTTCCAAGTAACCAACTTGTCATTTTCTGAATCGATAACAGAACTGTCATACGTGCTTGGAGAGAAAACGACCTCGGTCGTTTCTGCCGCACTTGCCCACGACGATGCGCCGAAGAACAAAGCAGCCGCAGCAAACAGTCTACCAATCTGAGTAATTTTTCTTTTCATGATAGAAAATTTTAGTTAATAAATCATAGATATTTCAATAGATACATTTATAGAAATGTACGTGTTTACAAAATTAGATTTTTTGAAGCGCAAGCACACTTCATATATTGACCGAAAAACTATATAAATTGATACAATATATTTCTTTGACTTATCTATTTATTAAGATAATTTATGTTGCTCCGCGATAAAACCTGTCATTCCGAAGCGCATGCGAGGAAGCTCTAACCTTGTCATTCCGAACGCATGTGAGGAAGCTCCGGCTATCCGCGAAAGATTCTTCGGTGCTTCGCACCTCAGAATGACATGTGC
>ERZ779885.4643-NODE-4643-length-10561-cov-10.315629_pt1 | contig 10561 bp, 9 predicted proteins | sample MGYA00511554_ERZ779885 | MGnify/ENA primary metagenome ERZ779885 (study PRJEB29588, sample SAMEA2160998) | human gut metagenome | biome: human gut; feature: human-associated habitat; material: faeces | place: Denmark | collected 2008/2010 ... | reverse complement strand
TCGGCGGCGGGCAGGTCGGCAGGCGGCTCCTGAATGCCGAACGCCCCGGGCCGCAGCAGGCACAATGCCGGTATCTCCACCCAGTCCATCTCGGTTTTGCTCCGCACGCGGGGCAGCAGCAGGCGCTTGCCGTCGGCCAGCGCGCGTCTTAGTATTTCCGCCGTGTCCGGCTCATCCGGCATGGCCGCAAAGGCCAGCACTGCCCCGGCACTCTGCCATTGCGGCAGGCTGAACAGCGCCTGCGCCATGCCGCGGCCCACAGCCGCCATATCCAGTTCCGCGCGCCGGGCCTTGGCCCATGCGCGGGCTTCGCGTTTTGTCACTCTGCACACCACCTTCCGGGCTATCATACCATATCTGCCCTACACTTAACAAGACGGAAAAGCCGTCCTGTTGTTACAGCAGCGACAAAATTTTTCCGCCATCTTGCCCGGCGCAGTGAAATAGAGTATAATATATCCTGTATCGCTATGTATTAGACGTATGAAATATAAAAAGGAGATTCCAAACCATGAGCAAGTTCAATTTCATCAAGACCGATATTCCTGACGTGCAGATCATCGAGCCGACTGTTTTTGGCGATGACCGCGGCTATTTTATGGAGACCTACCAGATCGACGAGTTCGCCGCAGCGGGCATCGACAAACCCTTCGTGCAGGATAACCAGAGCCGCTCCACCAAGGGCGTGCTGCGCGGCCTGCACTTCCAGACCAAGCACACCCAGGGTAAGCTCGTCCGCGTGACCCTGGGCGAAGTGTTCGATGTCGCCGTCGACTGCCGCCCCAACAGCAAGACCTTCGGCAAGTGGGTGGGCGCAACGCTGTCCGCCGACAACAAGAAGATGCTCTGGATCCCCGAGGGCTTCGCCCACGGATTTGTCGTGCTGTCCGATGTGGCCGAGTTCTGCTACAAGTGCACCGACGTCTACGACCCCACCGCCGAGGGCGGCATTCCCTACGATGACCCGACGGTCAACGTGCAGTGGCCCGACTGCGGCTGTGAGCACAAGACCAGCGCCAAGGACAAGGAGCACACCCCGTTTGCCGCCCAGAAGTTCGAATATTTTGAGAAATATTGAGGGTAAACCGTGCAGAAACTGAAAGACACCTTCGCAGGCTTCTGGAAATACCGCTACCTGCTGCAAAACCTGATTTCCCGTGATTTCAAGCTGAAATACCGCCGCAGCGTGCTGGGCGTGGCGTGGAGCGTGCTGAACCCGCTGCTGACCTGTCTGGTCATGTGGGCCGTGTTCGGTGCGCTGTTCAACCAGCGCGGTCAGGGCATCGAGGACTTCCCGCTGTTCCTTATCATCGGCCAGCTGATGTTCAACTTCTTCCGCGAGAGCACGACCATGGCCATGGAGAGCGTGCTGAAGAACGGCCCGCTGCTGCGCAAGGTCTATATTCCCAAATACATCTTTCCGCTGGAAAAGTGCTGCTTTGCGCTCGTCAACTTCTTTTTCAGTCTCGTGGCGCTGTTTATCGTCGCGCTGCTGACCTGGTCGCACATCTCGATCGGGACTGTGCTGCTGGCCATTTATCCCCTTGTGATGCTGTTTATTTTCAGTCTGGGCATCGGGCTGATTTTGTCCACGCTCTACGTTTTTGTGCGTGACATCATGCATATCTGGGAGGTCTTTTGCACACTGCTTGTCTACGGCAGCGCCATCTTCTACGACCCGCGCCAGATGGAAAGCTGGATGCAGTACGTCATCAACCTGAACCCCATCTACTGGTACATCACCGCCGTGCGTTCCTGCGTCATGTGGGGCGAGGGGCTGACCCCCAACATGGTGCTGATTCCGTTCCTCTGCGCCGCGCTGAGCCTGGGCCTCGGCATCTGGGTGTTCAAAAAGAATCAGGACAAGTTCGTCCTGTACATGTAAGGGGGCATCGAAATGGCAGAGCAGAAACCCATCATCTCCATCGATCATGTTTCGATGCGCTTCAACCTCTCCAAGGAAAAGCACGAAAGCCTGAAAGAGTACTTCGTCGCGCTGCTGCACGGCGGTGTGCGGTTTGACGAGTTCTTCGCGCTGGACGATGTATCGTTTGATATTATGCCCGGCGATTTCTACGGCCTCATCGGCCTGAACGGCAGCGGCAAGTCTACGCTGCTGAAAGTGATTTCCGGCGTCTACAAGCCCAGCGCCGGCAAGGTCACGGTCAACGGTACGATTGCGCCGCTGATCGAATTGGGCGCGGGCTTTGACATGGACCTGACCGCACGGGAAAACATTTATTTAAACGGCACCGTGCTGGGCTACACCCCCAAGTACATCGACTCAAAGTTCGACGACATCGTCGAATTCAGCGAATTGCAAGATTTTCTCGACGTGCCGCTAAAAAACTACTCCTCCGGCATGGTCGCACGTCTGGCGTTCGCCGTGGCAACGATAACGAAGCCCGACATCCTGATTGCCGACGAGATCCTTTCCGTCGGTGACTTCCTGTTTCAGGAGAAGTGTGAAAAGCGCATGGCCGAGCTGCTGTCCGGCGGCACGACGGTCATTCTGGTCAGCCACTCCATTGACCAGATCGAGCGTATGTGCAACAAGGTAGCCTGGCTCGACCACGGCCATCTGCGCCGCATCGGCGCGACGAAGGAAATTACCGCCGAGTACCGAAGGTTCGAGAAAAAGGACGCCATGCCGGCCAAAGTCACCGAGGAATAAGCTATGTCCGAGAACACGAAACCGAACAACGAGCGACCTGCCGACCTGGCCGTACAGGACAGCGTCGGCGGCATGGCGCGGCGGCTTTTGAACCCCGCCCACCTGCGGGACCTCGCGGGGCGCAGCGTCAAGACCCTGCGGGAGCAGGGGGCCGAGCAGCTCTGGCGCGATATAAAATTCCGCGTCGGGCTGGCGATGCACCACGACGACTGGCGGCACCGCGCCGACATTCCGCTGCGCCGGGAGCTGAAGGCCCAGCGCGCCGCGCACCTGCAGGGGCCGAAGATCAGCATCATCGTGCCGCTGTACAACACGCCCGCCAAGCTGTTTGACGAGATGCTGCAAAGCGTCGTCAGGCAGACCTACACAAACTGGGAATTGGTGCTGGTGGACGCATCCGACGCCGACAAGCGGCTGGAGCGCCGTCTGCCCAAGTCTGTGCCCGGCACGATTGTGTATGAGCCGATTGAAAACGGCGGCATTGCCCTCAACACGACCCGCGGATTAGCGCTGGCGCACGGCGAGTACATCACGCTGCTGGACCACGACGATGTGCTCTACCCGAACGCGCTGTTCGAGGTTGTGCAGACGATACAAAACACCGGAGCGGATTTTGTCTATAGTGATGAAATCGTTCTCTCCGCCGATTTGAAGGAGCTGGGCGGCTACCACTTCAAGCCCGACTTTGCGCCCGACTACCTGCGCGGGGTCAACTTTATCACGCATCTGGCGGTGTTCAGCCGTCCGCTGCTGGACGCGGCGGGCGCGTATGAGTCGAAGGAGTTTGACGGTGCGCAGGACCATGATTTGATCCTGCGCCTGACAGAAAAAGCACAGCGCATCGAGCATATCAAGAAGGTGCTCTACATCTGGCGTGCCGCGGCCGGCTCCACCGCCGCGGGCATGGAGGCCAAGCCCTACGCCGTCGCGGCGGGGGAGCGCGCCATCGACGCACAGCTCAAGCGTCTCGGTCTGCCGGGCCACGCCATGGCCGTGCCCGATGCGCCCGGCGCATTTCAGGTGCGGTACGAGCTGACCGGCCACCCGAAAATCAGCGTGCTGATCCCCAGTAAAGACCACATTGACGACCTGGACCGCTGCCTGACGAGCCTGTACAAAAACGCGGGCTACGACAATTTTGAGGTCATCGTCATCGAGAACAACTCCACCGACCCGGCAACGTTTGCCTATTACGAAACGCTGCCCAGCCGCTTTGCCGACTGCCGCGTCGTCTACTACAAGGGCGCGTTCAACTTCTCGGCCATCAACAACTTCGGCGCGACGTTCGCCGAGGGTGAGCACCTGCTGCTGCTCAACAACGACATTGAGGTGTTGTCGTTCGACTTCCTGCGCGAGCTGCTCAGCTACAGCCAGCGGCCCGACGTAGGCGCGGTGGGCGCGAAGCTTTACTACCCCGACGACACGATCCAACACGCGGGCGTGCTGATGGGCATCAACGGCAGCGCGGGCCACAGCCACAAAAGCTACCCCCGCACCGCTGTGGGGGACATGTACCGCTTGGTCACGACCCAGAATTATATGGCCGTGACGGGCGCCTGCCTGATGACAAAAGCGTCACTCTACCGCGCATTTGGCGGGCTGGACGAGGAAAAGTTTGCCGTCGCCTACAACGATGTGGATTATTGCTTAAAGCTGTGGCAGAAGGGGCTGTTGAACGTTTACACCCCGCGCGCCGAGGCCTATCACTATGAGAGCAAGAGCCGCGGCCTTGATACCTTAAGCGAGAACGCCAAGCGGTATGAGCGCGAAAAGGCGAATTTCTACGCGAAATATCAGCAGTATATCGACAATTACGACCCCTATTACAACCCCCATTTCAACAATCTGTTTGAGAATTTCGGGTTGAAGTGATGGAAACCGTATTGCCGAAGCGCAAGTCTCACCATTTGCAGAGTTACGATTACAGCCAAAACGGCGCCTATTTTATCACAATATGCACGCACCAACGCAGAATGTTGTTTGGCCCGAACCGGGCTCCCGTAGGGGCGGATTCCATATCCGCCCGCATGGCGGCGCGCGTTTTCCGGGAGATCATCGGCCAATATCCGGCGGTCCATTGCCGTTATTTTGTGGTGATGCCCAATCATTTTCACGCGTTGGTCGAGATTGAACGGGCACGGGCGGATATGGAATCCGCCCCTACGATTATCAGCATCGTGCAGGCGTTCAAACGGTATTCTACCGTCGAGTACATCCGTCTTGTCAAGCGCGGGCAAGCCGCACCGCTCGATAAGCACCTTTGGCAGCGTTCCTTTCACGACCACGTCATCCGCAATGAAACCGATTACCGCATGATTGCGGAATACATTCAATCCAACCCCCGCCTTTGGCACAAAGACTGCTTTTATGAGGAGCCATCCCATGAGCCTTGAAACGAAACGCATCAAAGAACTGTTCGGCTATGCGCAGACGCTGACGAAGGAACAGGGCGTCGGCGTTATGGCCGGGCGGGCCGTCGGCTTTTTCAAACGGCGGTTCTTCGGCAAACGTGCGCGGTATCTGCCGTCAAAGCATACGCTGGAGGCCCAGCGTGCCGACGCAGCCGCCCGCGCCGACAGCTGGCCGACCATCAGCATCCTGACGCCGCTGTACAACACGCCGCCGCAGTTTTTGCAGCAATTTTTGGACAGCGTGCAGGCCCAGACCGCGCCAAACTGGCAGCTGGTTCTGGTGGACGCCAGCGACGGTGCCCACCCCGACGTGGGCGAGACCGTCCGCACCCGCGCCGCGCAGGACAAGCGCATCGTCTACGCCAAAATCGAGAACAAGGGCATTGCCGCCAATACGAACGAGGCCGCAAAGCTCGCAGCGGGTGAGTATCTGGCCCTTGCCGACCACGACGACATGCTCGCGCCTCATGCCGTCTATTGCATGAGCAAAGCGCTGGCCGAGAGCGGCGCGGCGTTTGCCTACAGCGACGAGGCCCTGTTTGAGAAAACGCCCGAGCACCCGCGCGTCGGCCACTTCAAGCCCGACTATGCGCCCGAGTACCTGATGGCCGTCAACTACATCTGCCATCTGGCCGTGTTCAAAAAATCGCTGTTCGACGCCGTCGGCGGTGAGCGCCCGGCCTGTGACGGCGCGCAGGATCACGACTTATTCCTGCGTCTCATCGACGAAATGCAGCGCCGTGACCCCGCAGCCAAGCCGCTGCACATCCCGCAGGTGCTGTATTACTGGCGCGTGCACGCGGCGTCCACCAGCGGCGGCACGGCGGCCAAGCCCTATGTGGAAAAGGCTGCGCAAAAGGCCGTGGCCGACCATCTGGCCGCCACAGGGCGGCAGGGCAGGGTGGAGCCGGGCAAATTCCCGGGCACCTGCCATGTGGTGTGGGACATTCCCGAGCCGCAGCCGCTCGTGTCAATTTTGATTCCCAACAAGGACCACACCGACGATTTGGAAAAATGCCTGCACAGCATCTACGCCAAAACGACCTACGAAAATTTCGAGGTCATCGTCATTGAGAACAATTCCACCGACCCGGCCACAGCGGCCTACTACAAAAAACTGCCGGAGCGGTATGACCGCGCGCGGGTCGTGACTTACAAGGGCGGCTTCAACTTCAGCCGCATCAACAATTTTGGCCGCAGGTACGCGGCGGGCAAGTACCTGTTGCTGCTCAACAATGACGTCGAGGTCATCAACGGCGACTGGCTCACCCAGATGGTGGGCGAGTGCAGCCAGCCCGGCGTCGGCCTCTGCGGGGCAATGCTCTACTATCCCGACGACACGATCCAGCACGCCGGCATCATCACGGGGCTGGGCGGCTACGCCGGGCACAGCCACAAGTACCACAAGCGCGGCGGCAGCGGGTATATGTTCCGGCTGGCCACGGTGCAGGATTTCTCCGCCGTGACAGCGGCCTGCCTGCTGGTGCGCACCGCCGTTTACGACGAGCTGCACGGCCTGGATGAGGAGTTCACGGTTGCCTACAACGATGTGGACTTCTGCCTGCGTGTGCGCGACGCGGGCTGGCGCATTGTCTGGACGCCCTACGCCGAGCTCTACCACTACGAAAGCAAGTCCCGCGGCTCCGACGAGAACGATCCCGCCAAAAAAGCACGTTTTGACGCCGAGCATGAACGTCTCTACGCCGTGCATGGGCGGGAGAATATTCTGCACGACCCCTATTACAGCCCGTCGCTGTCGCTGGATTATGAGGATTTCCGCGAGAGCGGGGATTTGCGGAATCTGAAATGAGTTGATCACCTTCCCCCGTGGGGGAAGGTGCCCGAGGCCCCGACCGAGGGCAGATGAGGGGCGGGTTTGCCCTATTGCCCGTCAGTGGGAAAATCCCGGTAAGTTTGCCCCTCATCAGTCAGCGGGCGGGGTCGCTGACAGCTTTCCCCTCCGGGGAAGCCATACTGACAAAAAATGCACGCCGTAAATTTCACGGCGTGCGTTTTTATTATTCTTTTTTATCCGGCGGGAACTCACCCTGCTTTTCGGCTTCCAGGCGGCTCAGGCGGGCTTCAAGCTCGGAGATGCGCTGGTTGACAATATCCGGCAGATCCTGCTGGTCCAGATCGTCCGCCGGGCAGCACTTGATATTGCCGACGCGGACGATCTCCGCGGGTACACCGACGGCAGTGGCGTTGGCGGGCAGGTTCTTCAGCACAACGCTGCCCGCGCCGACGCGGACGTTGTCACCGATGTAGACCGGGCCCAGCACCTTCGCGCCCGCGCCGATCAGCACATTGTCGCCCAGCGTCGGATGGCGCTTGCCGGTGTCCTTGCCGGTACCGCCCAGGGTGACGCCGTGGTAGATCGTGCAGTTGTCGCCGATCTCCGTCGTCTCACCAAAGACGATGCCCATACCGTGGTCGATAAAGAGCTTGCGCCCGATCTTGGCGCCGGGGTGGATTTCGATGCCGGTCAGGTGGCGCGCCAGCTGGCTGACAAAACGGGCCAGGAAGAAACACCGGTGGTTGTACAGAAAATGTGCGATCTTGTGCGTGACCAGCACATGAAAGCCGGGGTACAGGATGATGACCTCCGCCACATTGCGCGCGGCGGGGTCCTTATCGCGGATATTTTTTGCATCTTCCCAAAGGCCCATAGTTCGTTCCTCTTCCTATTTACCATACTTATTATAAATATACCACAAAGCCGGACAAAGTGCAATGCTGTACGCGCCGCGCGCGGATTTTTGCGGATTTTGTCAAATCCTCCAAAAGTCAGCGCAAAAATCTATAAAATCCTTACTTTTGCAAAAAGCCCGTTTGCATTGACACCGCCGCCCCTGCATGGTACAATAAGTAAAACGTAGGTAAAGTCATAGGAAGGAGTGTGCCGGGATGATGCGTTTTATTTCTGTCTTTAAAAATCACGGCGCAGTGTTCTTTCCCGTCGCTGCTTTGTGTATGACTTTTTGACTTTTCCCTTTTTGGGAAAAGTTTTTTTTTGCAAAAATATCCCTGCGGGATGTTTTTGCATGGGGCTTTGTAGGGGCGAGCATTGCTCGCCCGCAGGCTGTTTGCCTCATGCGCGGCTTTCCCGCAGAAGCTCAACCACGCAAAGTTGACGGGCGAACAATGTTCGCCCCTACACTCTCAGCTATGACAAAGTTTCCTATTTTTAAGGAGGTTCCCACCATGCTGATCCGCAACGCAAAGGACAGCGCGGGCAAGGCCATTGAGGTCTGGCTGCGCGACGGAAAAATTGCCGCTGTCGGTCTGGGGCTGCTTGTCCCGGAAGGGGAGGAGGTGCTCGACGCGAAGGGCCGCACGGTCCTGCCCGCCTTCATCGACACCCACTGCCACTGGCGCACTCCCGGCTTTGAGTACAAGGAGGACATCTCCACCGGCTCCGCCGCGGGCGGCTACACCTTCGTCAACCTGATGCCCAACACGAAGCCGGTCTGCTCCAGTGCCGAGATCGCCCACGCCGTTGAGGCCGAGGCCGCCCGCGTCGGCCTGTGCGACGCAAACCAGACCGTCTCCATCACGAAGGATTTCGACGGCAAAACGCTGGATCATCTGCTCGCCTTGCCCGAGGACATCAAGTTCATCACCGAGGATGGCAACGGTGTCATGAACAACGCCGTCATGGCCCGTGCGTTCGCGATTGCCACCGAGCGCGGCCTGACCATCATGTCCCACGCCGAGGACCGCGAGATCAGCCCCTGGGACTACCGCCTGGCCGAGAACATCGAGACTGTGCGCAACTGCCATCTGGCCGAGTACTACGGCACCCGGCTGCACATGTGCCACGTCTCCACTAGGGAATCCGTCGATGCCGTCCGCATGAGCCGGATGCGCGGTGCGCGGGTCAGCTGCGAGGTCACACCGCACCACCTGTGGTTTGACGACAGCCGCCTGACCTACCGCGTCAACCCGCCCATCCGCAAGGCGGACGACGTGACCGCGCTGATCGACGCCATCAAGGACGGCACCGTGACCTGCATCGGCACCGACCACGCCCCCCACACCGCCGAGGAGAAGGAGAAGGGCGCTGCCGGTATGGTGGGTCTGGAAACGGCCTTCGGCGTCTGCTACACCAAGCTCTGCCGTGAGCAGCGTCTGCCGCTGGAAATGCTCAGCTTCCTGATGAGCGCCGGTCCCGCCGCCGTGCTGGGTCTGGCCGACCGCAAGGGCATGCTGGAGCCGGGCTACGACGCCGACATCGTGCTGGTGGACCTTGACCACATGTACGAGGTCCACGCCGACGAGCTGCACAGCAAGAGCAAGAACTGCCCCTACGACGGCGCACTGCTGTACGGAAAAGTGGTAACCACGATCAAAGGCGGGAAGGTTACGTTCCAGATTGAAGAATAACACCCTTTCACGCACAAAACACCCGTAGGGGCGCATTCTATATGCGCCCGTGCAGGCTGCCGCTGGCACAGTCCCGCGGGCGGATATGGAATCTGCTCCCTACGATTCCCAACATTATATAATAGAGCCGCAATTTATATACATCAAACGGAGGAATCAGCATGCTTACCAACATGGACAAGCTCTACGAGAGCGTCGCAGCAAACGGCCCGGTCTGCGTGGGCCTGGACACCGAGATCAGCTACCTGCCCACCACCGACACCGCCAAGACGGCGGGGGAGAACGTCGTCGCGTTCAACCGTGCGCTGATCGACGCCACAAAGGGCGTCGCGGGCTGCTACAAGGTGCAGATCGCCTATTATGAGTCCCTGGGCCTGGACGGCATGCGCGCCTACGCCGAAACGCTGAAGCTGGCCCGCGCCACCGGCCTGCCCGTCATTGCCGACATCAAGCGCGGCGACATTGCCAAGACCGCCGAAATGTACGCCAAGGCGCACTTTACCGGTGATTTCGAGGCCGACATCATCACGCTGGCCCCCTACATGGGCCTTGACTCCATCAGCCCGTATCTGCCGTACTGCGCCGAGCAGGGCAAGGGTGTGTTCGTGCTCTGCCGCACCTCCAACCCCGGCGCGAAGGACTTTGAGTACAAAAAGCTCGACGATGGCCGCCATGTGTACGACCTCGTCGGCGACAGCCTGACCGCCCTTGGCAAGGACTACATGGGCGAGCACGGCTATTCCAGCATCGGTCTGGTCATCGGCGGCACCCACACCGAGGAGGCCACCGCCATCCGCGCGGCCTACAAGGACACCTTCTTCCTGATCCCCGGCTACGGCGCACAGGGCGGCAAGGCGGCGGACATCGCGCAGTACCTGACCAAGGGCAACGGTGGCGTTGTCAACTCCAGCCGCGGCATCCTGCTGGCTTACAAGAAGCAGCCCGGCGTTGCCTTTGACGAAGCTGCCTACAACGAGTGCGTGCGTATGCGGGAGGATATTCAGGGTGAATGCAACAAGCTGTAATCTGACGGTCCTGCGTCAGGAAACCGTCGCAGAGGATATTATGCGCCTTACGGTCCAGTGGCAGG
>ERZ779885.4632-NODE-4632-length-10575-cov-4.787643_pt1 | contig 10575 bp, 10 predicted proteins | sample MGYA00511554_ERZ779885 | MGnify/ENA primary metagenome ERZ779885 (study PRJEB29588, sample SAMEA2160998) | human gut metagenome | biome: human gut; feature: human-associated habitat; material: faeces | place: Denmark | collected 2008/2010 ... | reverse complement strand
CTTGTAGCCATAATCCTCACGAAGGTGAGTTGAGCCTTGCAGCCGCCCGTAAGTATAACCGTGTCGTGCAGGTCGGTGCGCAGCGTCGTTCCTGGCCGGGACTGACGGAAGGGATCGAGGCACTGCACAATGGTGTCATCGGCAAGGTTCATTTTGCAAAAGCTTGGTACACGAATAATCGTAAATCGATCGGTTTCGGAAAAGAAATGCCGGCTCCATCAACGATTGATTTTGATTTGTGGCAGGGACCGGCTCCCCGTCGTTCTTATCGGGATAACCTGATTCATTATAATTGGCATTGGTTCTGGCATTGGGGAACAGGCGAGGCATTGAACAACGGCACACATGAGATAGATGTCGTTCGTTGGGGATTGGGGTTGGATTTCCCGACAGCCGTCAGCTCTGAAGGTGGCCGTTTTCGATATAAGGATGATTGGGAAACTCCTGATACGCAGACGATCGATATCCGGTTCGGCGATGATTGCCTTGTAACTTGGGAGGGACGTAGTTGTAATTCCCGCGATACGGAAGGACGTGATCGTGGTGTGATCTTCTATGGTGAAGGTGGAGCGTTGGAAACAGGTCATAATGGGTATCGCATTTTCGATATGAAGAACAAGCTGGTTAAAGAGCTTGCTTCAAAGGATGTCATTGACGGTCGTGACCCGAACAGTCCGAGTGCTAACTTGGATATGGGACATATTGCCGATTTCATCGATGCGATCAAGACAAACCGGCGCCCGAATGGAGACATTGAAGAGTTACATAAAAGTACGTTGTTAGTCCAGTTGGGTAATATTGCCTGGCGTACAGGTCATCGCTTGATGATCGACCCTTCCAATGGTCATATTGTGAACGATCCGGAAGCTCAACGCTTGTGGAGCCGCACGTATGAACCGGGCTGGGAACCTATTGTTTGAGTTTCTATTTCATTATCTTCTGTTACTCCAGCCGTCACTTGTCTATCATTGCTACTTTCTGTAATTGCCTGAGTCTGTTTCAAATTGCTATTGACTGTTTCTTTTTCAAATTTTGATGAACTACATCCCATCATACTTAAATTAATCAGTAATATTCCAAAACATATACATCTATTTTTTAATACTTTCTCTTTTCTTTCGTTCACTCCTATACCTCCATAATAATTTAACGTTCTTCTGACGTTTCTGGTATTTTCTCTACATATTTTACATTGCTATTATCCAACGCTTTGATCAGCTCTCTATATGCTTTTTCAGAAGCATTATTCTCGTTTATTTGAACAATACCAATATCTTTTTTATTTTTCAAAGTCTCTATCAATTGTTCCAATTCTATTTTATTATTCTGATATAAATATGAATTGTCACTAATCATAATTTCCTCTAATGTCACTGTTTCCTGTGTTGTTTCTAATGTTGTTTCCGTAACTGTTCCCAACGATTTTCCACTTCCTCTATTTTTAATAAAAAACATTACTGCTCCCACCGCAATTACTATAATAGCTAAAAAAACTATACACGTTGTTAAACAACTTCCTTTCTTATTACTCCACATTTTTAATTTTCTCCCGTAAAAATTGATAAATCTGTTTCTTCCCAATATAAATGTTCATACTGATTTTGAATTAACTGTAACATTCCATTAATTGCTTTATATGCAGAATGCGTTCCTGGCTTCTCAGAATCATATACAAACTGGCATAGAATTGTATTCTCCGGAACATATTGTAATTGTGTCAAAAGTTCTATTACTCTTTCACTTATTACATCTTTGTTCCCCTTTTCAATACTTTGAATACAATCATCATCAAAATATACATCCAGATTCCATCCACTATCATTCATGTCAAGAAAAAAGCGAACTGTTTTTCCTTGACTATAATCCATAATTGCTTGTATATTTTCTGCACCTCTCAAATCTGATTCTTTCAATTCTGCCAGTCTTTTTGAAGCCTCCTCGTTAAGTTTCAATGCTTCTTTTTGCTGTTTTTCAGCTTCTTGCATCATCGTTTCAGCTCTTTCCACAGCTTCATTTGATTGACTTTTAACCTGTTCGGTCTCTTTAAAGCTGAAAAGAATAAAGAAAAACAATATAATCATTGTAACATCCAGAAGAGATGTGAAATCAATTATAATATCTTTTGTTTTCTTCATTTTCATATTCTCCATCCTGTTATTCATCATCAGCTATATTTTCTGTCAATTTTCTTGCTTTTTCATATACTTGCTCTATTTTATTCTCTACAATTGCGTTTACTATTTTAAATAAAACAGAAAAAACAATTCCCCATGCCGTTGATGTTAAAGCATTAAAAAAGTTTCCTTTTATCTGCTCAATCTCTCCAGTAAGGTCTAAGCTCAATAATGCCGCCACCGTTCCAAACATTCCCAACAGAGGAAATAACGTAATAAGCGTTATAAACATATTGTAGCACCACTCAAGATATTGTTCTTCTCTTAATATGATAGCTTTACTGCTTTCCTTTTTTTGTATTTCTTTTTTAATACTCGACATAAATTTTAATGATACCGCCAATGCTACAATTGTTAAAATTGCCGCAACACCTATATACCAATCAGATGCAAATATACTTTCCTCCATTGTTTTCCAAAATCCCATTTTCTGCCTATTGCTCCCTTTTTATATTTTATTTTATGTCTTCTTTAACACAATAATATACATATTTATAATTAAAGTCAATATATCTTAATAAAGATAGTGTATAATAGTTTGTGTAAACCTTATTAAATCGTTTATATTCTTTTAACCGATTGTATCTACATTATACTCATAGCAAAATGGGTACCCACAGGTTTCATTTTCCTGTGGATACCCATTTTGTTGTATAACGATATTTTAATTTGCCTGTCCTTCTGCCGGCATTTTCTTAAATTGCCTAAGCACAAGTATGATAGCAAGCACACCTGCAACACCATCCGAGATCGGGCCGGCAAACATGACACCTTCGATTCCAAATGCAAGCGGCAATAACAGTACAAGTGGGATCAAGAAGATGATCTGTCTTGTCATGGAAATGAAAATTCCCATCGGTGCCTTTCCGATTGAAGTGAAGAAGTTTGCTGTCAGCGGCTGAATACCGTTTAAGAACGTGCAGAACATGAAAACACGGAAGTATGATACTGCAAATTGCTCATACAGCTCATCACCGCTTCCAAACAGCGCCGTAATCTGACGCGGAAACAGCTGAAATCCTGCAAACGCAATGACGGCAATTATGGTTGCCACTATTGCTGCCAAACGATATGTTTTCTTTACACGGCTGTACTGAGCTGCACCGTAGTTAAATCCAATGATTGGCTGTGCACCCTGTGAGATACCGATGACGATTGACAAAAACACCATGTTTACCTTAGAGCCAACGCCAACTACAGCAAGCGGAATATCGCTTCCGTAGATGGACAGCGCACCGTAGTAACGAAGCACGTTGTTCATAACAATCTGAGTCACAAAGATCGCCAACTGATTAAAGCAGGCTGCCATACCTAGCGCCATAACCATTTTCAAGAAACGCGACTTTGGCATAAAATCATGCAGCGAAAGCTTCACGGTGTGAAACTTTGGTAAATATCCAAGCACCATAAGCGCTGAAAAAATCTGTCCGATGATCGTCGCCCATGCCGCACCAGCGATGCCCCACTTGAATACAAAAATAAACAGTGGGTCAAGAATCGTATTGATGACTGCACCGGCCAGTGCCGACAGCATAGAATACGTTGGCTTTCCGTCGGCACGAATCAGATGAGTTCCGCCTGTTGTCAGTACAAAGAACGGCATTCCAAGCGATGTGATTCCTACGTATGTCATTGCATAATCCATTACATACTCTGTCGCACCAAACACCGTGATCAGTGGGCGAAGAAAAATTCTTGCCACAATACAAATGATCACACCGACAATTACCAGACTTCCAAATGCAGTTCCTGCGATTTTTTTCGCATTCTCCTCATGCTTTCGTCCCATTTCAAGGTTAAAATTTGATGCACCGCCGATTCCAAGCATCAGACCGACAGCTGTGGCAAGTGTTGTCAGCGGAAATGCGACATTTGTTGCCGCATTTCCGTACATGCCAACACCCTGACCGATAAATATCTGGTCTACGATGTTATACAGCGCTGATACCAGCATACTGATGATCGACGGAACAGCAAATTTCACAAGCAGTTTGCCAAGCGGCGCACTACCAAGTGGATTTTGTCTTACTTCCATTTCTTTGCCTTTCCTGTCTTCTTATCAATATCGTTCTTTTTGAAAGTGCGCTCCTTTCCAAACAAGCCCTTTGATTTCTTCTCAGACTTGTCTGATCTTTTTCTGTCACTTCCCTTTTTTTCAAATTTCTTATCCGATTTTTTATCAGACTTTTTATCAAATGCCTTGTCAGACTTGCGCTTTCCTGGACGGTGTTCACGCATCATATCAAGAACGTCTTCGTCAGTTTGTCTGCGGCGGCGGCCTTTGCCTTCGCGCCTGTCATCATCACCGCGTCTGTCGTCTCTTCTGCCGCTTCTTCCGCCCTTTCTCTCAGCACGCTTCTTTCTCATCTCTTCGATATAATTTTCTGCTGGAATTTCTTCCATGTCATCTCCAAGATGAAGCTTTAAGAAACCTGCACAAAGCTCCATTGCCGTGATATTCTCCTCTTCGATCTTATCCTCTACCTTCTTTTGAAGTGATGACAGATCATTATTAGAAATCACTTCCATAACCTGATCAAAGATCTGGCTTGCTTTTGCCTGTGTGATATCTGCAACAGACGGAACCATTCTAGGCTTGATCTGTGTATTGCAGATACGCTCAATATCGCGGATACGGTAGATCTCTCTTCCGACAACAAGAGTAAAGGAACGTCCCTTTCTTCCTGCACGTCCTGTACGTCCAATACGATGAACATAGTACTCTACATCCTGCGGAATATCAAAGTTAAATACAGCTTCAACATCATCCACATCAAGACCTCTTGCTGCAACATCTGTTGCAATAAGAATTTCTGTCGTGCCATTTCTAAAGCTGTTCATAACCTTATCGCGCATCATCTGGCTCAAATCGCCATGAAGTGCATCAGCAAAATAACCTCTTCCCTTTAAGTTCTCGCAGAGCACATCTGCCATATGCTTTGTATTGCAGAAAATCAAAGAACGCTTTGGGTTGTAATAATCAAGCAAACGGCATACTACCTCTTCCTTGTTCTGTCTTTGTACCTCATAATAGTACTGCTTGACAAGCGGAATAGTCAGTTCCTTTCTCTCGATCTGAATCATCTGTGCATCCTTCTGGTAACGGCCAGTGATTCGAAGAATCTCATCTGGCATTGTTGCGGAAAACAATGCCGTCTGATGATTCTCTGGTACACCTGCAAGGATAGTCTCAATATCCTCTACAAAGCCCATATTTAACATCTCGTCAGCTTCATCCAGCACAACCATGCGGATGCCCTCAAGCTTAAGCGTATGTCTTCTCATATGATCCATGACTCTTCCCGGTGTTCCAACAACAATGGACACCTTTCCGCGAAGAGAACGGATCTGTTTTTCAATATCCTGTCCTCCGTACACCGGAAGCACTTTTACACCCGGCAGATATTTTGCGTAGCGGCGCAGCTCATCTGCTGCCTGAATGGCCAGTTCTCTGGTCGGGCAAAGCACGATTGCCTGCACGCGCTCATCTTCCGGGTCGATCATCTGAACAAGCGGAATACCAAATGCCGCTGTTTTTCCAGTTCCGGTCTGTGCCTGTCCAATGATGTCACGTCCTTCAAGCAGTGCTGGAATAGCAGACTGCTGAATTGGTGTCATCTCCTCATATCCGATCTCTGTTACGGCGCGGATAATCCTCTCATCAATTTCAGAATTCTCGTATCGAATTGCTTCCATTCTAATAACCTTTTTTGCTGCCTCTTGACAGCTAATCCTCTCTAATTAAAATATATTATTTTGCGTTAAATACATATTTATCCAGACGATCCATTGCTTCCTTTACTAACGCATGCGGAACTGCCAGATTCATACGGATCGTATTTGGATTCATAAACGGTCTTCCGTCCTGCCATACAACACCAACTGCAATTCCGGCACGGATCAAATCATCCATAGTCATCTCAGGATGTGCCTTAAGCCAGCCGCTGCAGTCCAAATATAGCATGTAGGTTCCCTGTGCCTTTGCCACAGAAATACCTTCAAAATGTGTTGTGATATATGTATATGCATAATCAACGTTCTGTGTCAGAACTTCGCGAAGTTCATCAACCCACTCAGCACCTTCCTTTGTATAAGCGCCCATCAGTGCACTTATAGAAAGAACATTTGCACTGTTGTAATGACTGCACTTTTCTGCTTCCATCAAACGGTCACGCAGATAGCTATTGTATACAATGTGGTATGAGCCTACAAGACCTGCCAGATTGAATGTCTTTGACGGTGCATAGAAAGCAAAGGTATGTTCATGAGCATACTCATTTACACTCTGTGTCGGGATATGCTTATGACCCTCTAAGATCAGATCAGACCAGATCTCATCTGAAATGACAAGACACTTATTCTTTTCATAAACTTCCATTGCCTTCTCAATCTCTTCACGCTCCCATACACGTCCACACGGGTTGTGAGGAGTGCAAAAGATTGCCAGATGAATATGATTTTCCTTAAGCTTCTTATCCATATCCTCATAATCCATGCGCCATACACCCTGCTCGTCCTTCTTTAATGGACTGTAAACGATCTTTCGTCCCATGTTATTGATTGTTCCGATAAATCCAATGTATGCTGGTGAATGAAGAAGAATTGCCTCACCTGGTGCTGTAAATGCCTGCAATACAGAAGACACACCGCCAAGCACACCATTTTCATAGTCAATAGCTTCCTTTGGAATATCTGTTACACCATTTCTAGTTTTCTGCCACTCTATAATAGATTCACTATAAGCATCCTTGATATCAAAATAGCCGAAAACTGGATGTGCCAGACGATTCTGTATTGCCTCAATAACGCTCGGTGCTGTTGCATAATTCATATCTGCAACCCACATCGGAATCTTAGAAAAGCCTTCTTTAATTTCGGCGTTGTCAAAAGGAATCTTGCTGACTGCAATTGCTCCTGTTCCTTCGCGGTCTAAAATTGTTGTAAAATCATACTTCATGCTCATCTTTTTGTCTCTCCATTCTTTCTCTTTTTTCCTCAAATAATCCCAATTTGCACATTCCCTGCTTTTTTACTCAAAAGCCCCTCATGTTTTTTGCCTACAGCTTACTCAAATCTTGGGCGCATCGTTTCTTTCATTACGCGAAGCACGTTGCCTGATGCAATCTTATCAATCTGGCGCGGTGTAATTCCTACTTTTTCAAGCGCTTCAAATAAAAGTGTAAGCTGTCCTGGCTCTCCGACCTCGAGATTTCCCCCGATACCATCGAAATCGGTACCAATGCCAACGCAGTCTTCTCCGCCAATTTCGATAAAGTGCTTTACATGACGCACCATATCGCTTATACGGCTTGTGTTGTTTCCCTGCGTATCATCCAGAAATGCCGGTGCAAAATTGATTCCGGAAACACCGCCTTTTTGGGCAAGCAGACGGATCATATCATCCGTCAAGTTTCTTGGATGCGCTGCAAGTGCGCGGCAGTCTGAATGAGTGGCAACAAACGGCTTTTTTGAAATCTTTGCGACATCATAAAAGCCTCCGTCTGACAGATGAGATACATCTACCAAAATGCCAAGCTCATTCATGGCTTCTATGGCTTCCTTACCAAATGCGCTAAGACCCTTAGACATAATCTTTGGATCACGCGAGTTTGGCGCACCAAAACAGTTTTCAAAGTTCCATGTAAGCGCAATTGCGCGTACACCAGTCTTTGCCAACTGTTCAAGACGGTCAAAGCTGCCGTTTACCATACGGCCGTCCTCAACTGTAAGCACACCAGAGATCAGACCCTGCTCCTTATTTTTCATCACGTCGTCAAAACAATATGCCTGACGAATAACATCCTTGTGAGCCGCAAAGGAATCCTGCATCAGCCTTACAGCATTTGAAAATAATTCCTCATCCGGCGGCATCTCTGGACGACCAGCCTTTAATCGTTTTTCACGCTCCTGTGGTGTGAGCATTTCTGGACGCGGTGGGAAAAATACAGCAAAGAACTGGCACAGCACATTTGCCTCTGCCATTCTTTTGATGTCCAGCATGGCATCTGGCATGTCATATATGTCATTTACGCCTTTTCCCAAGCCGTGAAGCAATGTGTCACAATGCATATCCGCATATTGGTAATGTAAGCTCATATTAAACCTGCCTTTCTTTTATGTTGCCCGGTAGTTAATTATTTATTTACTCTTCCGCAGCACTTCTTATATTTTTTGCCGCTTCCGCACGGACAAAGATCGTTTGGATAGATCTTCTTTCCGGCAATACGGTTCTTTACGATTGGCATAGAAGAAGTTACAATCTCTGAAGCGTTTGCAATCTTCTTCTGACGTGATGGATCTGCCTTCTGTGCCTCTGCAGTTGTAAAGCCTCTTGTCTCTGGCATTCTTGTATTATTATACATATCCATCATAACAGTGATGAAATCGCTCATCAGCTCCTCGTTTTCCTCTGTCAGTCCAAAGCGCTCCATCTCAGCGAAGATATCTTTTGGCATTGCACCATGGCGCATGATTAACTGAATATGAGAACCGATCACTGCTGCCTCGTTTTCCGGACGGCCTAAACGAACCTGAATAAAACGGCAGAATGCAGCGTAAGAAGGTGTCTTTTCTACATAGTACGGATCTGCATAGCGAAGCAGCTCGCTCTTTGCCGGAATGTAATAGCTCATTGCACCCTGACGCTCTAAAAGCTGATGGTAATCAACAACCTCGCCTTCCTTCTTTGTGCGATACTCCTCGCTTAAGATATAACCGCCCTCGAAAAAGTACATCTGCTGTCCGCGAACTGCCTCACGATCCTTTAACCAGCTCTCAAGCTCTGGTCTTTTTGCATTCATTCCTGTCTGACCATTTACGATAGACAAGAATGTTGTGATATCAATTGCACGATACAGATTTACACATGCCATCAGATATTCATCAAACACATCAATGCGTGCTCTCTTCTGTGCATACTCACTGTCTGATTTGATCTCATTATATACTGCAGCAGTCTCAGATGGTACTACAACAACACCATCGCCTGTTACAAATACAACAGGAAGATTTCTCCAATAATAGAAGCGGCCAGACTCCTCTGCAATAACAACGTCTTCTGCCATTGCAAGCTCTAATTCCTCAATCTCCTGCTTTCCTGCTGCAAGAAGCCATGCAGTAAGAAGCTCCTTATCTAACAGCTTTGCAGACAAAGCATCGATAATTTCCTGCTTCTTCGCCTTGGATAGTACTTTTACCTCAAGTACCTGTGTCATCTGCTTTAACTCTGCAATGGTGTGCTTTCCAAGCACCTCTGCCAATGTATATACCTTGTTTTCACTCTGGTTCTTCATAATACTTTAACTCCATTCGATTTTTTACTTTTGTCGCTCAGCGAAAAATCATACCGCTTGCGCGCTCCTCTAACTCGCATACGGTAAGTAGCTGCCCCTTTACGTGGAAACGCACGTCAAATCCGGCGAAGTCTACGCCGTAACGTCTTGTCTCGTCGCGCTGGTAGGCCGGGCGTGGATCCTGCTTTAACACATAGATCACTGCCTCCCTCTTCTCTTCTGGAAAATGTGCCAGAAGATGAGCTGGGAATGAAACTTCAAGCTCATAATCCTTCACTGCATCAGAAAAGCCGCCCTTTGCGTCTGGGTGACTGTCCGTAAATGGGATATACGGCTTGATATCGTAGATTGGTGTCTGATCCATCAGATCGACGCCTGCTACATAGAGCATAGGTCCATTCTTTTCATCAAGGACAACACGCTCTAGTTTCACACAGGAAAGACCGATATCATTCGGACGAAACGGAGATCTCGTTGCAAAGACACCCATTCTCTTGTTGCCGCCAAGTCTCGGCGGCTTTACGGTAGCCGACCAGCCCTGCCTGTGATTCTCACTAAATGACCACAAAAGCCATATATAGCTGTATCCATCCAACCCGTACACACCCTGCGGATTGCGGTACTTCGGCTCAAATGTAATAACACCCTTTAAGGACTCTACAAGTCCGCTCTGTCTGGGAATCCCGAATTTCGTAGGAAAATCGGTCTGTATTTTTGCTATAATCTCCATCTACTTTATTCCTCACTGATAACCACGAATTGCTCCATGATGATACAACTCTGGTATTCTATCAATTATCCTGCACTTTTATCTCTACCAAAAATAAGCTGCCGCAGAAAACGACAGCTTACTTTATTATATGGCGAAAGTACGGCTTTTGTCAATCGGTTTCGCTAGTTAAATACTCTCCAGTTATACAAAAGAAACAAGCCCAGAATTCCTCCAAACATATAGATTACAGGTTCGCTTTTCTTTATTTCCACACACTTTGTTCCCGCATTACGAAATATAAGCGAAAATACCTTCCAACAGCAGTATCCAACCAAAGTTCCCAGTGTATTCATCATTAAATCATCAATGTCTGTTGTCCTTATGTTAAATAGCTGAC
>ERZ779885.4629-NODE-4629-length-10578-cov-2.463746_pt1 | contig 10578 bp, 9 predicted proteins | sample MGYA00511554_ERZ779885 | MGnify/ENA primary metagenome ERZ779885 (study PRJEB29588, sample SAMEA2160998) | human gut metagenome | biome: human gut; feature: human-associated habitat; material: faeces | place: Denmark | collected 2008/2010 ... | reverse complement strand
TTTCCGGTCTCACATCATTGACAAACGAACATTCCGTCAAGCAGAAAAAGAGAGATTTAGAAGTTACAAAACGACGACAGGAGGATTTGATAGGTTCTGTCACCGTTGCTGTCAGGTGTAAATGAATTCGGTATCAACGCTTTCTGATACACTGCTGCAAATGTTATTCATTCTATGAACCTATTTTATTTGATTTTCCGTGAAAGGTACCGTCCTCTCCGATCATTTCAGATAGAAAAAATCATAGATTTATGATATAATATAGTCTCATCAAAAAAGAAGGAGACCGGAGGTGTGAACAGATGAGGCAACATATTACGGTTGTAGACCATCAACCGTTGTGGGAAAAGAAATATCAAGAAGAATCCCGTTTGATTCAGGACATCCTTACGGATAATTGCATCGCAGTCTACCATATCGGAAGCACCTCCGTAAAAGGTCTGGCGGCAAAACCAATCATTGATATGATGGTAGCGGTCAGAAGTCTTGAACAGGTTGACCGTGTTGCAAAATCCTTTTTGAACATAGGCTATGAATACCTCGGTGAATTTGGAATGCCGGGCAGACGCTATCTTCGGAAAGGCGGCGTTGAAAGAACGCATCAAATTCATATCTTTCAGATGGATGATTGGTACAACATAGGAAGGCATCTTGCGTTTCGTCATTATATGCGCACCCATGAAAAAGAACGAACGGAATACGCAAAACTGAAAATAGAACTTGCGCAGAAATTTCCTGATGACATAGATGGATATTGTGACGGAAAAGAAAGCTTTGTGTGTGAAATTGAGAAACGCGCTCTATCTCAATTTGATGGCACATGGGAAAAAATGTATATTGCCGCACGGAAAGTACAGAATGAAAGAAAACTTTCTTCGTTGGTTGAAGCAGGAAGTGTTTCTGCCGCACTTCTTACGAAAAAAGGGAACATTTATGTCGGTGTCTGTATTGATACTGCATGTTCTTTGGGAATGTGTGCGGAAAGAAATGCGATTGCCAATATGATCACAAACGGAGAGAATACCATCTGCCGTATGATAGCAGTTGACCGGAGCGGACAAGCTGTCCCACCTTGCGGCGCTTGCCGAGAATTTATGGCACAGCTTATGCCGAAGGATTATCAGGCAATTACATTGATGTTGGATCACGAAAAAGAAACCATTGTTACGCTGGGAGAGCTTACACCTAAATGGTGGATATCAATATCAGACGGCGTAAAAATATGACATCATCATGATAACAAATATGAATGCTGCAAGGAGGTTTTATCTATGCGATATGGTCCAAACCCGGATGCCGTTTATCCGAATGAAGCAATAAAGCAGGTGTGTTTTATTAAAAATACGATTACCCGCCCGAATATCATCGTTGGGGAATATTCCTATTACGATGATGTAAACGGTGCAGAAAAATTTGAAGAGCATGTAACGCATCATTATGAATTCATCGGGGATAAGCTGATCATCGGGAAATTCTGCGCCATTGCAAAAGGCGTTGAATTTATCATGAACGGTGCGAATCACAGAATGAAAAGTGTGACAACTTATCCTTTTAATATCATGGGCGGCGGTTGGGAAAAATGTACGCCTGCTTTGCATGATTTGCCGTATAAAGGCGATACCGTTATTGAAAATGATGTCTGGATCGGACAACATGTCACGATCATGCCGGGGGTCCATATTGGCAACGGCGCGATTATCGGTGCAAACGCAGTCGTCACAAAAGATATTCCTGCCTATCATGTTGCAGGCGGAAATCCTTGTAGAATCATAAGAAAACGATTTGATGACGAACTTATTTTATATTTGCAGGAATTAAAATGGTGGAACTGGCCGCCGGAAAAAATATTTATCAATCTTGAAATTTTATGCAGCGGTGATCTGGGGCAAATCCGAAATATTTCCGATATATAAGCATCCGTTTTTCACACGGAACCACAACAAAAACCAACTATTTCGCCGCCGGCAGCGGCATATGAAGCAGAAAACGCGAAAAAGATTTGCCGCTTTTTTGTTTGTTGGGCACATTTCAAAATGTTCCGCAACAGACAGAGAAACCACAAAAAAGTTGCTGTTCTTTTCAAGCGGCGGCAAAAGGACGCGCGGATGTTTTCTCGTCGTCCACGGTGTCAATCGCCATGTGTATGCAGAAGTCCCGCCGCGTGTCGAATACCGCTTGACCGACTTGGGAAAAGTCTGAAACCGATTCTGGAAGCCATGCGGACATGAGGAGAAGGCCGGAATGCGCAAAACAGTGAAAAACCGGAGCAAATTTTTGATTCCGTCTTTGAAAAGAACAGCGCGCGCTGCTGCTGATCAAATTTTTGTGTCTGACTGGATGGCCATGAACCGTATTTTTCTTTTGTACGTATGGTACGTATTTCGATGATGATAAAAGCAATTGTTTCTTTTTTCGGTCATTTTTTCCCTTTTCCTGCAAATTTTGATCCATATGCTTGAGATAGAACAAAAAATGTGTTACAATAAGTTGATTCTCCTATCACATTCTAACGCCCTCCCCGATCTGTTGTGTACATCGGAAAATTTCGGCAAATACGGAAAAATCCCGTTGATCTGCGGTTTTTCAACCTTTGCTGCCAGAAATTGAGGGTACCCTTTCCGCGGTTTTTCGCTTATAATGTAGCAAGAGAGAATATCGCCGAGAAAAGAGGGGTATGATATGGAGTTGCACCGCATCGGGGAGGGACAGCTGCGCATCAGTTTGAGCGCGGACGATATGGATTATTATCAACTCAACAGCGAAACCATGGATTATGATGACACGGCAACCCGCAGCGCATTTTGGCGTATTTTAGACCGGGCAAAAAAACAAACCGGTTTTGATGCGGCTCGGGATCGTGTATTGATACAAGTATTTCCCCGTAAATCGGGCGGATGCGAAATGTACGTAACCAAGGCCGCACCAAGCAAGCAAGAGGAACAAAATCCAATCAAAAATGACCCGGCTGTGCCCGTTTCTCCGACACAGGTGACCGCGGGGGAGCAAACAAAAAATACAACGCCGGGTATGGCACAAACAACGAATACCACCGACACGACAAAACATCAAACGACACGACGAGCCGCCATGTTGGTCCAGTGTACCTATGCGTTCGATGATCCTGAATCGCTGTTGCTGTGTTGTGCACTGTTATGCGGTACATACCACGGAAAAAGCGAGGCGTGGTATGAGCCGCTAAGCGACGGGGGCGAACGGTATTATCTGATTTTGTGGGAAAACACCAACGAACGGGATACCTGGCCGGGCACCGCCGTATGTCTTTCCGAATTTGCCGGACGCTGTAATCAGGTGTGCATGCCCTACATTCGGGAGCATGCCCATCGCATCGCTGCGTGTCATGCAGTGGAAAAATTGGCGGTCCTGCATTGACGCTTTTTTGAAAAAGGCTGCTCGATGATTTCCCGCAAAGCGGTCTGCATATTTTGGCAAACATGAATTTATGCCCGATGAAACGACGTATCAAAAGCATGTTGCGAAAAACCACCATATCAAACGGTGGAACAATATCTGTCAAGATCACACGCAAACGTGTATTGGTTGACAATCGTTCTGTTTTTACACAACACGGCACACCGAACTGTAACCTGGCACATAAAAACAAAGACGGGAGAAGCACATGACAGAATACACAGAAAGCATCCGAGCGCTTGAGGAACATCGCCAAAAGAAGAACGATGCGGCACTGCAAGCGGCGAAAGAGACTTGCGAAACATGCACGCGTTGCGCGTTGTGTCAAACGCGCACAAATCTGGTATACGGTACAGGAAGTTCCACGGCATCGCTGCTGTTCATCGGAGAAGCGCCGGGTGCCAAAGAGTATGAAACCGGTATTCCGTTTGTGGGTGCTGCGGGAAAACTGCTCGACCGCTATCTGTTCGCCATGGATATCCCGCGCAGTGCCGTCTATATTGCCAACATTCTCAAATGCCGCCCGCCGCACAACCGCGACCCGCTCGGCACCGAGCAGGACGCCTGCATCGGCTATCTGCGCAAACAGACAAAGCTGTTGAACCCCAAAATCATCGTCTGCCTCGGAAGAATTGCCGCGATGAAGCTGATTCGCGAGGACTTCAAAATCTCACGCGACCATGGCACCTGGGAACAGAAGGGCGGCATCTGGTTTACCGCGATGTACCACCCTTCGGCGCTCCTGCGCGATGTGACCAAGCGCCCCGATACGTTCCGGGACCTCAAAAGCCTGCAGGCAAAAGCTGCCGAGCTCTGCACGCATACCCCATAAAGAAGAATCCCTCTCTCCAATTACGGTGAGAGGGATTTTGCGTTTTTTACTTTTCCGACAGGCGCTTCTGCATGTAGTCGTGCGCCGCAGTTTCGAGCGCATTGTCAAGCGGCTTTAATTCCAGTGCGCCGTATTTTCGCTCCAGCGCCGTTTTCAGCACAAAGTCCGCAATCTGCGGATTTTTGGGAAGCAGGCAGCCGTGCGAATAGGTTGCGAAGACGTTCTTGTAGCGCGCGCCCTCGAAGCCGTCTTCCCCGTTGTTGCCGTAGCCTGCCAGCACCTTGCCGATGGGCTTGACGCCGTCTCCCAAATAAGTTTTGCCGGAGTGGTTCTCAAAGCCCACGACCGTGCAGCCCAGCTCGTCGCAGGTGAACATGTAGTTTCCGATCATACGCTGCTTCGAACCGACTGTGTAAAGGTCCAGCGCGCCTGTAAAATCGCACTGCACGCCGTCCCAGGTCTTGTAATACTGCCCCAGCATCTGATAGCCGCCGCAGATGGCAAGCACGGGAAGATTGTCTTCGATCGCGGCTTTCAGCTCTTCGGTCTTCTCGCCGCGCAGATCAGGAAGCAGGACCTCCTGCTCAAAATCCTGTCCGCCGCCGATGAAAAGAAGATCGTATTTCGAAGCTTCCAGCTTCTGCCCGATGGAGACCTCGTCGACGTTCACGTCGATGCCCCGCCAGGCAAGGCGCTTGCGCATACACAGAATGTTGCCCCGGTCGCCGTAAAGGTTCAGAATATCGGGATAGAGATGACAGATGTTCAGTTCAATATTCTTCCCTCCTTACTGCCAGAATTCCTTATAGCCGTAGCGCTTGGCAATCGTGCCGCGCAGCGCCAGCATCGCGGTATAGGTCGGCATGACGAAAACCGGAAGCTTTTTGCCCGTCGCTTCTTCCATGAGCTGCGCGTAGTCCTTCTGCACATGAATGCGCTCTTTCGGGAAGCCCGCATACAAAAAGCGCAGCGCCATATCGTCCGCGCGCACACCGGAGACATAGATATCGGAAAGAACGCCTTCCATCGCCGTCAGCCGCTCAAAGTCCACGTCCCAGATCCAGCTGACGTCCTTGCCGTCCTGCGCGCGGTCATTCAGGCACGCGGCAAAAACGAACGGCTCGGTCCGCTGCGTGAGGAAGTTCAGCACCTGATTGCAACCCGCGGGGTTCTTGATCAGAATCATGCGCACATCGGCGTCGTTGATCCGGAACTTTTCCATGCGCCCGAAGCCGCAGGCAAAGCTGGAAAGCGACTTTGCCGCCAGCTCCATGTCGATGCCCATGACGCTTGCCGCCGCCATGCAGGCGCAGGCGTTATAGATATTGTAGCCGCCTGGCAGGTGGATGCTTGCCGGAACCTGCTTCCCGTTTTCCTCGAAAACAACCTCGGAGTGCTCGTCGTCGGTTCTGAGAACCTTCGTCACATGCACCTGCGGCTGGGGTCTGGGGTAGCCGCAGTTCGGGCAGCGGTAGCCGCCCAAGTGCCCGTAGGTCACATAGTCGTAGACATACTCGTGCTTGCAGCGGATGCAGTACGGCGCGTCGGACAGCTCCTCGACCCGGTCGTGATAGATCGGCGTATCAACGCCGAAGAAGACGACGGGATTCGGCAGCACATCATGCAGCGACGCGCACAGGGAATCGTCCGCATTCACGCACAACACGGCGTTTTTGGAGTTTTCAATGCCGATGCGGATGTTGTCGAGCGTATGCGTAACCTCGCCGTAGCGGTCAAGCTGGTCGCGGAATACATTCGTCACCACAACCGCCTTCGCGTCGACAAATCTGGAGATTGCCTTGAACGCCGCCTCGTCGGACTCAATCAGCGCATGCGTATAGCGGCACTTGCCGGTCAGGCTCGAGTGGACCGCGAACTCCGCCGTCACACCGCTCAAGAGGTTTGCGCCGGATTTGTTGGCAAAGAAAGAGATTCCAGCGTCTGTCCACGACTGCTCGATCATGCGCGAGGTCGTGGTCTTGCCGTTGGTGCCCGTAACGATCACGGTCGTTACGCCCTTTGCAAGCTCACCCAGCAAATTCGGGCAGATTTTGAGCGCCACACGCCCCGGGAAGTCGGTTCCGCCTCTGCCCAGCAGACGGATCAGCGACCGGCAGCACTTGCATGCAAGCACCGCAAGAAATACCTTGATTTTCATGCCACAGTTATACCACATTTCGCAGTGACTGACAAGGGCACTAAAATTTTATGACAAATAGTTACGAAATGTTAACAAATTTGCTCTTGCCCCGGTTGTCATAATCTGATATAATTTGACGTAGATTCAAAAGTGGGGTGGTATTTGTGCGGTTTATCTCGTGGAACGTCAACGGTCTGCGCGCGTGTATGCAGAAGGGCTTCGCGGATTATTTTGCCGCGCTGCATGCGGATTTCTTCTGCCTGCAGGAGACAAAACTGCAGCCCGAGCAGATCGCGGTCGACTTTCCGGGCTATCTGCAGTTCTGGAATTCAGCGGAGAAAAAGGGCTATTCCGGCACCGCTGTTTTTACGAAGCACCCCCCGCTGTCCGTCACCTACGGCGTCGGCATTGACGAGCTGGACCATGAGGGTCGGATGATCACGCTGGAATACGAGAAGTTTTATCTTGTCACCTGCTACACCCCGAACGCGCAGGAAGGGCTCAAGCGCATCGACCACCGGCTTTCCTGGGACGACGCATTCCGCGAAAAGCTTTTGGAGCTGGACGCGAAAAAGCCCGTCATTGCCTGCGGGGACCTGAACGTTGCGCATCAGGAGATCGACCTCAAAAACCCCGGTCCGAACCGCGGAAACCCCGGCTTCTCCGATGAAGAGCGCGAAAGCTTCACAAGACTTCTGGACGCCGGCTTTACCGATACCTTCCGCTACCGGAATCCAACGCTTTCCGGCGCGTACTCCTGGTGGAGCTACCGCTTCCACGCGCGGGAAAAGAACGCGGGCTGGCGCATCGCCTATTTTCTCGTCTCCGACCGCCTGCAGCCGGCAATTGAGGCTGCACCGATCTACGACGAGATTTTCGGCTCGGACCATTGTCCGGTCGGTTTGGAACTGAAGGAGGAATTGCTATGAAGAAGTTCAAAAGACTGACGGCACTGGCGCTGGCGCTGATGATGGTGCTGGGTCTTACCACCGGCGCGGGCGCTGCGGGCGCAAAATACAGCTCGTGGTTCGCGCCCTATTATAAAGAGATGCAGGAGCTGGGCATCCTCCCGTCCTCGTTTACCTCCGGCGATCTGACCGCCACCATCACGCGCGGCGAGATGTGCGAGCTTGCGGTCGTCGCGTTCGAAAAGGCGACCGGCAACGTCATTGACGAGCTGGAGCGCACCGATTATTTCACCGACACCACCGATAAAAACATCCTCAAGGCGCATGAATACGGCATCGTCAGCGGCTACCCCGACGGTTCTTTCCAGCCGGGCAAGACGCTCACCCGGCAGGAGTTTTTCAAGATCATCCAGAACTTCTGTGAAGCCGCCGCCTACACCTCCACCCGCTCCAAGGATTTAAGCGCCTTTGCAGACGCCGGCTCCATCGGCTCCTGGGCACGCGAGGCAGCGCAGCTGTGCGTCTCCAACGCCTTTGTCGACGGCACAAAATCCGGCTCCGGCGTCTACCTCCGCCCCACCGAGGGCGCAAGCCGTCAGGAAGCAATGGTCATGTTCCTGCGCGCCTATAAAGACGTGCGGCAGTGGTACCACGTCAATATTACAAACGCCAGTGTTGCTGGTACTGTGTCTGGTCCTGAAGAATTTACTGACATCAGCAGCACTACTATGTATGTTACTGCCAGTAAGTTGAATGTTCGAGCCTATCCTTCCACCGATGAGCACGGCACAATTCTTGGAAAGCTCAGCTACGGCGCCACTGTCACAGTAACGGGAAAATCGTCTAGCTGGTATCGCATTAAATATAACGATAATGGTGTCACTTGTGATGCCTATGTTTCACGCGAATATGTAGACACAACGCCTACCGGAAATGGTTCCGGCTCTACCGGCGGCACCTCCTCCGGCAGCGGCACGGCAACCGATATTGCGAACTTCGCCATGAGCTTTGTCGGCTACAGCTACGTCTGGGGCGGCATGTCGCCGTCGACCGGCTTCGACTGCTCGGGTCTGATGTACTATGTCCTTACGCAGTACGGCTACAGCATGAAGCGCGTGGCAAACGACCAGATGACGCAGGGCACGGCAATCTCGCGCGATAACCTGCAGGTCGGCGATCTCGTCTTCTTCGGCTACGGCAGCTACGCAAACCACGTTGGCATGTATATCGGCAATGGGAACTTCGTCCACGCCTCTACCCCGTCTACCGGCGTCCGTGTCAACTCCCTGAACGAGACCTATTACAACACCAGATACATCGGCGCGCGCCGCATTATCTGAGCATCAGAAATCAGCCAAAGCCCTCCCGGAACCTCCGGGAGGGCTTTCTTTGCAGTCAAAGCAGAATACAGATCATACCGCCGGTATTTTCGTTGATCATGCGCGCGAGGGTTCTCGTGAGCTTCTGGCGCGCATCCTCGGGCATACGCTGGATTTTGGTGTTCAAGCCTTCCGTGACCAGATCGTAGAGCGATTTGCCGAAAATGTTGCTCTGCCAGAGCTTTTCCGTGTCGCCCTCATACTCGCCAAGCAGGTATTTGATCAGTTCGTCCGACTGCTGCTCGTCGCCTACAATCGGGCTCAGCTCGGTCTCGATGTTGGCGCGCATGAGATGAATCGACGGCGCGCTTGCTTTTAAGTGCACGGCGTAGCTGCTGCCCTTGCGGACAATCTCCGGCTTATCCAGATGCAGCTCTGACGGGTCCGGCATGACGATGCCGTAGCCCGTGGCGCGCACCTGCTCCATTGCGCTTTTGACGCGCGCATACTCCTGCTGCTCTGCCGCCAGCTCCGTAAGAATCTGCATGAGGTCGAGCTCCCCCGCAATCTCCAGCCCCGTCTTTTGGGACAGGAGCTCATAAAACAGCGACTCTGGAACCGACAGCTCTGCCGTAATTGTGCCCGTTCCCAGATCCACATCCGTCACGGCAAACGATTGTACCTGCGCAAGCTTCAGAAGCTCCTTCATCGCAGGCTCTGCCTGCGCAATCTTCGTGAGCTTTCCCGCCTGTTCGCGCATCGCGTCATAGAGCGCGGTTTTGACCGGGCTGTCGTCCGGCAGCGCCCGCACCCAGCCGGGCAGGAAGAAGCGCAGCTCCGTCGCCGGAAACTCATACATAAGGTCCGTGAGGATGCTCTGAATCTGCTCTTCGTCCATCGTGAGTGCATTGACTGCCCGCGCGCCGACGCCGTATTGCTGCGACAGCCTGCGCGCCTGATTTTTTGCCTCTGCGCTCTCGGGGTGCTCGGAGTTCACCAGAATCACAAACGGCTTTCCGGTTGCCAGCATGTCGGAAATAGCGCGGCTTTGCGCCTGTTCATAGTCACCCGCCGGAATATCCGTGATGCTGCCGTCCGTCGTCATGACAATGCCGATGCTGCTATGCTCCTCCATGACCTTTTTCGTGCCGATCTCCGCCGCCTGCGCCAGCGGAATTTCCTCCGGCGCCCATGGCGTCATGACCATCCGCGGCGTTCCTTCCTCGTCTGCGCCCATTGCGCCCGGCACCAGATAGCCGACCGAGTCGATCAGCCGGACCTTGAGCTTTGACACGCCGTCCGGCGAAATTTCCACCGCCTGCTCTGGCACAAATTTCGGCTCCGTCGTCATGATCGTCCGCCCCGAGCCGGACTGCGGCAGCTCGTCTCGCGCGCGGTCGCGCTGATAGGTGTTTTCCAGATGGGGCAGCACCAGCTGCTCCATGAAGCGCTTGATAAAGGTTGATTTTCCGGTCCGGACCGGTCCGACAACGCCGATGTAGATGCTGCCGGCGGTCCTTTTCGCAATCTGATCGTAAAGATGCCTTGCTTCGTCCACGTTACCGCCTCCCTGTTCTTATCCCTGCTCGATGGAATCCAGCATTACCGCCATGCCGCTACACCGGAATGAGGACCAGCGTCCCCTGCTCGACCTCTCCGGTTGAAATGCCGTTTGCGCCTGCAATCGCCTGCTCGCTCGTCCGATACGCTTTCGCAAGCTCCCAGAGGCTCTGCGTCTGGTCAGCAGTCTTTACCACCACGCAGAATTTCTCTGCCGTCTTTTCGCCTTCTTCCAATGCGCCGCCCGTCAGCGTCCGCAGCGCCTGATCACAGCAGCAATCTGCATGGAAGCTCACATCATAGCGCACGTCGATTCCGCCGCCGGACGGCGCTGCAAAGCCGTCTCTGCCCGGCTGTACGTTTGCCTGGCATATTGTGCCGCCGCCTGCC
>ERZ779885.4619-NODE-4619-length-10606-cov-6.475500_pt1 | contig 10606 bp, 9 predicted proteins | sample MGYA00511554_ERZ779885 | MGnify/ENA primary metagenome ERZ779885 (study PRJEB29588, sample SAMEA2160998) | human gut metagenome | biome: human gut; feature: human-associated habitat; material: faeces | place: Denmark | collected 2008/2010 ... | reverse complement strand
CAGTTCTCTCCCCCACCGCCTGCGGGCGGAGCCCCCTCGCAGAGGGGGCCAAGGGATGAGCACACCTTTTTCGACAGTCCGGGGCAAACTACGTTCGCCCCGGCAGAGCCATCACCCATAACAAAGAACACCGCCGATCCGGGTCACGGGTCGGCGGTGCTTTTTTGAACAAATCATTGATTACTGTGCGTTTTCACGCAGGGCGGCACGCATTTCCTTCTGGATGGCAGGGGTCGTTTCCACCTTCTGCATCAGGGCCGCGATCAGCTCGGGCAGCTGCTTCGCGGGCAGCTGCTCCGCAATGACCGAGGCCAGGTACTCAGCGTGGGACATGGCAGGCTCAAACGTGCGGGCATAGGTCTTACCGCTGCGCACGAAGCCAACCTCCCGCAGAACACCCTTCTCCATCAGGCTGTTCAGCATCGAAAAAATCGAGCGTTCCTTCCATTTACGGTCAACACAGGTTTTCACGACTTCCGTCTGTGCCATCGCGTGATCCGCCTGCCAAAAAATTTCCATGATCTGTTGTTCGCTTTTTGTCAGATGCACGTTGGTATACCTCGCTTTAAAAATTGTCTACACTTCTATAATATCCGCTTGTCAGCAAAATGTCAATGAGTTTCCGAAAATTTTTTCAAGTTTTTCTGGTTATTTCATAACGGTTTACAAATCTGGCACATTTAGCGGGCAGCTTCGTGTATTTCCCGATTTATGTCATAGATTCGACAGTTTACAAATGTGTGGCATATATGTGGCGCGTTCTGCCGCATCATGCCGCACTTTTGCCGCAAATGGTATTTCGTGTCCCCCCCCCCGTCATTTTTTAGTTGATTGCATTCTCTTCGCGCCGTTTCTGTCATTCCGCCGGCCACCGGCCGCGCAGGTACTCGAGTGCGCGCTTTTCCAGCCGCGAAACATAACTGCGGCTGATGTGCAGCGCCTGCGCCGTCTGCTGCTGGGTCTTGGGTGCACCGTCAAATCCATACCGCTGCCGCATAATAGCGCGTTCCCGGGCGGGCAGAGCGTCCACCAGCGCACGCAGCCGGGCGGCGTCGGCGCGGCTCTCGCAGCCGGCCTCCATGTCGTCTTCATCGGGCAGGGTGTCCGCCAGCGTCAGCTGCCCGTCCGCCTCGAGCGGCTCCTGCAGCGACAGCGTCACCCCCGTCCGCCGCCCCCGCCGCAGGTCCATGCGGAGCTCATTCTCAATACATCTGCTCGCATAGCTGGCAAAGCGCTTGCCCTTGGCGGGGTCGAAGGTATCCACCGCCTTGATAAGCCCAATCGTACCGATGGAGATCATGTCGTCCTGTGCGCTGTTCCCGGCATAGTATTTTTTGCAGATATGCGCGACGAGCCGCAGATTGTGGCGGATCAGCGTATCCCGCGCCTGTGCGGCGGCTGCCCCGCCCTTTTGCAGATCGGCAAAGGCCGCGCGCTCCCTGTCCGGCGGGAGCGGACGCGGGAAGGACCCACTTTCGAGATGCAGCGCCAGATACAGAATATGCCCTGCCGCCGCCTGCAAAAACAAACCAAAAATGCCCAGCATACACACCACCTCGCGGAAGTGTATGCCGGGCATGGAAATTCTATTCTGTCTTTTGGGTGGCAAACGCCGGGTTGGCGGCGCACGTCGGCGGGGACGTCCACATGAGCGATGAAGCCTTTTTCTTTACAGTGCAAACTGCACCGCGCAGAAGGCGGCGTAGATCACCAGGAGCAGGATGCCCTGGGTGCGGTGCAGCTTGCCCTTGACGAGGGCGGGGACCGTCAGGATCAGCATGACGGCCAGCATGACCGGCAGGTCCAGCACAAGGCTGGAATTGATGCCGAACAGCGTGGCGCTCTGCGGGATGGTGAAGGGTGCCAGTGTGATCGACACGCCGCTGACCAGCACAAGGTTAAAGACATTCGCACCGACGATGTTGCCCAGCGACAGGTCGCTGTGGCCCTTGACCAGCGAGGTGATGGCCGTGACCAGCTCGGGCAGCGAGGTGCCGAGCGCGACAAATGTCAGGGCGATGACGCTCTCGGGCACGCCGAGGGCCTGCGCGATCAGGGTGCCGTTGTCCACGAGCAGGTTTGCGCCGACGGCGATCAACACCGCGCCCAGCACAAGCAGGATCAGCGTCTTGGCGAGGGGCATTTCCTCCTCCTCGGATGCCTCTTGCTCACCGGCGGGGGTGTTTTTCATCTGCAGCACGTTGACGGCCATGTACGCCACAAACATTGCCAACATGATGATGCCCATGACGCGGGTGAATCTGCCGAAAACATAGGCCGCAATGCAGTAGATAGCCGCCGCCGCGAAGAAGAAGGCGACGGGGGTTTTCAGCGTTTTGGGGTCTACCCTGCCGGGGCGCACCGCAATCGTGATGGCCGCGATCAGTGCCGCATTGCAGATGACCGAGCCGATGGCGTTGCCGTAGGCGATCTCGCCATGGCCGGACAGTGCGGACATCGTGGAGACCATGACCTCCGGCAGCGTCGTGCCGATGGAGACCACCGTCGCGCCGATGAGCAGCTCCGGCAGGTGGAAGCGGCGGGCCAGTGAGGACGCGCCGTCAACAAACCAGTCGCCGCCCTTGATCAGGAACAACAGACCGACAATAAAAAGCAGCACAGGGATGAGCATATTGATTCCTCCGTTAAAAATGCACGTTATGTGTCGGAAATTATATTATACCACGGCAGTCCGGGTGCCGTCAAACGGGGCGGGGTTTAAAATGTAAAAATGCAGCCTTTCGCGCGCATGGCTTCCCCCCGGAGGGGGAAGCTGTCAGTGGCCCCGACCACTGACTGATGAGAGTCGACCTTGCAGATGCTGCCCGTTTACAGGCTGCTGCCGTGCACACGCCCCTCATCCGGCCCTGCGGACCACCTCCCCCCGCGGGGGAAGGCAAAAAGCCCCCAATTCTTGCACACTTTCCAGCATTGTGTCCTGCCAACACAAACACAAAACCCCGCAGGGGATACCTGCGGGGCTTTGTGCATAGAGGGGTGGGAAAGTATATAAAGGTCAGTGAATGTCTTGATTGATTACAAATATTATTATAGCAAGTTTTCTTAAAATGTCAAATGTCAGACTTGCATTTTGGTTTTCAAAAGATTATAATAAAGTCATTCCCACTTAATTTTATTTAGCAAGCGCACAAAAAAGCATACTTTTCCAATTTTGTTAAAGATAACAGTGATTGTATACTTCACTTTATTTTTTTGTGCGCATTACATAAAACAATGACAAGGAGTCAATCCATGGATGATTTGGACCACAAAATCCTACAACTGCTGGCGGAAAATGCGCGTATGCCCGTTAAGGACATCGCCCAGCGGGTCAGCCTGACCAGTCCCGCCGTATCCAGCCGCATCCACCGTCTGGAGCAGGAGGGCGTCATCGGCGGGTACACTGTCGTGCTGCGCCACCCCGACGCGCCCGCCCGGGTCGAGGCGCTGATCTCGGTACTGGTGGACGCAGCGACCCGCGCGAGCTTTCTGACCATGATCGAGCAGGAGCCGCAGGTCTTGCAGTGCTTCCGCGTGACAGGCAGCTACAACTTTATAATTAAGGTAAGCTGCACCGACATTGACGCGCTGGAGCACCTGCTGACCAAGATGCAGAAGATGGGCTCCACCAACACCCAGATCATCCTGAACACCCAGCTGGACCGCGGTCTGGCATTCGACGAATAAACGAGGTTTTTATGGCACATTTTTGCAAAAACTGCGGTCTGCTGACTGCCCCGTACGACGAGCGGTGCCCCAAGTGCGGCGCACCGCTGCCGCATATCCCGATGGGTGAGGCTCTGTTGGAGTCCATGCGTCAGTCCCCGGAGGGTACCGTTGAGACCGGCGAGCCGCTGTACGAGCAGGACCTGGAGGAGGACCGCATCGACGCCATGAGCCAGGGCGCGACGACGGCGGCCATGCTGCTGTTCGCCATCCCCATCGCCGGGTTCGTGCTGGCGGTGGTGTGGAGCTTTGGCGGCACGCAGGACCCGGCCCGCAGGCGGCTGGCCCGGGCGTACCTGATCCGTGCGCTGGTCGTGGCGGGGCTGGTCATCCTGTTTGTGGCTGTGGCCGCGATGGTGTTTACCGCCGCGCTGCACAGCCAGCTGGCCTACTACTATTACCGTTGAGGAGGCGCCATGAAAGCATCTGTCATCATCCCGAACCTGAACGGCGCGGGCTGGCTGCGGGATTCCATCGAGTCCGTCTGGGCGCAGACCGAGCAGGATTTTGAGCTGATCGTCATTGACAACGGCTCCACCGACGAGAGCCTGGACATCGCCCGCAGCTACTGCGGACGGGACCGCTACACTTTAATTGAAAACGCCGGGAACACCGGCTTTTCCCATGCGGTGAACCAGGGCATTGCGATTGCTAAAGGCGAATACATGGCGCTGTTCAACAACGACGCCTTTGCGGAGCCGGATTGGCTGGCGGAGCTGATTAAAACCGCCGACGCCGACCCGAAAATTTTTGCAGTCAGCAGCCTGATGCTGCGCTACTATGAGCCGGAGCTGGCCGACGACGCGGGCGACTACGTGACGATCCTGGGCTTTGCCTGCAAGCGCGGCGACGGCTTAAAGGCCAGCCGCTATACAAAGCCCTGCCGTGTGTTCAGCGCGTGCGGCGGCGCGGCGCTCTACCGCAAGTCGATTCTGGATGAGATCGGCGTGTTTGACGAGCTGTTTTTCGCGTATTACGAGGACGTCGATTTGAGCTGGCGTGCGAACAATTTCGGCTACAGGAACGTCTATTGCCCCACGGCCCGCTGCCGCCACATCTGCGGCGCGACCACCGGCGCGGTGCGTTACAACCCGTTTAAGAGCATCCAGAGCGGGCGCAACAGCATTCTGCTGCCCTACAAGAACCAGCCGATTTTGATGTTGGTTTTGAATTTTATCCCGATGCTGCTGGGGTATCTGCTCAAAGTGCTTATGTTCCGGCTGCGCGGCTTCGGCGGGGATTACGCGAAGGGCTTCCGCGAGGCGTGGGCGGCGCTGCCGAAGATAAACAAACCGAAATTCAAGTGGCGGAACCTGCCCAATTATGTCTGGGTGGAGTTCAGTCTGATCGCCGGGCTGTTCAAGTACATTGTGTACCGCGTGCAGCGGGCGTTGAAGATCACGTGATGGGGGGCGTGCCTTTCATTTTGCTGCGTTGTAGGGGCCGGGCATGCCCGGCCCGCCGCTTCCCGGAAGGCCGGTGCTAGCGGGTAACGGCAAAAAGCCCCTCCGGCCATCGCTGCGCTCGGCCACCTCCCCTGTGAGGGGAGGCTTTTCTCGGGCCGAGCCTGCGAGGCCTGAGGGGCTTTGGCACCTTTCCGCAGACTCCCTTTTCTCTTACTTTCTTCGAGAAGAAAGTAAGCAAAGAAGCTTTAAATGTCTCAACCAAAAAGCACCTGCTGGCCGGTCACACGCATACCGGTCAGCAGGTGCTTTTATTTTACTTATTTAGAATTTCTTTGGTTCTTTCTTTGCAAAGAAAGAACATCTCTCGTTTAATCCTCATCCGCAAAATTGCCCAATGCCTTTGCCTGCTCGATGACCTTGTTCTCGAGCATCTGCGGCAGGGTCTCATACCGGACGAACTCGAACGTGAAGTAGCCACGGCCCTGGGTCAGCTGGCGCAGGAAGGTGGTGAAGTCCTGCATCTCGGCCACGGGGACCTCGGCCTCGACGACCTGCAGGCCGTCGTCATCGGGGTTCATGCCCAGCACGCGGCCGCGGCGCTTCGTGACCTCGCCCATAATATCGCCGGTGTTGTCGGCGGGGACGTGGGCTTTCAATGCGCCGATAGGCTCAAGCAGGACGGGGCCGGCCTCGGGGATGGCGGCCTTATACGCGAGTTTGGCGGCCATAATGAACGCCATTTCGCTGGAATCAACAGGGTGGTAGCTGCCGTCCAGCAGCGTGGCCTTCATGCCGACCATCGGGTAACCGGCCAGCACGCCGTGCTCGGCAGCCTGACGGACGCCCTTCTCGACTGCCGGGAAGAAGTTCTTCGGCACGCTGCCGCCGAACACGTTCTCGGCAAACTCGATGCCCTCGCCCTCGATGGGCTCGAACTGGATCCAGACGTCGCCGAACTGGCCGTGGCCGCCGGTCTGCTTCTTGTGGCGGCCCTGCGCCTTGCAGCTCTTGCGGATGGACTCACGGTACGGCACGCGCGGATTCTCGAGCGTGATCTCGACGCCGAACTTATTCTTCAGCTTGGCCAGCGCGACCTCCAGATGCTGGGTGCCCAGACCGCTGATGATCTGCTGCTTCGTCTCGGGGTCGACCACGAACCGGATGGCGGGGTCCTCCTCGATCAGGCGGGCCAGCGCGCTGCCGACCTTACCCTCGTCACCCTTCTTGGCGACCTTGACGGCCATGCGGTAGCTGCTGATGGGGTACACAGGTGCGGGCAGCGCCACGACGCGGGCGGGGTCACACAGGGTATCGCCGGTCTTGGCGGTGGCCAGCTTGGCAACTGCGCCGATGTCACCGGCGGCGATTTCGGGCGTGTCGGTCTGCTTTTTGCCGCAGACGGTCAGCGTCTTGCCCAGGCGCTCCGGCTGGCCGGTGCGGGCGTTGACGGCGTTGCTCGTCGCGGTCAGTCTGCCGGACAGCACCTTAATAAAGCTCAGCTTGCCGACAAACGGGTCGGCTACGGTCTTAAAGACGTAGGCTGCCAGCGGAGCCTCGTCGGTGCAGTCGATCTCAACCGGCTCGCCCTCTGCGTCGACAGCAACCTCGCCGCCCTTTTCCCATGGGGATGGCAGCAGGTCGACGATGCAGTCCAGCAGCATGTCGATGCCCTGCAGATTGGAGCTGCAGCCGCACAGTACCGGGGAGATCGAGCCGTTGGTGACGCCAGTGTGGACGCCGCGGATGATCTCGTCGCGGGTGAACTGTTCGCCGGAGAAGTATTTTTCAAACAGCGCCTCATCGGTTTCGGCAACCGCTTCGGAGACAGCGGCGGTCAGACCGTCCAGACGGTGACCGAAGTCCGGCATGTCGACCTCGTGCGGCTCGCCCTTTTCGTCATAGGTGTAGGCCTTCATGTCGATGAGGTTGATGTAGGATTGAACCTTTTGATCTTCAACATATGGAACAACGATCGGACATACTGTCGGACCGAAGGTAGCTTTCAATTCTTCAAAGACCTTGTAAAAGTCGGAGTGCTCCACATCCAGCTTGCTGACAAAGAACATGGTCGCCTTGGAGGCGTCCTTGGCCATCTTGTAGGCCTTCTCGGTGCCGACGTCGACGCCGGACTTGCCGGATACGGTGATGAGCAGGCTCTCCACGGCGCGCGCGCCTTCAGCGGCCTCGCCGGCAAAGTCGAACAATCCTGGAGTGTCGATCAGGTTGATCTTGGTACTGCCCCAGGCAAACGGAGCAATCGAGGTGGAGACGGATACCTGGCGCTTGATCTCCTCCGGGTCAAAGTCGCAGACGGTATTTCCTTCCGAGATTTTTCCCAATCTATCGCTGGCGCCTGCTTTAAACAGCAGGGCCTCTGCTAATGAAGTCTTTCCCGAGTCACTGTGACCGGTCAAAGCAATGTTTCGAATCCTTCCTGCAAGATATTGTTTCATAGCGGTGTCGCCCCTTTCAAGTTCCCGCTCTGACGGCGGGATCACTATTCAAGTATAACAATTTTTCCGCCCGTTTTCAATATAAAAATGTAGAGTTTACACGATTTTCATAGAGAATAAAAGGGCTCTGTCTTATACAACTTCCACAAAGCTCCCGGCTTTTTTCTACAAAAAACGGCCCCCGATATGGAAAAAGTGCACCGAAAAAACCTCCGCTTTCGGCAAAAAAGCGCAGCCAAAGCGGCTGCGCTTTTCTGGTGGTGAATCGTGTCGTCCTGATAAAAAGGGGAATCATCAGGTTGAAAAGAAGGACGGTGCGGATGAATTGCCGTCCATTTTTATAAACGCCGCGCCCGGCAAAAACGCTACACCTCACCGGGAATATTCACGAATTATTTACATGTCAGAAAAATGGCAGGTTGTGCTGGAACTATGGCGGGCGGTGTGCTATGATAAGGGAAAAAGCGAGAGGGGAATGCAGATGAATTCACAACAGAGAAGGCAGCAGCTTTTGGTTCTGCTGCGGCAGAACAGCGGGCCGGTGAGCGCAACCGCCATCGCCAAGGAATTCGGCGTCAGCCGGCAGATCATTGTGGGGGATGTGGCGCTGCTGCGGGCGGCAGGGGAACAGATCTCCGCCACGCCGCGCGGCTATGTGCTCAAGCAGGAGCAGAACCTGCAGACCAGGACCATTGCCTGCCGCCACGACGACGAGCACCTGCTGCAGGAGCTGTACATCGCGGTGGATAACGGCTGCGCGGTGCTGGATGTGACGGTGGAGCACCCGATCTATGGGCAGATTTCCGGCCAGCTGCAGGTGTTTTCCCGCTATGACGCCGACCAGTTTTACCACAAGCTCACCACCACCAACGCCCCGCCGCTGTGCGCGCTGACCGGCGGCGTGCACCTGCACACCATCCAGTTCCAGCACGAGGAGGACTTTGAGCGGGTGGTCAGCCGCCTGCGGGAGGAAGGAATCCTCTTTTCCGAGTAGCCCTATTCCTCTGCCTGCGCAAAGCCCATCACGAGCAGCAGTTCCTTTGCGCGCTCGAACGCCTCGGGCGCGACGAAGATTTGCTCCCCTTCAAAGGAGTTGCCCTGGTAGAGGTTGAGCAGCCCCGCTGCGCCGAGATCCTTTTTCACAGCAGGGATGTTGTTTTCGCGCAGCGCCGCCATCAGCATCTCGGCGGTGAAGTTGTCCGGCGCGGTGTAGAGCAGAAGCATCTGGTAGGTCATGATGAAGCCTCCTTTGTGAAAAGCAAAACCAGGAAGGAAAAATCAGGAGCGGCCGGGAAACGCCCCTAGCTGTTTTCTTTATTATAACATACTCGACGAAATGCAGGCAACCGGGAAAAATGGGCTTGTCTCCGAATAAAAAATTGCCTATAATAAAAGAAAAGAAAAGAAAAATCCCCCAAACAAAAGGGGCATCAAAAGACAAAGAAGGGAAGCGGATCCACTATGAAACATATTCTGCTGATCGCCACCGGCGGCACCATCGCCTCCAAGAGCACCGAGAACGGTCTGGCGCCGCAGATTTCCTCCGAGGAGATGCTGGACTATGTGCCGGCGGCGCGGGAGTTCTGCACCATCGACGCCATCCAGATCCTCAACATCGACTCGACCAACCTGCAGCCGGAGCACTGGCTGCTGATGGCCCGTACCGTGCGGGAAAACTATGACAAATATGATGGCTTTGTCATCTGTCACGGCACCGATACCATGGCCTACACCTCGTCGGCGCTGTCCTACCTGATTCAGAATTCGCCCAAGCCAATCATCATCACCGGCGCGCAGAAGCCAATCTCGATGGAGGTCACCGACGCCAAGACAAACCTGCTCGACTCGCTGCGCTTTGCCGCCTGCCCGGACGCGCATGGGGTCTGCATCGTCTTTAACGGCAAGGTCATCGCCGGCACCCGCGCCAAAAAGGTGCACTCCAAGAGCTTCAACGCCTTCGACAGCATCAATTTCCCGGCGCTGGCCACCATCCGCAACAATCAGATTGTGCACTACATCAAGGAGAGCTGCCCCTGCTCCTACCCGGCCTTCTACACCGACATCAACCCCAGGGTCTGCCTGATTAAGCTGATCCCCGGCATGGACCCCGAGCTGCTGACCTGGGTGGGCGAGCACTATGACGCGGTGATCATCGAGAGCTACGGCGTGGGCGGCCTGCCCAGCGGCGAGCACCGGGACTTTTTGTCCGAGGTGGACAAGCTGATTGCCGACGGCAAGATTGTGGTGATGACCACCCAGGTCATGTACGAGGGCAGCGACATGGAGGTGTATCAGGTCGGTCACCGCGCCAAGCGTGAGCTCGGGCTCATCGAGGCCTACAGCATGACGAGCGAGGCCGTGGTCACAAAGCTCATGTGGATCCTGGGCCAGACCCACAACCCGGACACCGTAAGGGAGATGCTCTACAGCACCATCAACCGGGATATCCTGTATACAACAAAGTGGAAGGCCTGACTGACTTTCCACACAATACCAGACCGGCTGGTACCGGAAGCTCCAAAGGGCCTCTGATATCAGCCGGTTTTGTGATTATCACTGCTTCGCATTCTGGCTCTCCGGTATCACTGGGAGCCGGCCGCGGAAGAACCGCTTTTTGACTTCCTTCCAGCTGAACGGAATGATCGGGTAAATATAGCTCTTGCCGGCAATCGTCTTATTGAACACAATTGCGCAGACTGCGATCACAAATCCCGTGATATACCCCCACACATCAAACACCGCCGTGAGCAGCAGCAAAATAACACGCATGAACTTGAGCGCATAGCCAAGTTCAAAGCTTGACTGGCTGTAGTTTGCAATGGTCACAAAGGCCATGTACAGCATAGTTTCCGAGTTAAACCATCCGGACTGTACTGAAAATTCTCCCATAACGATACCTGCGATCACACTGAGCGGAGTGCTTAACATACTTGGCGTATTCAGTGCCGCAAGCCTCAGACCGTCGATCGCTACTTCCAGCATCAAAAGCTGATAGATCAACGGTATATTCACTGTATCCTT
>ERZ779885.4615-NODE-4615-length-10611-cov-3.234937_pt1 | contig 10611 bp, 9 predicted proteins | sample MGYA00511554_ERZ779885 | MGnify/ENA primary metagenome ERZ779885 (study PRJEB29588, sample SAMEA2160998) | human gut metagenome | biome: human gut; feature: human-associated habitat; material: faeces | place: Denmark | collected 2008/2010 ... | reverse complement strand
AGTCTAAACGCCTTACACACAACGGCCTAAAGCCGCTGAAAGAGATGAAAGTGCAGAACGCATGATTATTCGCACAAACCACATCCCAAATGCGGACAGGCACTTAAAACAAATCTTAATCTTCTGCAAGCGAGACAAAAAAGATATTTCATTTCAAGATAATTACGTATATTTGCAAGCTGAACAAGAGAACGAAAAGTGCCGGAACAGGTCGAAATGAAATAAAACGGCTTTGAGTTATTAACAAAAAAGGCGACTTATCAACAGATTTTGCAATCTTTCTCTTTTTTAGTAGGCGCAATACGGAATTATCACTTATTTCGCTGCCAATAAACACTAAGATTATGGGAAAAATTATTGCTTTGGCAAATCAAAAAGGTGGTGTAGGAAAAACAACGACTACGATTAACCTCGCAGCCTCACTCGCCACCCTGGAAAAGAAAGTGCTCGTTGTGGACGCAGACCCGCAGGCAAACGCCTCTTCCGGTTTGGGTGTCGACATCAAGCAGTCGGAATGCACTATTTACGAATGCATTATCGACCGGGCTGATGTCCGCGAAGCGATTCATGACACCGAGATTGATACACTGAAAGTGATATCCTCACACATAAACTTGGTGGGCGCCGAGATAGAGATGCTCAATCTGAAAAACAGGGAAAAGATATTGAAAGAAGTACTTGCCCCGCTGAAGGAAGAGTTTGATTATATCTTGATAGACTGCTCGCCCTCACTGGGACTGATTACCATCAACGCACTGACCGCAGCCGACTCTGTGATTATCCCCGTACAAGCGGAATACTTTGCATTGGAAGGCATCAGTAAATTGCTGAATACAATCAAAATTATCAAGTCGAAACTGAACCCGGCACTCGAAATCGAAGGTTTCCTGCTGACCATGTACGACTCACGCCTGCGCCAGGCCAACCAGATTTACGATGAAGTGAAACGCCACTTCCAGGAACTGGTGTTCGAAACCGTGGTGCAACGCAACGTCAAACTGAGCGAGGCCCCCAGTTATGGTCTGCCTACCATCTTGTATGACGCAGACTCCACAGGAGCCAAAAACCACATGGCACTTGCCAAAGAACTGATTAGTCGCAACAATTAACTTAAAAACGAAGAACCATGACACAAAAAAGAAATGCATTAGGACGCGGGCTCGACGCTCTGCTTTCAATGGACGAAGTGCAGACCGAAGGCTCTTCTTCCATCAACGAAATAGAGTTGTCGAAGATTGTCGTCAACCCGAATCAGCCACGTCATGAATTTGACGAAACGGCGCTTCAGGAACTTGCCGACTCAATCTCTGAAATAGGTATCATTCAGCCCATCACCTTGCGTAAACTCTCGGACGATGAATATCAGATCATTGCCGGAGAACGCCGTTTCCGCGCCTCGCAACTTGCCGGACTGACAAGCATCCCCGCCTATATCCGCACCGCCGACGACGAAAACGTCATGGAAATGGCGCTTATCGAGAACATACAGCGCGAAGACCTGAATTCTGTGGAAATCGCTCTTGCCTACCAGCACCTGTTGGAACAATACGGCCTGACACAGGAACGTCTCAGCGAACGTGTAGGTAAAAAGCGCACTACCATCGCGAACTACCTGCGCCTGTTGAAGCTGCCTGCACCTATTCAGATGGCCATACAAAACAAACAGATTGACATGGGGCATGCCCGTGCACTCGTCACTCTGGCTGATCCGAAGCTGCAAGTGAAGATATTCGAAGAAATCATCGAGCACGGATACTCCGTACGCAAGGTGGAAGAATTAGTAAAATCTCTGAGCGAAGGCGAAACTGTGAAAAGCGGCGGACGCAAAATAGCTCCCAAACGAGCCAAGTTGCCCGAAGAATTTAATATGCTGAAACAACAGCTATCCGGTTTCTTCAGTACCAAAGTGCAGCTGACCTGTTCGGAGAAAGGAAAAGGTAAAATCAGTATCCCGTTCAATAACGAAGAGGATTTAGAACGTATTATCGGCATACTCGATACTCTAAAAAAATAAATGACGAAAGGAACTAAAACATATCAATGGTGTATCGCCCTGCTGCTTTGCCTCGTGCAGACGGCAGGGATTGCTATGTATGGGCAGGACCGTCCGCGTGCCGCTGCCAAACGACAGCAAAAAGAGCTTACGGACACATTGCGGAAGATACCGCAAATTGTACCGGATAGCCTGGATGCACTAAGCGATCCTATTCTGCAACGGGTTTCAACCGCTGATAGCCTCGCAGTAGCCGACAGTATTGCTGCCGAAAACAAAAAGCGTTTGTTGGAGATGACCTCCGCCCCCACCCCGCAAGTGCCCGATACGCCTGCGGACAGTCTGAATAAGGAACTCAATAAAAAAGTTTTTATTCCCAATCCGACCAAAGCGACATGGCTCGCCCTGGTAATTCCGGGTGGTGGACAAATATACAACCGGAAATACTGGAAACTACCTATTATATATGGTGGCTTTGCCGGATGTGCATATGCACTGACTTGGAACGGGAAAATGTACAAAGACTACATGCAAGCGTACAAGGACGCCTCCAAAGGCAACTGGGATGCCAGCAGTATCACTGATCTGCTCCCCCCGGGATACATCGACAGGGTTTCCCAGACACAAATAGTAGAAACGCTCCGAAAACGAAAGGATACATACCGCCGATATCGCGACCTGAGTATCTTCGCTTTTATCGGTGTTTATCTGATATCAGTCATCGATGCGTATGTAGATGCGGAATTATCTAATTTCGATATAACGCCCGACCTTAGTATGAGAATAGAACCGGCTGTTATCAACAACCCATATAGCAGCGGTACCTCCAATAAATCCGTCGGACTGCAATGCAGTTTCCGTTTTTAAATGAGAATAAAGCCATACCAAAGAATAATCACACATGAAGAATAAATCTGTAAATATGAAGAAGCTTATCGCCACTCCGTTCCTGTTTTGTCTGTCACTCTTCACCTTCCAAGTGCAAGCGCAAGAAAGCGTGGATGTACTTATCCGCGACAACGGAACGGAAAGAAAGGAAAGCATCGAACTTCCTCCAAGTATGACCTATCCGCTGGACAGCCTGCTCAACGACTGGAAAGCAAAGAATTATATTGATTTAGGCAAAGATTGCAGTACTTCCACTGAGAATCCGTTTTTCAGTGATTCCGTCTACATCGACCGTCTCAGCCGTATTCCTGCCGTGATGGAAATGCCATACAATGAAATTGTACGTAAATTCATAGATATGTACACAGGACGCTTACGCAATAATGTATCGTTCATGCTGAGCGCCTGCAATTTCTACATGCCTATCTTTGAGGAAGCGCTCGACACCTACGGACTGCCGCTCGAACTCAGATACTTGCCCATTATCGAATCCGCTCTCAACCCTTCCGCCCGTTCACGCGCAGGCGCTTGCGGACTGTGGCAGTTCATGCTGGCTACCGGAAAAATGTATGGCCTGGAAAGCAACAGTCTCGTTGACGAACGCTGCGATCCAATCAAGGCTACCTGGGCTGCCGCCCGCTATCTGAAGGATCTGTATGCCATTTACCAAGACTGGAATCTGGTGATTGCCGCTTACAATTGCGGCCCGGGCACCATCAACAAGGCCATCCGCCGTGCCGGAGGGAAAACGGATTATTGGGAAATCTATAACTTCCTGCCGAAAGAAACCCGTGGATATGTACCCGCGTTTATCGCCGCCAACTATGTGATGACCTACTACTGCAAGCACAACATCTGCCCCATGGAAACCAACATTCCCGATGCAACAGATACAGTACAGGTAACAAAAAACTTACATTTCGAACAGCTTGCCGATATCTGTAGCGTGAGTATGGAAGAGATCAAAAGTCTTAATCCCCAATATAAAAAGAATATAATTCCCGGTGAAAGCAAGGCACAAACCCTCCGCCTGCCAATGAATTACATCAGTACATTTATCGACAGCCAGGACACCATCTACGCTCACCGTTCTAATGAATTATTCAAAAACCGCCGTACTGTAGCCATCCCCGAAACCCGCTCTACAGCAAGACGCGCTACAACCGGCAACGGGAAGCTGACTTACCACAAGATACGGAGTGGCGAAACACTGGGTGGTATTGCAGGTCGTTATGGCGTCACCGTCAAGCAACTTCAGAGTTGGAATGGATTGCGCAATACCAACATTTCTGCCGGAAAGCAATTGAAGATATATAAATAAAGGCACAAATACTTGTGTGATGTTGAAAATTGCTTATTTTTGCAGCAACTGAAGAAAGGAGAACAGGATATGGAAGAGAATGTGGGCCAGAAAGATAAAGAAAAAGTCGAAGAAGAAATGATTGAACAGGCTTTCCAGCAACTGTTAAACGACTACTTGGCAACCAAACACCGCAAGCGTATTGAGATCATAACAAAGGCATTCAACTTTGCCAATCAGGCGCATAAGGGCATCAAACGCCGTTCGGGCGAACCTTACATTATGCACCCCCTCGCTGTGGCACAAATTGTATGCAACGAAATAGGTCTTGGTTCTACATCCATTTGTGCCGCCTTGCTGCACGATGTGGTAGAAGATACGGATTATACCGTAGAAGACATAGAAAACATATTCGGCCCGAAGATCGCCCAGATTGTAGACGGGCTGACCAAAATATCCGGTGGTATTTTCGGTGACCGCGCTTCGGCACAGGCAGAGAACTTCAAGAAGTTGCTGTTGACGATGTCCGATGATATACGCGTAATTCTAATCAAGATAGCCGACCGGCTGCACAATATGCGCACGTTAGGTTCGATGCTTCCCAACAAGCAATTCAAAATTGCAGGCGAGACATTGTATATCTATGCTCCCCTCGCCAATCGCCTGGGACTGTACAAGATAAAGACAGAACTGGAGAATCTGAGTTTCAAGTACGAACATCCCGAAGAGTATCAGGAAATCGAAGAAAAGCTGGCAGCCACAGCAACCGAACGTGATAAAGTATTCAATGATTTCACTACTCCGATACGTGCCCAGCTGGACAAAATGGGGCTGAAATTCCGTATTCTCGCGCGTGTTAAATCCATCTATTCCATCTGGAACAAGATGCAGACCAAACATGTACCGTTCGAAGAAATCTATGACTTACTTGCCGTACGTATTATCTTTGAACCACGAAATGCGGACGAAGAACTGAACGATTGTTTTGATATCTATGTCTCCATCTCTAAAATATACAAACCCCACCCCGACCGTCTGCGCGACTGGGTGAGTCATCCCAAAGCCAATGGTTACCAAGCCTTGCACGTCACCCTTATGGGAAACAACGGGCAATGGATTGAAGTACAAATCCGCAGTGAACGGATGAATGACGTAGCCGAACAAGGTTTCGCCGCCCACTGGAAATATAAAGATGGCGGAGGCAGCGAAGATGAAGGCGAATTGGATAAATGGCTGCGCACCATCAAAGAAATACTTGATGACCCGCAACCGGATGCCATTGACTTCCTCGATACCATCAAGCTGAACTTGTTTGCATCGGAAATATTTGTGTTTACCCCCAAAGGCGAAATTAAGACTATGCCGCAGAACTCTACGGCACTGGATTTTGCATTCTCCCTGCACACTGACATCGGTAGCCACTGTATCGGCGCAAAAGTAAACCATAAGCTTGTCCCTCTGAGCCACAAACTTCAAAGTGGTGACCAGGTGGAAGTTCTGACTTCCAAATCACAACGCGTACAGCCGGAATGGGAAGTATTTGCCACTACTGCCCGTGCCCGTGCCAAGATAGCCGCCATCCTGCGCAAAGAGCAAAGGAACAGCCAGAAAGAAGGCGAAACACTTCTGAACGAATTCTTCAAAAAAGAAGAACTGCGATTGGACGACTTGTTGATAGACAAGTTGGTGAAAGCCCATAATATGAAAAACCGGGACGAGTTTCTGATAGCCATCGGTAATAAAAAGATCGTATTGGGCGACCTGGATAAAAATGCCCTGAAAGAGAAACAAGGAACCAACTGGAAGAAGTTTCTCACCTTCTCGTTCGGCGGTAACAAGGACAACAAAGAACCGATTGAAGAAAAACCACTGCAAGAAAAGGAGAAAATCAATACGAAGCAAATCCTGAAACTGACGGAAGAGAATATCCAGAAGAATTATATCATGGCAGAATGTTGCCACCCCATTCCGGGTGACGATGTACTGGGATATATGGACGAAAACGACCGTATCATTATCCACAAACGCCAGTGTCCCGTCGCCGCACGTTTGAAGAGCAGTTACGGAAACCGTATTCTAGCTACAGAGTGGGATACCCATAAGGAACTCTCCTTCCTGGTGAATATATATATAAAAGGTATAGATGCCATGGGATTGCTGAACGAAGTAACGCAGGTTATTTCACGTCAGCTGAATGTAAATATCCGTAAGTTGTCCATCGAAACAACAGACGGTATTTTTGAAGGAAATATCCAATTGTACGTGCATGATGTGGATGATGTAAAAACCATCTGTAATAATCTGAAACAGATACAGAACATTAAGCAAGTAACTCGTGTAGAAGGATAAAAAACTATAAAAGCACACTCATTATGTTTAACTCAAAAAAAGGAATAGATGACAAGGTAAGCAATAAATTAACCACGCTTTCCAGTCAAAGTTTAATTAAAGGTGATTGTTCCATCGATGGAGATATGCGTATCGACGGAACTGTAGAAGGAAATATCCGGTGTACCGGAAAAATAGTCATCGGTCCGGAAGGAAAAATACACGGCAACCTGTCTTGTACACACGCTTGCCTTCACGGAACTATCATCGGTGATGCATACGTGAAGGAAGAACTCACCCTGAAAGCCAACTGTGTGATGCAGGGCAATATCTATACCACCAAATTGGAAATAGAATCACAGGCTAAATTCAATGGAAGCTGTAATACGAATGATACCAGTCATGAGATAAAATTGTTGGAAGCTGTTACTGAATAACATTATTTACAATATATTCAGGTCCGTCAAAAACCACCTTGCAGAAAAAAGTTTTATTTTGCATAGACATCTATTATTGATATAAAATAGCTATTTTTGCAGTCTATATCAATGAAGTATACTATGATGGTCGGCAAATATATAAATTTGGGAACGCTCCAGAAGCTACTGTTTGATGATGAAAAAGTAATTATTTCCGATGAATGTATTCAAGAAGTAGATAAGAGTTTTCGTTTCTTGAAGGAATTCTCCAGTGATAAAATTATTTACGGAATTAATACAGGGTTCGGTCCTATGGCTCAATATAGGATTGAAGATAAATCATTAACGGAATTACAATACAACATCATCAGGAGCCACTCTACCGGAGCGGGAAAACCATTGCCTCCTCTTTATGTAAAAGCAGCAATGATTGCCAGATTATTCACCTTTCTTCAAGGGAAATCAGGTATACATACAGAGCTGGTCGAACTACTCGTCAAGTTCATTAACCTGGATATTTTTCCATATATACCGGAGCATGGCAGTGTAGGCGCCAGTGGCGATTTAGTGCAATTGGCGCATATAGCGTTGACGCTGATCGGTGAAGGAGAAGTGTTCTATCAAGGGCAGCTACAACCCACTGCCCAAGTACTTGAGAAGAATCATCTCAAACCTTTCTCCATACATATCCGTGAAGGGCTTTCAGTAACAAACGGCACTTCTGTTATGACAGGCATTGGCATTGTTAACTTGATTTATGCCCGCCAATTGCTCAACTGGTCCGTATGCGCCTCGGTAATGATGAATGAAATTGCCGCATCGTATGATGATTTTGTTTCTCAGCCGCTAAATGATGCCAAACTTCATAAAGGGCAGCAAAAGATAGCTGAAATGATGAGAGTTTGGATGTCCGACAGTAAATGTACTCTCAAGAGAGAGAATGAACTGTACGGACAGAAACATGAAGAAAAGATTTTTGAACATAAAGTACAGCCTTATTACTCGTTAAGATGTACTCCACAAATATTGGGACCGGTTTATGACACCCTCATAAATACAGAAGAAGTATTGATAAACGAAATCAACTCAGCTTGCGACAATCCGATTGTTGATCCGGAAACTCAAAATGTATATCATGGCGGAAACTTTCATGGTGATTACGTCTCTTTTGAGATGGATAAACTGAAAATAGCCATAACGAAACTGACAATGCTAAGTGAACGCCAATTGAACTATCTGTTCCATGATCGCATCAACGGAATACTTCCTCCATTTGTCAATTTGGGAGTATTAGGATTGAATTATGGGTTACAAGCCTCACAATTTACAGCTACTTCCACAACAGCTGAGTGCCAGACGTTATCTAATCCCATGTATATACACAGTATCCCAAACAACAATGATAATCAGGACATTGTAAGCATGGGAACTAATTCTGCATTAATAGCCAAAACAGTCATAGAGAATTCTTTCCAGGTTATGAGCATCCTGTTTATGGGTATCGTACAGGCTGTAGATTACTTAAAGATACAGGAAAAGCTCAGTACGGAATCGCGTTGTGTATACAATGAGATCCGGGCATTTTTCCCTGTATTTACCCAGGATACTCCCAAGTACAAGGAAATAGAGGCTATGAGTGAATACTTGAAAAATAAGAAATTCAATTTATAAATGAAATACGCATTAATAACAGGCGGAAGCCGGGGCATAGGACGTTCTGTCAGCATCAAGTTGGCAGCAATGGGATATACCGTGCTGATAAATTATCAAAGCAACGATAAGGAAGCGGCAAACACACTGCAATTAGTTCGTGAAAAAGGAGGCGACGGAGAACTATTGAAGTTCGATGTTACTGATCCAAAGGCAGTATCCAAAGCTTTAAATAACTGGAGCGAACAACATCCGGATGAATATATCGAGGTGCTGATAAATAATGCAGGCATCCGCAAAGATAATCTGATGCTTTGGATGACCGAAGCAGAATGGAGCGGGGTACTGAACACCAGTCTGAACGGCTTCTTTTATGTCACCCAGGCATTGCTTAAGAACATGCTTGTCAAACGCTTCGGACGTATTGTCAACATCGTCTCATTATCGGGGATCAAAGGCATGCCCGGGCAGACCAATTATTCTGCCGCCAAAGGAGGTGTCATTGCTGCTACCAAGGCATTAGCTCAGGAAGTGGCAAAGAAGCACGTGACCGTCAATGCGGTGGCGCCCGGATTCATCCGCACGGAAATGACCGAAGATATCAACGAGAACGAATGGAAAAAACAGATCCCTGCCGGGCGCTTCGGCGAACCGGAAGAAGTAGCTGATCTCGTAAGTTTTTTAGTCTCTCCCAATGCCTCTTATATTACAGGTGAGGTTATTTCAATCAATGGAGGACTGCATACATGAGAAGAGTTGTCATTACAGGAATGGGGATTTACTCATGCATCGGCAAGAATCTGAGCGAAGTAACAGACTCATTATATAACGGTAAATCAGGCATCGGCATCGATCCTCAACGGAAAGAGATGGGATATCTGTCCGCACTGACCGGCTTATTGGAGCGTCCTGATCTCAAAAAGATGCTGGACAGACGAAAACGTCTCTGCCTGCCTGAACAAGGAGAATATGCCTATCTGGCAAGTGTGGAAGCCTTCAAAAATGCAGGTATCGATGAAGCATTCCTGGAAACGAACGAAGTAGGGGTGCTCTATGGAAATGATAGTAGCACTGCACCGATTATTAATGCTGTGGATATTATCCGGGAAAAGAAGAATACCGTTCTGGTAGGTTCCGGTTCTATCTTCCAGTCGATGAATTCAACTGTGTCGATGAATCTGTCAGTTATCTTTAAACTCAGAGGAGTAAACTTCACAATCTCCGGTGCTTGTGCAAGCGGTTCCCACGCCATTGGCATGGGATATCTGCTTATCAAATCGGGATTGCAGGACTGCATTCTTTGTGGTGGCGCACAGGAAGTAAATCCATTCTCAGTCGGTAGTTTCGACGGGTTAAGTGCATTTTCCAATCGGGAAACTGAACCCCAGAAAGCATCCAGACCTTTTGATAAAAGCAGGGACGGGCTTGTACCCAGCGGAGGAGGCGCCAGCCTGGTACTCGAAAGTTATGAATCAGCCGTAAGGCGCGGAGCTACTATTCTGGCAGAAGTCATAGGATACGGTTTTTCATCCAACGGAGATCATATTTCCGTACCGAATGTGGACGGTCCCAGACGCTCTTTACAGATGGCAATCAACGATGCGGGCATTCCCTTGGAAGAAATCCAATATATCAATGCACACGCCACTTCCACCCCCGTGGGAGATTTGAATGAGGCAAAAGCCATAGCGGAAGTGTTCGGAAACCATCGGCCCTATGTCACATCCACCAAGTCACAAACCGGACATGAGATGTGGATGGCAGGCGCCAGTGAAGTCATTTATTCCATCTTGATGATGAATAACGGATTTATCGCTCCTAATCTCAATTTTGAAGAACCCGATGAAGCCTCTGCTCTGCTGAACATCCCCTCCCGGAGGATAGAAACGGAATTTGACACCTTCTTGTCCAACTCATTCGGATTCGGAGGAACCAATTCCTCACTGATTATCCGTAAATTTAAAGAAAACAATTAATTCAAACCAATATATAAATTTATGACCAACGAAGAAATCATCGAAAAGATCAGAACC
>ERZ779885.4614-NODE-4614-length-10611-cov-4.777662_pt1 | contig 10611 bp, 7 predicted proteins | sample MGYA00511554_ERZ779885 | MGnify/ENA primary metagenome ERZ779885 (study PRJEB29588, sample SAMEA2160998) | human gut metagenome | biome: human gut; feature: human-associated habitat; material: faeces | place: Denmark | collected 2008/2010 ... | reverse complement strand
TGCGATAGAAGGCGGCAATATCGGCGCACAGACCGCTCATGGCGTATTCCCGTTGCTCCAGCTTGGCAATGCAGTCATACAGGGGAACGGCATCAGAAGGAAGCAGATACTGGCCGTCTGCGGTGTCCACCAGAGCTCCCTGCAGCCCGAGAGAATGACCGGGCATCGGAATGAGGCGGATACCCTCGCACAGTTCATATTCTCCCTCTACAATCTTCCACCGAGTGGCCTGGCGGGCCCAAGGGGGGACCACGCCGGTATAAAAGGTCTCATAGGTGGTTTTGAATTTTGGAAGGGGGCATACTGCGTCGATCAGTTCCTGCTTCTGCACATAGAAATCAGCCTGTGGAAACAGCTGGTTATTATAGCAGTGGTCCCAGTGGAGGTGGCTCATAATCACGGTGTCGATTTCTTCCGGCTGGATGCCCAGCAGGCACAGAGCTTCGTCAGGGGCTTCCTCCGGCTTGCGGGTAATGCCGGGACCGTGGAAGCTGATCTTCATGGACTCCAGCGACGGATCGCCGCTGCCTGTGTCCATCAGGATTTTGCGGCCGTTCCCCTCAATAAGGAAAATCAGAACCGGAAACTCTTCCCGCTCTTTATACTGCTCCTGATTGGAGGTGAATGCGCCGCGGTAATAGGAGATACTGCCGACTTTGATGGGGCGAATGGTGTAGTGAGCCAAAGCGTTTCCTCCTTTTATTGAATGAACATGGTGGACAGGAACGGAACATAGGTGACGATCAGGCACATGACGATACCAGTGAGAATCAGCGGCATGGCAGCCCGAAATACTGAGGCAACTTTTCTATGGCCCATGCCGGCCATCAGGAATACATTGGCGCCGAAGGGCGGGGTGAACATGCCCATAGCCAGGTTAGTGCAGGTAATAACGCCAAAGTGAATTGGATCCACACCAAAGGCCTGTGAGACTGGGAAGACCAGAGGGACGACCAGCAGGACAATCGTGCTGTGCAGCGAGAGGTGCGTGGGCTTCTTTTTCTCGAAGCGCGTCTTGAGCTTGGCGTTAAACACGTCGGTGATGACGATGAAGCCGAGACCGCCGGTGATGATGAGGGCGGCGATGACAAGGCTCACGAGCGGATCGCCCGTGTAGCCGATGAGGCTGCCGTCCTTCCAGCGGAAGCCGAGAATATCAAAGCCGGCGTTGCAGTAAGCGGAGACCGCCTCAAAGACGGCAATCCACACGCCGTAGGAGCCGAACTGAGGCACGAAGCGGATGCTCAGCAATAACGCGCCGACAAACTCACACGACAGCGTAAAGGCGAGGATCGTCCGTACCAGATGATAAATGTTCAGCGTGTTGCCGGAGGTGTTCTCCATGGCCAGCTGTACGTCGCGCAGGCCGAGGCGACGGCGCACCAGAAGCGTAAAGCCGGTGGTGAACGTGATAACGCCCAGGCCGCCGACCTGAATCAGCAGGAGGATTACGGCCTGGCCGAATTCGTTCCAGTGCGTCCACGTATCGAAGACGACAAGTCCCGTCACGCACGTGGCGGAGACAGAGGTGAACAGAGCGTCAATGAAGGGGGTGGCGCGCCCGTTTCGGGCGGAGACGGGAAGCATCAGAAGGATCGTGCCGATGATGATGATGAAAACAAAGCTGCTCACGATGAGGCGAACAGGCGCAAAGGTCTTGATCTTTTTGATGAGACCGCCGAAGCTTATCATAATATTATCACACCAGTTCTTTCTTGTCGTCTCCGATCCGTGCGATCAGCGTGTGGAACGCAGGGAGAAGAGACGGTTTTCAGCGTCGAGCCGGTCCAAGAGGATGGCGAGCGGCAGGCCGAGCACATAGCAGGCGGCGAGCTCGCCGAGACCGACCGACAGGGCGTTGGCGAGGAAGGCGGGCCACAAAAAGCCCTCCGGGGAAACTATCGTAATTTCAAGGCCCACAATCAGGGCGTTGAAGAGCACGGGCGGCAGCGGGGCGAGCACCGGAATTCCCTTGACACGGATGTGGCGCACGGCGCGCGTGGCGATCGCGGCCAGAAGGGTGGCGAGCGTGCCGAAGATCATGTCCATGGCTCCCATGCTGCTCCACAGGTTGCTTAAAAAGCAGCCGATGGTCAGGCCGGGAATCGCGGCGGACGTGAACGCGGGCAGGATCGTCATGGCTTCCGAGAAGCGGAACTGCACGGGGCCGAAGGCCCAGTTCAGCATGATGGCCACGAGGGTCAGGGCGGTGTACAAAGCGGCAATCATGGCCGCCTGCACGAGGAACCGGACGTTGGTGGATGTGTTTGCTTTCATGTTTCATTCCTCCGTAGTTTGTTTTAAGGTCAGGAGTTTGCGACTGACCGTTCCCTCATTTTTGCGTTTTTTCGAGGGAACCTTACTACAATACTATAAAGAGGAAGGAAAAGCAAGGGGAGAAGCGCATAATTGTGCAGGCTGTGTCCGTCTACAGGGAGCGGGAAAGCCTCGCGAGCAGGGAAAGCGCCCGTTCCTTCGCCCTTGCAAAGCCGTCCGGGTCGGGAAACTCCGCGTGGCGGGCGTGGACGTCGATGAGAGTGCGCCAGAGTGTGTAAAGCGTGTGCCGGATCGCGCGGGCGGGATCGGGAGGAGAGGCAAGACGGCCCCGGGAAAGCAGGCCGCAGGCGCAGCGCGCGCCGCCCGGCAGGACGCCGAAGGCGAACGGCGTGTTTCCGAAGTGAGCGCGGACAATGTCGGAGAGCTCGCGGGGCGTGAGCCCGGCGGCGAGAGGGGAGAGCTCTGCCATGGAAAAGCCTCCTTTGCAGCGGCAGAAAGAAAAAGCGCGGAAAAAAACGGGAAGCCCGGACTGCGCGCGGGGCGCAGCGGGGCTTCCGCCGGGAAAATCAGTCTCGTTTGTCCCTGCGTGATCTCCGCTCGGCCTTCTCGTCCGGCTCCGGCTGCTCTTCGGCGGGCAGGGGGAGCTTTTTCTCGATCAGAATTTTCGTGATGCGGCGATCGGCCACCGCGCCGACGGTCAGCGTCAGCGGCGGAATGGACACGCTGGGGTGCTCGCCGGGGCTGGGGATGCGCCCAAGGCGCTCCATTACCAGTCCGGCAATGGTATCGTATTCCGTTTCCGGCAGCTCCACGCCGACGAGATCCTCGATCTCGTCGATGGGCGTCGTGCCGTCGACGGTGAATTTGTTTTCCGCGAGCTTGCGGATCTCTTCCTCCTCGTGGTCGTATTCGTCCTGAATGTTGCCCACGATGGATTCGAGCAGATCCTCCATGGTAATCAGACCCTCGGTGCCGCCGTACTCGTCGACGATGATGGCGATCTGCACCTTGCGCTCCGTCATTTCCTTAAAGAGATCGCTGCAGCGCTTGCCTTCGGGAATGAAGTAGGCCGGGCGCATGAGCTGGGTCAGCGGGACGTCCGGCGGCGCGTCGGGGCCGACGTAGCGCAGCAGGTCCTTGACGTAGAGGATGCCGACGACGGTGTCGAGATCCTCATGGTAAACGGGAATGCGCGAGCAGCCTTCCTCCATGGAAAGCGCGACGACGTCCGCCACGGAGGCCGTATCCTCGACGGCGTGAATGTCGGTGCGGTGGGTCATGACCTCGACGACCGTGGTGTCGCTGAAGTCAAAGATATTGGAAATCATATCCTTCGCGTTCTCGCCGATGACGCCCTTTTCCTCTCCGGCGTCGACCATCATGAGGATTTCCTCTTCCGTAACGGTCTGCTCGCCGTCGTTCGGGTTCAGGCCCAGAAGGCGCATCACGCCGTTGGTCGAGACGCTCAGGAGCGCAATGAAGGGACGGAAAATTACGGCGATGGCCTGCAGGATGCCCACAAAGCGGAACGCGAGCGCCTCGGCCTTCTGCATCGCGATCTTCTTCGGCACGAGCTCGCCGAGCACGAGCGAGAAGTATGACAGAAGCAGCGTCACAAGGAAGGTGGAGACGCCGTCGACCACGGTGTGCGGCAGCGCCGGCGCGGCCTTCAGGATGGCGGCCGTCAGCTGCGGGGCGAAGTTCTGCGCGGCGGACGCCGAGGAGAGGAAGCCGGCGAGCGTCACGCCAATCTGGATGGTGGACAAAAAGCGGCTGGAGTTTTCCGTCAGGCGCAGCACGCGCTGGGCCTTTTTGTTGCCGTCCTCCGCCATCTTTTTGACCTTGTTGTCGTTGAGCGTGATGACCGCAATCTCAGCGGACGCGAAGAAGCCGTTGATCAGGATCAGGACGAGAAGCAGGAGGATGGACAGCGCGCCTCCTCCGGCCGGTTGCGAGGCCGCGGCCGTGTCAGGCGCGGCGGAGAGCAGGGCGGTCGTCGGAGGCAGAAGTGAGCCCGCAGGTTCGGGAGGCATATGGTTACCCCTTTCCAATTTAAAAAATTTCTTTACCGGCACAAAGCTGCGCAGCGGCATAGTTTAAAATCTATTTTACCGTATTTCGCCCGTTCATGCAAGGTGAGCGAGGAGGCGTGCGCCTCTGCGAGGGCACGAAACGGGGCGAGACGAACGCCGCAGAGGGTCAAAAACCACCCAAATGTCGTCTGGCGGGAAAAAACAGGACAATTTGGCCCGCGGTCCCGCCGGTTCGGGCGCGAAAACCCGAAAATATCCCCAAAAACCCCCGGTACAAATCTTCCGAAAATCAGGGGATGGACCCTTTACAGGCAAACGAAAAAATGGTAGAATTTATTCAGCGCAGGCGGGATGCGGGTTTCGCCTGCCGGGCGTATCCTAATAATCCTTAAAAGGAGGAAAAACATCATAATGGATGCAAGAAAGATGAAAACCATGGATGGCAACAGCGCGGCCGCGCATGTTTCCTATGCGTTTACCGACGTTGCCGCCATCTATCCTATCACGCCTTCCTCTCCGATGGCTGACGAGACGGACAAGTATGCCGCCGCCAACCGGAAGAACCTGTTTGGGCGCGAGGTCAAGGTCACGGAGATGCAGTCTGAGGCCGGCGCTGCGGGCGCCGTTCACGGCTCTCTGGCTGCCGGTGCTCTGACGACCACCTACACCGCCTCTCAGGGCCTGCTGCTCATGATCCCGAATATGTACAAGATGGCCGGCGAGTTCCTGCCGAGCGTCATTCATGTTTCGGCTCGTTCTCTGGCCTCTCATGCCCTGTGCATCTTCGGCGATCACTCCGACGTGTATGCCTGCCGTCAGACCGGCTATGCGATGCTGTGCTCCAACAGCCCGCAGGAGGTCATGGACCTCGGCGCCGTCGCGCACCTGTCCGCCATCCGCGGCAAGGTTCCGTTCCTGCACTTCTTCGACGGCTTCCGTACCTCCCATGAGATCCAGAAGATCCATATGTGGGATTACAAGGAGCTCGGCGAGATGCTCGACTGGGACGCCGTGGAGGAGTTCCGCCGCAACGCCATGAATCCTGAGCATCCCTGCACCCGCGGCACCGCTCAGAACGACGATATCTTCTTCCAGGCCAGCGAGGCCGGCAACAAGTATTATGACGCGCTGCCGGAGATCGTGGTCGATTACATGAACCAGGTCAACGAGAGAATCGGCTCCGACTACAAGCCCTTCAACTACTACGGCGCTCCGGACGCGGAGTATGTCATCGTCGCGATGGGCTCTGTCTGCGAGTGCGCCGAGGAAGTCGTCGACTACCTCAACGCCGCCGGCGAGAAGGTCGGCCTCGTGAAGGTTCACCTCTATCGTCCGTTCGTCCCGCAGTACCTCGTCGACGTGCTGCCGAAGACCGTCAAGAAGATCTCCGTCCTCGACCGCACCCGTGAGCCCGGCTCCATCGGCGAGCCGCTGTACCTCGACGTCCTGGCCGCCCTCAACGGCACCGAGTTCGGCTGCGTGCCGATGTTCACCGGCCGCTACGGCCTCGGCTCGAAGGACACCACTCCGGCCGACATCATCGCCGTGTACCGCAACATGGAGAGCGAGACGCCGAAGAAGCGCTTCACCGTCGGCATCGTCGACGATGTGACGCATCTGTCCCTCGACGTCAAGGAGAATCCCGACACCGCTCCCGCCGGCACCACCTCCTGCAAGTTCTGGGGCCTCGGCGCTGACGGCACCGTCGGTGCGAACAAGAACTCCATCAAGATCATCGGCGACCACACCGATATGTACGCGCAGGCCTATTTCGCCTACGACTCCAAGAAGTCCGGCGGCCTGACGGTCTCCCACCTGCGTTTCGGCCACAAGCCGATTAAGTCCACCTACTACATCAGCAAGGCCGACTTTGTCGCCTGCCACAAGCCCTCCTATGTCAACGAGTATGACATGGTGCAGGACGTCAAGCCCGGCGGCAGCTTCCTTCTGAACTGCCAGTGGTCTGACGAGGAGCTCGACAAGCACCTGCCGGCCAAGATGAAGAAGTATATCGCGGAGAACAACATCAACTTCTACACCATCGACGGTGTGAAGCTCGGCAAGGAGATTGGCCTGGGCAACCGCATCAACACGATTCTCCAGTCCGCGTTCTTCAGCATTGCCAACATCATTCCGGCGGAGCAGGCCATTCAGTACATGAAGGACGCCGCTACGAAGTCCTACAGCAAGAAGGGCCAGAAGATCGTCGACATGAACCACGCGGCTATCGATCGCGGCGCTCAGGAGTACCACAAGGTCAACGTGCCGGAGTCCTGGAAGAACGCCGTCGACGAGGTTGTCGAGGAGAAGGAGATTAAGGGCAATCCCGCGACCGTCAAGTACGTCAAGGAAGTCCTGATCCCGGCCAACAAGTACAAGGGCAACGAGCTGCCGGTTTCCACCTTCGTGGATATGGCCAACGGCGCTGTGCCTCCGGGAAGCGCTGCCTACGAGAAGCGCGGCATCGCCATCGATATTCCGGAGTGGAATCCCGATAACTGCATCCAGTGCAACTTCTGCTCCTATGTCTGCCCGCACGCCGTCATCCGTCCGGTCGTCATGAACGAGGAGGAGGCCGCCAAGGCTCCCGCCGGCATGAAGATGAAGGACATGACCGGTATGCCCGGCATGAAGTTCGCCATGACCATCTCCGCCTATGACTGCTCCGGCTGCGGCTCCTGCTCGCAGGTCTGCCCCGGCATGAAGGGCAACAAGGCTCTGACGATGAAGCCCATGGAGACCCAGCTCGAGAGCCAGGAGAAGTTCGACTACGGCCGCACGCTCTCCGTCAAGCCCGAGGTCCTCGAGAAGTTCAAGGAGACCAGCGTCAAGGGCAGCCAGTTCAAGCAGCCGCTGCTTGAGTTCTCCGGCGCCTGCGCGGGCTGCGGCGAGACTCCGTACGCGAAGCTCGTCACCCAGCTGTTCGGCGATCGTATGTACATCGCGAACGCCACCGGCTGCTCCTCCATCTGGGGCGGCTCCGCTCCGGCCACGCCGTACACCATCAATGAGAAGGGTTACGGCCCGGCATGGAACAACTCCCTGTTTGAGGACAACGCTGAGTTCGGTCTCGGCATGACCCTCGCCCAGAACGCCATCCGCGGCCGTCTGCGCGAGTATATTGAGAACATCATGGCTTCCGACAACGCCTCCGCTGAGATGAAGGCGGCCTGCCAGAAGTACATTGATACCTTCACGGATTCCAAGGCGAACCGCGAGGCGACCGACGCCCTCATCCCCGAGCTGGAGAAGGCTGCCGCCGCCGGCTGCGAGCTTTCCGCGAAGGCTCTGAAGGATAAGGACTACCTCGCCAAGAAGTCCATGTGGATCTTCGGCGGCGACGGCTGGGCCTATGACATCGGCTTCGGCGGCCTCGACCATGTCCTGGCTTCCGGCGAGAATGTCAACGTCCTGGTGTTCGACACCGAGGTGTACTCCAACACCGGCGGACAGGCTTCCAAGTCCACTCCTATCGGCTCTGTTGCCCAGTTTGCCGCTACCGGCAAGGGCATCAAGAAGAAGGATTTGCCGGCGATTGCCATGAGCTATGGTTATGTGTATGTTGCGCACATCGCGATGGGCGCCGACTACAACCAGACCATCAAGGCCATCACCGAGGCTGAGAGCTACAACGGCCCGTCCCTCATCATCGCCTACGCTCCGTGCATCAACCACGGCATCAAGGGCGGCATGGGCATCTCCCAGATGGAGGAGAAGAAGGCTGTTGAGGCCGGCTACTGGCAGAACTTCCGCTTCGATCCGAGACTTGCCGACGAGGGTAAGAATCCGTTCCACCTCGACAGCAAGGCTCCGACCGCCAGCTACCGTGACTTCATCATGGGCGAGGTTCGCTACAACTCCCTGACCCGCGCCTTCCCCGAGCGTGCTGAGAAGCTGTTCGCGGAAGCCGAGAAGGTCGCCAAGGAGAATTACGAGCGCCTGGCAAAGATGTCCGAGTAATTCGGGCGTCATACCCGCACAAAGCGTCCGGTCAACGGGCTCCTTTCCGGAAGGGGCCTGCCCGGGCGTCAAAAAAAGAGCGTACAGCCGACGGGCTGTGCGCTCTTTTCTGATCTGCGCGTTTTTTGCGCCAAGGATACGCAGAGTTGCGGAAATTCCATCTTGAAATGGTGGAGAAAAAGGACAACACCGGGTATCATAAGAGGACAACAGAAAGAGTGTGAAGGAGTGGAGTCGATGATGTTTCATGAAAAGCTCCAGCGGCTTCGTAAAGCGAACGGGCTTTCGCAGGAGCAGTTGGCAGAGAAACTGGACGTATCGAGACAGGCTGTTTCCAAGTGGGAAACAGGAACGGTTCCGGACAGGAATAATCTGTTGAAGATCAGCCGCTTCTTCCATTGTTCTCTCGATGCTCTGATGGATGATGAGGCTGATGAGATCGGCGAAAAAACGCCGGGCTTTCAGGAGAATGCGCAGGCTGCGCCAAAAAAGCGCGGCCTCAGAGCTTTTTCGGTGGCGGGCGCAGCTGCTGCGGCCCTTGGAGCTGTGGGAATTCTGCTCATCGGCATTTTCAGTTCCGTCTATCCCGCCGTCGTCTATGATCCGCCGCAGGGCGAAGTCAGAGCCATCCTGGAAACCGGACTGGGAGCTTTTTTGAAGGTTCACAACCTCACATGGCTGTTTCTTTTATGTGTGGGATTGATTTCCGCCGGGATTCTGACCGCACTTTTCCCAAGCCTGCGCCGGTTTTGGAACGGTAAATAGACCTGCGCGGCATTTTAGGGGGGACGCAACCAACGGTTGCGTCCCCCGGTTGGTAGACAGCGGCGCGCCTTTCTGCTATTCTAAACACAGAAAGGGGCGTGAGCTGTATGACGCTGGGCGAAAAAATCAGGGATTGCCGTATCCGTGCCGGGCTGTCGCAGGAAAAGCTGGCGGAGCATATGGATGTGACCCGTCAGGCTGTGGGAAAATGGGAGACGGGGCAGTCTGCACCGAGCGCGGAGAATTTGCAGCGTCTCTCCGATCTCTTCGGAGAGAGCATGACGCCTCCGTCCGTCCCCGCCGGTCCCGCCCCGGCATCCCAGGAACCTGTAGCTTCCCCGCCGGTCTCCGATACGGAACCGGCGGCGCTGTTGGAGCTCCTGCACCGGGAAAGACGGGAGCAGGCGCTGGCACGAAAGCGCCGGCTTCAGCGTTGGCTGACATCCTTCCTGCTGTTCTGCGCCGCATATCTGCTGCTCTATTTTTTGGGCCGCATCGTTTGGTGCGGCGGGCAGGATACGACGGTGGCAGGCTGGCTGTTCACCGCCCGGCCCGCGGGCGAGCACAGCTATCTCTTTGGCTGGCTGCTGAGCAGCCGGCTGTTCTGGTGGGCGGCGGCCATTTCCGCGCTGCCTTCCCTCTTCGGAAAATGGAAATTTTCGCTTGTCACGCTGGCGGGCTTTGTGCTCGGATTTTTCCTCGGCCTTGTCTTCGGCCCGAACCCCGCGGGCGAGGCGCTGGGTCAGGGGCATTACGGCTGGGCGATCTGGGGCGCGGTATTCCTGATCGCCTGTCTGGCGGGAGGAATTGTGCAGAAGCTCCGGGGAAAGCAATAGACAAAACAAGCAGCCCCCTTTGCGGCGTTTTGGCGCAAAGAGGGCTGCTTATCTTTATTCCTCTGCCTCATATTCCCGCAGCTGAGCAAGAAGACGGCCGCTGGCGCGGGCGGTGAGACGCAGACCGTTTTCGACGTATTCCTCCGCTTCGACCACGCCGTCGCGGCGCGCCTCGGCGGCCAACCCGGCCTTTTCAAAGGGAAGCAGGGCGGTGACAAGCTCTGTTTTTTCAGGCAGAGCTTCCTCAATGGCGAGAAGCAGGCGGTCGATTCCCTGTCCCGTTTTCGCGCTGATGCGCACGGTGCTGCCGATCGACAGCGTGTTGAGCACCTCCGGACACAGATCGCACTTGTTCATCACGGAGAGAACGGGCCGGTCGCCGCAGCCGAGCTGTGCGAGCAGCTCGTTTGTCACCTCCAGATGGGTGCGGGCCTCCTGACTGGAGGCGTCGCAGAGATTCAAAATTACGTCGGCGTCCGCGGCCTGCTCCAGCGTGGAGTGGAACGCCTGTACCAGCTGATGCGGCAGCCTTCGGACAAGGCCGACGGTGTCGATCAGCATGACGGTCTGCCCATGCGGCAGCTTGAGCGCGCGTGCCGTCGGGTCAAGCGTGGCGAAGAGCTTGTCCTCGGCGAGAACGCCCGCCTGCGTCAAACGGTTCATCAGCGTCGATTTTCCGGCGTTTGTGTAGCCGACAATCGCCACGGTGATTACCCCGTCCTTTTTCCGGCGGCGGGTAA
>ERZ779885.4613-NODE-4613-length-10616-cov-3.640754_pt1 | contig 10616 bp, 11 predicted proteins | sample MGYA00511554_ERZ779885 | MGnify/ENA primary metagenome ERZ779885 (study PRJEB29588, sample SAMEA2160998) | human gut metagenome | biome: human gut; feature: human-associated habitat; material: faeces | place: Denmark | collected 2008/2010 ... | reverse complement strand
CGCCCGCCGTAGAATTCGGCGTGGCTGAAGAAGCCCTCTCGACCGCAACTCAGGAAATCCGCGAAGGCTGGATGCAGTGCGGCCTTGCCTGCTTAGCCCAGGAGGGAACCGCCGCGACCCTAACCACGGCGATCACCGACGTTAAGGAGGATATCATCGCCACACGCCAGGAAATCGTGGAGGATAAGGGCCGGGCTAATGTGGTCATGTGCACTCCCGCTTTCTACAGCCAGGTCCTGCTTGCCGCCGGCAAAGACTTCACTCCAGTCATGAATGACCGGATCGCCAGCACCGGAAATGTGGGGCAGTGGCTGGGCATGACCTTTGTGGAAGCCAACGGCGCCCAAGGCTCTATTAAGTATTATGACAGCACCGGCGCGCAGAAAACGGTTGATATGTCCACGGTGCAGTATGTCATGTACTATCACGAGGCCCTGTCCGTGATCAGCAACTTTGAGGTAGCCAGAGTGATCGATTCCGAGCGCTTTGCTGGTTCCCTGGCCCAGGTGGAAATGAATACCGGATATAAGGTGACAAACACGGCTCTGGCCCGTGTACGTAAAGTTGCGGGCGGTTGAAGTGAGGTGTCCCCGAATGTACTCAACGTATCAGCAGTACCAGCAGCGGGGCGGAAAGCTTCCGGAAAGCGAGTATCAGGCAAACGCGCAAAAAGCGTCTGAGCTCATTGATTATTACACAATGGGACAAGCGGCCTCAGCGGAAACAATGGGGCCGCAGCTCTCGGCATGCGAGTGTGATTTGGCGGATATCATACCGATGCTTCAAGGGGCGGCCTCCGGGATTCAGTCTGAAAACGTGGACGGATACAGCGTTTCCTTTTCCGGCCAAGCGGAAGCCCGTGCAGGCCTTTTGTCGGTTATGAAGCATCACCTCTCCTTCCCTGTCAACCTGCTGGTGTTTTCCGGCTGGTCCTTCGTGTGAGGTGATACCATGATAACCAACGCGGATATCACCATCTATCATGAAACCTACAACAAGGAAACCCGGCTGAAGGAGTGGACTTCCAGGCAGTATCCCGGCGTTAACTGGTACGGCAAGCAGGCCGTTTCTGTAGGGGATACCGGACTGAATACGGCGGATTCCTATATCGTGCGGATTCCCACCGAGGAAACAATTGTTATATCAAACGGCGATCTTGTGGTAAAAGGGCTTGTGACAGACCAAATCACAGGCCCTTCCCAATTAACCGGAAAATATGAGTGCTTTGTGGTAACCGCGGTAAGGGACAACCGAAGGGGTACTCCCATGATGCGGCACTGGAGAATCGAGGGGAAATAGCGTTGGCTGGAGGCTTTAAAATCGAAACACCCAAAGGCGCGGTTTTCACCACAACCGGCAAAAACGGAAAAATCACGGCGAGGCTGGAATGGAATAAAAATTTCAGCCCGGAAAGAAGCGGACGATTCAACCAAACTCAGGGGTTTGTAGACAGCGAGGTTTTACGCCTATCTTCCCCCTATGTTCCTTTTCAGACCGGTATGCTGGATAAATCTGGCATACTGGGAACCGATGTTGGCTCTGGAGAAGTCAATTACATCGCCCCCTACGCCGCCGTTCAGTATTACAGGACTTCGGTCAGCCGTCCCTATGACCCACAGAGAGGCGCGAAGTGGTTCGAGCGCATGAAGATCGACCACAAGGGCGAAATCCTGCGGGGCGCAAAAAAGATTTCAGGAGGCAAATAGCATGGCTGACACTATTATTCAATCTCTGCGGGATTATTTCCTGACCTGTCCGTTGATGGGAGACAGCGCGATCAATGTAGATTACCTGCCGGAAGGCCCGGAGGTGGAATATTCCATTGATACCACCCCGGCCACGGAGATCGTAAAGCAGTATATTGACGGAAGCAGCGTGCGGCAATACCTGTTTGTGATCCGGTCCGTGAATGATTATGGGCCGGACGTTTTGCAGAACCTTGCCAACAGCGGATTTTATGAAAATCTGGCGGCATGGCTGGAAATCCAGACCAGAACCGGCAATTTTCCAAGCCTGCCGGAAGGAAAAATCCCACAGAAAATCGAAGCCCAAAGCACGGGCTATCTATTCACAACCGGGCCTGACACTGGAAAATATCAAATCCAGTGCAGGCTTCAATACTTTCAGGAGGTATAACTATGGCAAATGAAACCATTATGCGGTTCCAAATCGCGGACTATTTAGGCATTCCCGGGAAAAGCGATACAACCTACGCGCTGATGGGCGCAGGCTTCAACACCCTGGACGAGAACCCCGCCGCCCAGCTGGACACCAAGGCGTATATCAATGACAAAGCCGCGTCCAGCATTGTGAAGGGCTATCAGCCCCAGTTCCCCTTTGACACCGATCTGATCAAATCTGAGGAAGCAGTCATGGAGCTTTACAAGATCGGACGGGACGAGCTGACCGGCGCCGACGCGGAGCGCGATTATATCCGAGTTGAATTGTTCGATCCGGTAGCTTCTAAGGAAAACACCTTTAAGGCCAGAAAATTCAGGGTAGCCGTAGAGGTGGCAAGCTGTGCCGGCGCTGGAGGCGAGACTATCAAGGTCACAGGCAACCTGAACAACGTGGGAACCTTTGTAGACGGTGAATTTAACACCACTACAAAAACCTTCACCGAAGCAGGCGCCGCTGAATCCGTGTGATAAGAAGGAGGACACAGCCGATGTTTACCGTAAACGGAAAAGAGCTGGACTATGATATTTTTGACGCTGATAAGGCGGATCTCATTCAAAGGGTAATGGAAGAAACCTTCCAAAAAATCGCTTCCATTGACGCAAGTTCTCCGGAAAACACCTGGGCGGGTTTTGTAAGGGAAATTTGTGAAGCTGTAGCCGCTGCGTTTGACAGGCTTTGGGGTGCGGGAACCGCGGTCAAAATTTTTGACGGCGTGGTGAATCTAAAAGTCGCAATGAACGCATTTCAGGAGTTGGTGGACGGTATTAACGCGGAAAAGGCTGAGCTTGAAACTATGGCGAAAGCTGTCACGGCTAAGTATTCCGGAAACCGCGCCCAGCGCCGGGCAAAGAAATGAATATCCTGATAGACCCGGCTCCCAAAACGGTAACCATCGGCGGCGCGGAGGTTCCGATTAATTCGGATTTCCGCGCCTCTGTCCGTTTTGAAATGATGATGGAGGATTCCTCCCTTTCCGAGATGGACAAAACAGTAAGGGCTCTGAGCCTTTATTATGACGCAGGCGATTCAAAAAACGGCTTTAAGCCGCCGACTCCTATAGAAGAAGCCATTGACAAAATGCTGTGGTTCTATCGGGCCGGAAAGGAAGAAAACTGCGCTGTAAGCGCCGGGAAGGGGGCGCAAATCTATTCCTATTCCTATGACGACGAATACATTTTCGCGGCCTTTCTGGAGCAGTACGGCGTAGATTTGCAGGATATTCCTTATCTTCACTGGTGGAAATTCAAAGCCATGTTTCTGGGGCTGAAATCAGATTCCAGGATTGTGGAAATCATGGGTTACCGAAGCATTGACATCACGTCGAAAATGAGCAATGATCAAAAGCAGTTTTACCGGAAAATGAAAAAGCAGTTTGCGATTCCTCTCCCCCAGCCTGAGCGGGAAAAGCTGAACGCTATCGAGCAGGCCCTCTTGAACGGCGGAGACGTCAGTAAGGTGCTTTAATATATTTTCCTTCTCTCTTGCGATCTCCAAGCAGGACATGGTATAATGTGGAAAAAGGAGGAATTGCAATGAAAAGGGTGCTTTGTGGGGTTTTGGCGGTTGTTTTGGCTATTATCTGTTTTGTAGGGTGCCAATCTTCTGCCAGGTCAATTGAAGGGGAGTGGGAAAGAGCAGACGCGAGTTCCCCTCTTTACGGTGCGATTATAAAAATTGAAAAAACAGATGATGATTCCTATGTTGGAAAAATAACCAGCTTAACCGACGTAGCCAAAGATGCTGGTTTCAGAACAGGAGATACAAAATGGTCAGAAATTAAAGCAACGGATGAGACCAATCAATATTCTATGAAAGATATGACAATAAATGCAATTGATGGTGAAAAATCCTGGTCGGATATGATTTTGACATTTGATCCTACTAATCCAGATGAGATTAAAATACAATCTGTTGATGCTGATCCAAACTTTTTTGGCAGCAACTCGCAAACCTATCGTAGAAAATAATATAAGCATAAGCACGCTTTTGGGCGTGCTTTTTTATACCCAAAATTAGGTGGTGACCATATTGGAAAAGTAAAATGCCCTTATTGTGGGTATGAAATGCCTTTGCGGTTAAGCCAGACGGCTGACTGTAAGGGCATTTTTATTAAATGCAAGGGAAAAAACTGCAAACAGATATTTGAAATAAAAGTAAAAAACGGAAGGCAGGTCAAGTAGTGCCATTATGAGCCGATGACCTCACAGGAAAGGGTGAGATTATGGCTTATGATGGCTCTTTAAAATTTGATACCAGGGTTGACAGCTCCGGTTTTAAGTCTGGAATTGAAAAGCTGGGGAGCATTGCGAAAGCTGGGCTGAAAGTAGCAGCCGCAGCGATTGGAGCGGTAAGCGGTGCGTTTGGCGCCGCTGTTCTTTCCGGTGTTAAGTACAATTCCCAAATGGAACAATATATTACTTCCTTTGGTACGATGCTTGGCAGCGCGGAAGAAGCCACAAAGCTGGTTAACAATCTGAAGGAAATGGGGGCTAAAACCCCATTTGAAACCTCAGATTTGGCAAAAGCTTCTCAAACCCTTTTAGCTTTTGGAACCTCTGCGAAAGATCTTCTCCCCACCCTTCAAATGCTCGGGGACGTATCTCAGGGGAATAAGGAGCGGTTTGACAGCTTAACCCTGGCGTTTGCCCAGGTTGGAAGCGCCGGCAAGTTGTCCGGGCAAGATTTACTACAGTTTGTTAACGCGGGCTTCAATCCTTTAAACGAGATCAGCAAAATGACCGGCGAGAGCATGGCGGAGTTAAAAGAACGCATGTCCGCCGGCGGGGTATCAGCAGAGGAAGTTGCGGAAGCCTTCAAGCACGCTACCAGCGAGGGCGGCCAGTTTTACCAGGCAATGGAGGCACAGAGTCAAACCTTTAACGGTCAGATGTCCACGTTGAAGGACAACGCTATGTCCTTTATCGGGGAACTAACCCAGGGCGTTACCAACACCTTAAAGGATTCGGTTCTTCCCACGGTCAATGGCTGGCTGGAGGAGCTGCAAAGCGCCTTTACAAGCAACGGTGTGGAGGACGTTGTTACGGCTTTTGGCTCTATTCTGGCTGACGCCTGCACCAAGCTTGCGCAAGCGGCGCCGGGCGTAGTTGAGCTGGCTGTAGGATTTATCCAGTCGTTTATGAAAGGGATTGGAGATAACGCGCCCCAGCTGATCCAAGCGGCAAAACAAATTGTCGGCGCTTTAGTGGACGGCCTGATAAAGCTCTTACCCAGCGAGATCCAAAAGCCGGTAAAAGAAACCGTAAATATTTTAAAGCGGTCCTTTGAAAGCGGCGGGCTGCGGAACGCCATTAACACGGTATCAAATATTTTGAAGAATCTAGGGAAAGTAGTAACCAATCTCGCAAAAACGATACTTCCTCCCCTGGCGAAAGCCGTTGATTTTCTTGGCAAAAATATAAAAATCATCTTGCCACTTATTGCCGAAGCGGTGGTTGGAATTAAGGCGTTTAAAATCGTACAATCAGCTACGAAGTGGTTTGATGCTATGAAAACGGCAATCGCCGCCGCTGGGGCGGCTACCAGCGCTGAAGCGTTAGCCACCGCAGCTTCCACTGGTGCCATTACCTTAAAACAGATCGCCGTAGGCGTTCTGACCGGAGAAATCGGTCTTGTCACTGCCGCACAATGGCTTTGGAACGCCGCTATGAGCGCAAATCCTATCGGTGCCATTATTGCTCTGGTGACAGCTCTGGCTGGCGGTCTTGCTTTTCTATGCGTCTCATTAAGCAATAGTGCAGATGATACAGATATCTTGGCAGAATCAAATGAACGTGTAGCGGAATCTTTTGGCCACATTGCAGACGGCATTGAACAGTGGAACGAAAAGGTTGATAATGCCAAAAGCTCTATGGAAGGCTTTAATGATTCTATCCTGATGTCTCAGGAGGAACAGCAAAATCTAACCGATGAAATGGACGCTGTCCAAACTGAAATATCTGAAATAGCCCGTCTTGCTTCTGAAGAGAGACGAGAATTAACTGATAGTGAAGTTCAGCGTTTGGATGAGCTTTTCCAAAAAATGCGTGATTTATCTAAGCAGGAACTTGAATTTTATCAAGGACGGCAAGATGTGGTATTAGATCAAGCCAAAACGCTTGCCACGTCGTTTGATGGTACTGCCGAAGAATACGAAGATATGTCCGCTAGAATTATCAAAGCAGCTGGAGAAGAGACGCAAGCTGTTAAAGATAAGGCTTATGAACAGTATACTAATCAGGTTGCTCTCAATAATTCATTGCTCGGCCAGAAAGAAGAATACACCGAGGAATGGTTAGAACAGGCAAATGCAGCCGCCTTGGCTGATTATCAAATTGCCGTGGATAATGCTGAACAAAAATATGCTGATGTTTTAGGAATTGAGCAAGAGGGATATTTTAATCTATCGCAAGAGCTTCAAGATTATCTCACAGGATTGTCTGAGATGCGGACCGCTCAATTGGAAGAGGAAGACCGATATCAAAAAGCTCTAGAAGAATATAGGCACGGCCAATATAAGAACACTGATGAATCACTGGATGCGCTTAGTGCAGTCGAGCAAGAGCACAAAGAAAATTTAGCAAGAATCCAAGACGAGTATCTAGCAAATTTTAATGAAGACACCTTAGAGCAAGCCGGCGGCTGGCTGCAAAGGATTATAGATACTAAAGCCGCTGGCGAAGACCTCACGGAAGAACAAGAGGAACTTGCCAGAAATCTGATTCTTGCCTTAGACAGCCTGCCTGACGATATGAACGAAAAAGGCAAGGAAGCCCTAGACGCTTTAGGGATCGGCTTAGACGACCAAGGAAACGTAATTTTTACAAAGGGTGAACGGCTGGGTGAAATTGTTCTGGAAGGCGAGGAATCCGCAGACCCAGAAGGCGAAAACTCCTATTCTAATGGAAAGAACAGTGCTGACGGTTTTGTTGGCGGTGTGGAATCCGGGTTTCAGGCTGCTTTCACGGCTGGCTACAATATCGCCAAGCAGGCAATGGCTGGTCAGCAAACAGCACAGGACAGCCATTCCCCAGCCAAAGAAACCATTAAGCTGGGCAAAGATAACGCCGAAGGCTATGCGCTCGGTATTGAAAAGAACGCCAAGGAAGCAGCGGCAGCGGCGAAAGACATGGTCACCGACACAATAGGCGCAATTTCCGATCAATCGGGTAAGTATTCTTTCCTAGATAAATTTGGCCTTTCGAAACTGGACGTATCGGGAATGGTTCAGAAAATGAAAGCCGCTGTCGCTGCGGAATCCTACAGAATGTCCGCTTCCCTTTCCGCGTCCGGTAATTACGAAGTGGTACGGGATTCACGATATGGCAACGAAACTGACTCCAGCGTTTCCGGCGGGAAATACGTGGCCGAGATTCATGTGGACCTGGAGGGCCGTGAGGTTGCCAGAGCCACCGCCCCGTTTATGGGAGAACAGCTTGCATGGGAGGGATAACATTGTACATTAACCACATTCCCCTCAGTCAATTCGGCGGGAAGCTGAGGGCAAACTATACTGTTTCCGGCTCTTCCGTAACCGCCGATTATTATAAGCCTCGGGACGGAAATGCCTTTATTTCCTTAGGGAGCAGGATCGGGCTAAAAACCATCACGCTCCCTTTTGATTTATACGGCAGTTCCCCGCGGGAAACCAAAAGAAACCTTTCGGCTCTTGACGCTTTATGTCTCAGCGGCAAGGTAGAGCTTTACCTTCCCGACGGGTTTTATTACACCTCTATTCTCCAATCTATCGGCGTGCCCCAGCAGATTACGCCGTCTATTCTGTCCTGCTCTTATGTCTTTCTGGGGATTCAGCACGACAAAATGGTCAAAACTGTTTCAAACGGCAGCCTTCAGGCTCAGGGCACGCTACCAAAGATGGATTGTATCCTTTCCGCTTCTCCGTCTGCCGATGCTGAGAAATATGTGGTAGCTGGGATCACCTTTACCAATGTTCACCAAGGCGATCAGATTGTTATTGACGGTATCACAAAGCGGATCCTGATCAATGGAGGCCCGGCGGCCCAGCGGTGCGATATCATTGACTTTCCATATCTGGTCCCGGGCGATAATACCATTTCATGTATTGACCCGGTCACCGTCCAATACTATCCATCTTATGTGTAAGGAGCAGCCTATGCTTACTATTTCAAACAACGGGGAGCAAATCCCTTTGAACTTTGACGACTATTATATCCAAGAGATATACGGCGGCAAGGACGCTGCGGGATTCACTCTCCCTTTGGATCACCCCGACTATCAATATCTTTTTGAGGAAACCCCTCTGATCGACACAGAAACAAAACAAAGATATCTTATCAAGGCGATCGACGAGGGACAAACCACGGTAAACATTAAGGCCGAGCTTGACCTTGACGAGCTCTCAAGGGATATGTTCCTGAATTACACAAACGGCAGCGATACTGTGGTTAACACCATATCCAAGGCGCTGCCAGACGGCTGGGCCGTCCAGGATCACGCCTATTTTAATCAGCGCCGTACGATCGAACTGGAAGCTGCTACTCCATTAGACGTTATCGACGCCTGCCCGGATATCTACAATGTAGTGTTCCGTTTTGACAATAATGCCCGTGTGATTCATATCTACAATCCGGACAGCGAGGAAATTTCCGGGGTATTCCTCACTGACGAGCTGAATTTGAAAAGCGTTAACTTCAAGGGTAAGAGCAGCGGTTTCGCTACCAGGCTGTACGCGAAAGGAAAAGACAGCTTAACCTTTGCCGATATTAACGGCGGGAAGGATTATGTGGAGGATTTCTCCTACAGCGATAAAGTCATATCCGTTTACTGGAAAGACGAGCGGTACACAATAGCGGAAAACCTACTGGCTGACGCAAAAAAACGCTTGAAGAGTATGGCGGTTCCGCAGCAGTCTTATACCTGCGGCGTCATGGACCTGGCCAGGGCAAGAGAGAGTCAGGAAGGAAAAAACGACAATATTTATTCGTTTCTGGAATTCAAGCTTTACCAGAATGTAGTTCTTTTGGACCGCAGGCGGAATCGACGGATTACCCACACTGTTGCCGGAATCAAACGCTATCCCAAATATCCGGAAAAAAATGAAGTTACTTTGTCTACTGTGGCTCCCAGTATTCAAAATTCCGTGAAATCCATTCAGACCCAAATGGAAAAGCCTACCTCGACCTTTAATCAAATAAGACAGGCGGGACTGGAGACAGCTGGCGAAATGATAACCGGACAACTAGGCGGAAACTATATCGTTACGATGAATCCAGAAACCCAAAAGCCGAATGGCTGGGCAATTATGGATACAGATAATACAGAAACCGCTATGAATGTATGGCGAGCGACACTCGGCGGCATAGGACACTCCTCCAATGGATTTAACGGCACACCAAATATTGCATTTACAATGGACGGTAAAATCAACGCCAGCATGATCTTGACCGGGGAGCTGTGGGCAAATCTGATTAAAACCGGAAAAATTCAATCACACACTGGGGCTGTATATTTCGATCTTGACGCAAATAATGGAAAAGGTGAGCTTGCTTCTTCCGTACTGAAAGGCGTTGACGATGGGGTAACAACAACCGCAAAAATCGGTTCCGGGAGCTGGGCTGGAGGAGAACCGTACCAGGGATTTCGTCTTTATTATCCCGGTGGAAGTTCCGGGTTGCTGCTTATAACAATCGATGGGATCAGCGAGGATTTTCCGCTGGCGAATAAGGACGAAATTGTTTCAAACGGAGATCTTATCATTCGATCAAATGGTATTTCTGAATATTCCGGTGGAGCCAGCGGTCTGTATCTTAACGGAAATTCCTCTACTGGAGAAGGAACCGTAATAGTAAAACGCGGGACAAAAGGCAAAACAAATAAAAATATTTTTTATGCCGATCCGGAACAGCTTCTTGTTCAATACGACGGCTACAATAATTATCTTCGTTTTAGCAATGCCGGATGCGTTTTATATGATAAAAATAAAATTGAGTTCGGTACAAATGGATATATGAGAGCGTCCATTGAATCCAACGGTGACGCAAAGTTCGGAAATATCTATTCCAATGGATCTCTTGTGACCTCCGACCGAAAAAAGAAAACCGGAGTAAAAAAGCTGTCCGGAACCTTCTTAGAGAAAGTGAGAGGTTCAGCGGTGTACCGTTATCGGCTGAAACAGGACATGATCCCAGAGGAGAACGCAAAAAAATTAAAAAGAAAATCAGTCGGCACAAAAAATGAATCAGTAGGTTTGATGTACGATGAAGCCCCGGAAGAAATCCGCCGGGAAACTGAAAGCGGAGATAAGGCTATCGATCTCTACGGAATGGTTTCTATCCTTTGGAAAGCGGTTCAGGAGTTATCCGACAAGGTTGATAGTCTTCAACAAAAGCAGGAGGTGTAATTTTGGTCTACAAAGAAATAGAGATTGACAGCACATGGCAGCAGCCCCTTGGAGAAAT
>ERZ779885.4611-NODE-4611-length-10617-cov-4.637853_pt1 | contig 10617 bp, 8 predicted proteins | sample MGYA00511554_ERZ779885 | MGnify/ENA primary metagenome ERZ779885 (study PRJEB29588, sample SAMEA2160998) | human gut metagenome | biome: human gut; feature: human-associated habitat; material: faeces | place: Denmark | collected 2008/2010 ... | reverse complement strand
CCGGAACCGGAACAGGCTCCTGCACGCTCTCCGGAGCTGCCTCCACGGCAGGCTCCTCCGCGTCCGGAACCGAAGCGGGCTCCTGCACGCTCTCGGGAGCTGCGGCGGCCTCCTCCCATTTTCTTTCTTGATCCATCGCGTTCTCCTCAATTCTTCTGGTCTTTTCCGGCCGCGTCGCGGGCGGCCAGCTGGTTTTCGTTGAGCTTCGGAAGCCAGAATTCAAACTGGCAGTATTCGTTCTCCACGCTGCTGGCGGTGATCTCTCCGCCGTGGAGGCGGATGATCGTCCGCACGATGTACAGGCCGAGGCCCATACCGGTTTTGTCCTTGCTGCGGGATTTGTCCGTTTTATAGAAGCGGTCGAAGATCAGGGAAACCTCGTCCGCGGGAATGCCGGGGCCGCTGTTGCGCACACGCACAACGGTGCGGTTCTCGCAGTCGATGACGCCGATCTGAATGTAGCCGCCCTCGTTGGTGAACTTGACGGCGTTCTCGATCAGGTTGTACATCACCTGATGGATCATGTCGGGATCTCCGTCGACAAACAGGCTTTCGGCGTCCTCCAGGCCGCGGATCTCCAGACGCTTTTCCTCAATGGGCCGCTCAAACGAGAGCAGAGCGGAAAAAATGGTCTGCGTGATGTCGAAGCGCGCAGGGCGCAGATGAAGCTCGCCGCTGTCGATCCGCGAGAGATCGAGCATCGTGCGCACAAGGCGCGACAGGCGCTTGACCTCGTCGGAGACAATCTGCAGATAGTAGCGCTGCTTCTCCTGCGGGATGGTTCCGTCGAGGATGCCGTCGATGAAGCCCGCGATGGTCGTCATCGGCGTTTTCAGCTCGTGGGAAACGTTGGCGATGAAATTGCGGCGCACGCTCTCGCTCGTGGCGAGGGAGCTGGCCATGTTGTTGAACGCGATGGCAAGCTGGCCGATCTCGTCGTCCCCGGTGATGGGCACGCGGCGGGAAAAGTTTCCGTCTCCGAAGCTGCGCGCCGCGGACGCCATATCGCGCAGCGGACGCACAAGGCTGTACGAATACAGCCACACGATGCAGAACGACACCATGAAGGCCGCCACCGCCGCGAGCAGGAACATCTGTATAAGGTTCGCGCGGTAGTCGGAGAAGGAGCGGAAGCTGCAGGAGGCAAACACCGCGCCGACGTTCACCGGATCGCCGTCCGCCGGCGAATACGTGATCGGCACGCCGACGACGTAACAGGAAGTGCTGTACATGCCGTTCATCGTGGTCTGGCCGATGTACTGGTTATTGACGGCGCGGGAGACAAGCTCGGGACTGATGTCGGAGGTTTCCGGGGTCAGGCCGGAGCCGTATGCGGAAGCGATCACCGAGCCGGAGAGGTCGGTGATGAAGATGTCGGAATCGATGTTTTCGGCAAAGGCCGTCATAAAAGTCTGCAGCTTGTCTCCCTGCTCGCGCGTGATGACGTACTGTCCGTCGGACACCTTAATCATGCTCTCCGCGGCGATGGAGGAAACGCTGTCCGCGTTGCGCTCGAGCAGGCGCTGCTTTTCCTCCTGCCAGTTGCTCGTGGAAAACGCGAGCATCACAAGGCCGAGCAGGAAAAAGCTCAGCAGGATGGTGAAGGAGGTAATTTTCAGGTATTTTCGAAACAGCGACTTCTGCATGTTTATTCCTTCACTTCAAACTTGTACCCGACGCCCCACACCGTCTTGAGGGCCCATTTGTCGGAAACGCCCTCGAGCTTCTCGCGCAGGCGCTTGACGTGCACGTCGACCGTGCGGCTGTCGCCGTAATAATCGAAGCCCCAGACCTCGTCGAGAAGCTGATCGCGCGTGAACACGCGGTTGGGATTGCTGGCCAGATGATAGATGAGCTCCATCTCCTTGGGAGGCGTGTCGACCACCTTGCCGTTGACCTTGAGTTCATAGTTTGTGAGGTTGATGGAGAGCTTGTCGTAGTGGACCTCCTTGACGAGGTCGTCCCCGTTTTTGCCGAAGCGGCGCAGCACAGCCTTGATCCGCGCCACGACCTCCTTGGCCTCGAACGGCTTGACCACGTAGTCGTCCGCGCCGAGCTCGAGGCCGAGCACCTTGTCGAACACCTCTCCCTTCGCGGTGAGCATGATGATCGGGCACTGCGACTTCTTGCGGATCTCGCGGCAGACCTGCCAGCCGTCCAGCTCAGGCAGCATGATATCGAGCATGATCAGATCGGGCTTGTCCGATTCAAAAACCTCCAGCGCCTGACGGCCGTCGTTGGCAATGACAACCGTAAAGCCCTCCTTTTCGATGTACAGGCGAAGCAGTTCGCAAATGTTTCTGTCGTCGTCGACGACCAGGATTTTCCCGGATGCCATAGGACATTCTCCTCTCATATTTCAGGCGCGGGTCCCCGCTCGCGCCGCTGATTTCCCTATTTTGTTATTATACGGGATCCGCCTGCTCAAGTGGTGAATTATTCATGAAAATTTTGCCGGACTGCCGGGGAGCGCCGCCGTTTTTTCGGGCTCCGGAATATATTTGTAAAAATTTTTTGACGGTTCCTTCCTTCCCCCTTCTTCTCTGGACAAACACAACAGGGGATGCTATAATGGTGTGCATGTAGTATTAAAAACCATATACGGCGAGGATCGGACGATTGTCCCGCGGAGAGGGGCGCGAAACAGCGCCGGACGCTCTTCCGGACGGCGCGCCCGGGCCGCGCCCGTGAAGTGGAGAGACAAACGCATGGTAAAGATTATAGTCGACAGCACTTCCGATATCCCCCAGGAGGAGGCCGCGCGCCTCGGCGTCACCGTCGTGCCGCTGACGGTCCGCTTCGGCGAGGAGGAATACCGCGACGGCGTGGATCTCCTTCCCGCGGAATTCTTCGCGCGTCTGGCCGTGTGCCGCGAGCTCCCCACAACGAGCCAGGTCAGCTCCGGCGTGTTCATGGACGTGTTCCGCGAGGCGCTCGCAGACAAGGACGACGAGATCGTCGGCCTCTTTCTCACGCACCGCCTGAGCGGGACGTACCAGTCGGCCTGCATCGCGCGCAACACCTTCCCCCGCCGCAAAATTTATGTGATTGATTCCGGCACCGGCTCCTTCGGCCTGTGGCCTCTGGTCCGGGAAGCCGTGCGCATGCGCGACGAGGGCTGCTCCGGCGCGGAGATTGCCGCGCGCATCGAGGAGCTCAAGCGCCGCGTTATCCTGCGCATCGCGCTGGAAACGCTCAAATTCGCCCAGAAGGGCGGGCGCATCCCGATGACCGCCGCCGTCGTCGGCTCGCTGCTGCACGTCAAGCCCATCCTGCGCATTCAGGACGGAAAAATTGAGATTGAGAAGAAGGTGCGCGGCAACCAGGCCGCCTACGATTTCATGGCCAAGATGATGGACGCTGAATGGGATCGCACCTACACCCCCAGCGTCACCTCCGCCCAGTGTCCCGATCTGCTCGCCTCGTTTGTCCGCCGCCTGGAGTCCGAGACCGGTATGACGGCGTACGATCACCACGAGCTGGGAGCCGTGATCGGCGTGTATTCCGGCCCCGGCGCCGTCGGCGTCGCTTATCTGATGGAAAAGCCCGGCTTCTGACGCCGATTCAGTCCTGCTTCCGACGCCGATTCAGTCCGCCTTCCGACGCCGATTCAGCCCACCTTCCGACATAGATTCGGTCCACCCCACCTTCCGACGCCGATCGTGGAAAGGGCGGGCGAAACGTTCCTGTTAGAACGTTTTGCCCGGCTTGCCGCGAAGCGGAAAGACGATCGGGACTTGGTCTGTACATGTTCCCGTGGAGCGTGTGGAGTTCGCGGGCTGCGAGAAATACACGGATTGAGCGGTGCAGGATGGTTTGTACCGGCTCCCGTAAGGATTTTGTTTCTGACTGTTTCCATAATGGTACAAAAGAGCAGCCGTCCGGAAATCTCCGGACGGCTGCTCTTTTGGGTGCGGGGTGCGCGGTTGACAGGGCGGGGGCAGCGTGGTATGATATCAATAGAAAGGGGCGCTGCCGCAAGGCGGTTAGCCCCGAAACAAGTAACAGGTGAAACCCGTTAACCGCTCGGTGGCCGCCGGGCGGTTAACACGCTTTTGGGGCTATGTAAATCATCATCAGAGCGATGATGATAAAACACACCGCGGAGCGCAGGGCCTTCGCCCAACGCCCGTGTCCCATACGCATCACCCCCTTTCACAAGAGGGTGGCTAACCGCCGTTTCTGCAACAGCGCCGCTTTTATGATAGCACAGGGGAAGAATGGTGTAAAGACGCAAATCGGATCGATAACAGCCGTCCGGAAATTTCCGGGCGGCTGTCTTTTGTCAAAATTTCGTGAAAGGCAGCGCCTGTACGCGGTCAGCGGACGGTGCAGACGTAGTCGACGGACAGCAGCAGAGCGGCGCGTTCGCCGTAGCGCTGGGCGCCGAACAGGCGCTCGTCGGTGCGGACGTGGGCGGAAAGGGAGCGCATGCCGCGGGAAAAGCGCTTCTCCCGAACAAATTCGTTCGTTTTTGAGGAGGAGAACACGGCGCGCAGGAAGGGTTCGCCGAGCGAGATGCCGTCCCGGCGCGCGAGCTCGGAGAAGAGCCGGGAAAACTCGTCGAGCCTGTTGAGATCGCGGATCACGAGGGATTGACGGCTGATGTCGTGAAAGCTGATGAGGCCGCCGCGGCGCTTGCCGTCGGTGTCCCATTCCGCGGCGAACAGGTTGCCGTAGGGGACGGAGTCGTCCCAGTTGCCGTCAAACGGGATGTCGTAGACGCCGCAGACGCGGCTGCCGCTGTGCTCTCCGCGGGAAATCTGGTTGAGAATGGCGGCTTTGAGACGGCTGCAGTTCCACTCGACGGCGCTGAGCAGCTCCCGCCTGCGCATATCGTCCGATCCGCCGTTCCGCATGGCCTGTCTGGCCTGTTCCTGAAAGCTCATGAGTTTCCCTCCGTTTTCTGTTCTTCTGATCACATATTCTGTTCCGAACAAGGCAGCACCAGGATTCGCCCGCGCGGCCTCGAAATTCCTTCGCACAATACGCACAGCGAGCAGGAGACGGCGCTGCATCCTCAGTATGATCCTGTTTCGTGCGCTCCCGGCGCACAAGCGCGCAGGAGACGGCATTGTATCCTCAGTGCGTTTCCGTTCCGTGCGCTCCCGGCGCACGGCGCGCAGGACACGGGATTGCCGGCAGCCTTATGATACACCATGGCCGCGGGGGAATTTGGGAATTGGCTGGGCGCGGAGTCCCGGCGCGCGGGTTAAAACTCGATGCCGCGGCGGGCGGCAAGGCCCGACTCATACGGGTGGCGCACGGCATGAATTTCCGAAATGTAGGAAGCGAGGGCAAGAAGCTCCGGGGACGGGGAGCGGCCCGTGAGAACGACCTCAAGATCGGCGGGGCGGGTGCGCAGGAAAGCGAGCGCTTTATCCTCCGGGACCATGCCGAGGGAGATTGCCCCGACCAGCTCATCCAGGATCAGCAGATCGTAGCGGCCCTGCGCGGCGGTGTCGGCGGCCAGACGGAAGAAACCGGACCAGAAACGGGCGGCTTCACGCTTTTCCTCGTCGTTCATCTGAAAGGTGAATTTGACGGTTTCCGGGCCGGGGAGCACGTCAAAGCCGTCGATGCGGGAAAGGGCGGTGAGCTCGGAGGAGGATGACGATTTGAGAAACTGAGCGAGCAGGACACGCCCGCCGCTGCCGCACATCCGCAGGCCGAGCCCGAGGGCCGACGTGGTCTTACCCTTGCCGTCGCCGCAATATACATGAATACAGGACATTCAAATCCCTCCATACAGGAATTGCGCCGGATGAATGCGGAACGGAAACGCTGCACAGGCGTTTTCCGCTGTCCGCGGCGGCGCGGCTTTTGCGTCAGAGAGAAAACGCAGCGTCCGCAATGCCGGACGGCCCCGTTTTCTCTGCCGTCTCTTTTCCTTATTATTATACAGGGAAGAAGCGAAAATAGGAAGTCCCCGGCGGGCGAAGCGATTCATATTTTATTCTTAAAATAATCATCAAACTGTTCCCGGTTCATCACATAGTTTTCACATTCGGCCCGCATAATAAGAATCACAAAAGGAAAACAAATACGGCAGACCGAAAGGACCGCCGGGAAAGGATGATAGAGTATGTATGATCCGATGAATCAGGAAAACAATCAGAATCTGAACAATCAGAATGCCGACCAGAATGCATCGCCAGTGCAGGAATCGCCTGTGCAGCATGCCGGTGAGCACAGCTACAGCCAGACCGGGTACGGCGCTTACTATAACGAATATCAGACGCCGTATGGCTCGCAGGAGCAGGGAGGCTACAGCCAGCAGGTATGGCAGGGAGGCCAGCCGAACGGTCAGACCGTGTGGGATGGCAGCACCTATCGTTACAGCCAGCAGGCACCGCAGCCGCCGAAGAAGCCGAAAAAGGAGAAAAAGCCCATGAGCCGCGGCAAGAAGCTGGCGGTGAAGGTGGTAGCGGGCGTGCTCGCATGCGTGCTTGTTTCGACAGGTTCCATCGCAGGATTCGCGGCGCTGATCAACGGCGGATACATCGCCGTGGGAAGCAGCGATTCCAGCTCTCCGGCGTTCACCATTAACAAGATGGTGAATGAGGATGACTCGGACGGCTCGTCGGCAAGTCAGACCTCCACCACAGGAGAACTGAGCCTGAATGAGATTGCGGAAAAGGTGATTCCGTCCGTGGTCTGCATTCAGAATTACCAGAAGACGAACCAGGGCTATTACTTCGGCGCCGCGGATGAAACCGAGGAGGACGCCGGAGAAGGTTCCGGCATTATCGCCACCGAAGACGGCTACATCATCACGAACGCCCACGTTGTGGACGGCGCGGATTCTCTGAAGGTCGTTCTGTACGACGGTTCCACGTATGAGGCGACGCTTGTCGGCAGCGACAGCGTAACGGATCTCGCCGTGATTAAGATTGAAGCGACGAACCTGGTTCCCGCTACGTTCGGTTCCTCTGAGGATCTGAAGGTTGCCGATCAGGTCATGGCCATCGGTAATCCGGGCGGCCTGCAGTTCAGTTCCAGCGTCACCGTCGGTTATGTGTCCGCTCTGAACCGCACCATCACCACGGAAGACGGCTACACCATGGAATGCATCCAGACAGACGCCGCGATTAACCCCGGTAACTCGGGCGGCGCGCTCGTCAACAAATACGGCCAGGTCGTCGGCATCAACTCTTCGAAGATCGCCGCCACCGGTTATGAGGGACTTGGCTTTGCCATCCCGATTGATACCGCGCAGTCGGTTATTTCCAGCCTGAAGGAGTACGGCTATGTCAAGGATCGCGCTGTGCTCGGCATCACCGGCCAGTACGTCGACAGCATGACGGCCCGTTTCTACGGTTATCCGTCGGGCGGCATGTATGTTGCCGGCGTCACGAACCCCTCTGTTTCGGAGGCCGGCATCACGCAGGGCTGCATGATCACCAAGATTGACGATGTGACCGTCGACAGCCAGACCGCCATCACGGCTTACCTGACGTCGAAAAAGGCGGGAGATACGGTAACCCTTGAGGTCTACAACGGCCTGAGCCAGCAGACCTTCACCGCTGAGGTGACGCTTGCCGAATCCACCGGCGAGTAAGGTTCAGGCGATTTTCAAATCTTTTCTCATCCGATTACAAGACTCTTTTTCATAAAATTCTTCCTCTAAACACCAAAGCGCTCCGGGAAACCGGAGCGCTTTGGTGTTTTTGGACTTTTTTCGAGAATGCCCGCAAGCCGTAAAACCGGGTTGCGCTGTGGAAAAGGAGGCGGCACGGCAGCGGGCGCGTGCGAAGGAGGAGTGCGTTCCCCGGGCGTTACGCGCAGAATTCGGCAAGGCGGTAGCGTCCTTTTCCGGTTTTGCGCAAAACGCCTCCCTTTGGAAGCAATGTTGACGGGAAACGCGCCGCCGTCCCGGTGCAGACCGAAAATGTGGACGTCGCCGCTGACCACAAAGAGCAGATATTCGAGGCGCGCCATTGGGGAGGCGATCAGCTCGTGCTTTTCATAGGAAAAAAGCAGAAACGGCAGATCGGGCGTGTCAAACTGATCCTGCAGGCCGGTTGTGCGCAGACATTGAGCAATGCGCTTGGGATCGGAAATTTTTTTCATGGGCTCTCCCTCCTCTCCCGTTTATTGTGCCATGCGGCACAATAAAGATCAAGAGACTCCGGTATAATGAAGAGAACAAACGCAGCGCCGCGCTGCAAATTTTTATGCCGGAAGGGACGAACCTATACACATCATCAAACAATCCCCTTCCCTGCGGGCGTGCGGGAGCGGCCATGCCGGTTCCCGGCCCTTGCTGCCTTCAATATAGCACAGCGGCGGACACGGCGCAAGAAGGGAAGCGTGCATTGTTTACAGTTTTGCGCTGGTATCCGCTGCCACTTTATATTATAATGGGGAAAAAGCCGCAGCAAAGAGGGGAGAAACCATGAAGGAAACGGAAAGAATCCGGCCGCAGGCCGAGGAGCGCTACCGCGCGGAGCTGGAGGCTCTGGCGGCGGCCGACGCGGGCAATAAAAAGCCGAAGGGCTGGAAGCTGAGTCCCCGCGCGGTCCGCGATTTTATTCTGGGACGCCGGGAGCCGCTCGAATGGGAGGGCCGGGAGCTCCGGATCGAAAAAAAGTATCTGGGCAACGACGCGCTTGTCGAGCGGTGCATCATCACGCTGGCGGGAAACCGCGGCCTGATGCTTGTCGGCGAACCCGGCACGGCGAAAACGATGCTCTCGGAGCTGCTGGCCGCCGCCGTCAGCGGGGTGAGCACGAATACCGTGCAGGGCACCGCCGGGACGACGGAGGATATGATCAAATACGGCTGGAACTATGCGTTGCTGCTGGCCAACGGGCCGACGCGGCAGGCGCTTGTCCCCGCGCCGCTGTACACCGGCATGGAGAAGGGGATCCTCACGCGGTTTGAGGAGATTACCCGTACTCCGGCGGAGATTCAGGACAGCCTCATCAGCGTGATGAGCGACAAGGTGATGAATGTCCCGGAGCTCGGCGATGACGGCCTGCTGTTCGCGCGTCCCGGCTTCAACGTCATCGGCACCGCCAACACGAGGGATAAGGGCGTCAATGAGATGAGCAGCGCGCTCAAGCGCCGGTTCAATTTTGAAACCGTCCAGCCCGTGCGCGACGTCAGGCTCGAGAAGCAGATCATCCTTAACGAGGTGCGCGCGCTCGCGCGGGACGCGGGCATCGGGGCGGAGCCGGACGAGGAGGCCGCCTCCATTCTTGCGGCCACCTTCCACGAGCTGCGGGAGGGCGTTTCGTCGATGGGACACCGCATCGACTCTCCCGGCAGCGTGATGAGCACGGCGGAGGCCGTCTCCGTCTACTACCAGACGATGATGTCCGCCTATTATTACGGCGACGGCAGGATCGATATGGGCTGCATGGTGCAGAACCTGACCGGCGCGGTGCTCAAGGAGTCGCGCGACGATCTCGAGAAGCTCAGAAGCTATTTCTCCACCGTGGTGCGGGATAAATCGGAACGGGAGGGCGGACTGTGGAAGAGCTATTACGAGGCGCGCAGGCAGCTGAAATAATCCCTTTTGACTTCTCCGCGCCGTGCCTGTACTTCCCGGTGCGCCATCACAGCCCCGCGTGCGCGTTTCATCTGCGCCGCGCGATCGGGCGCTACCGCCCGGACTGTATCCTGGTGGAGGGGCCGGAGAACGCGAACCCCCTGATCCCCGTGCTCGCGGACCCGGAGAGCCATCCGCCGCTTGCGCTGTACTACTCCTACCGGGACAGCGCGGGGCTGCTCAGCGAGGAGAAGGAGAGCTATAAATGCTATTACCCGTTTCTCGACTGCTCCCCGGAGTATATCGCCCTGCGGGAGGCCGCGGAGCGCGGCGTGCCCTGCCGTTTCATCGACCTGCCGTACGGCGAAATTCTGCTCGCCACGGCGGACGGGAGCGGTCTGCGCAGCCGGGCCGAGCGCCACGCCTATAACGACGACGGACTGCTCAGCGGCGGCCGGTTTGCTGCTCTGCTGTGCGAGAAAGCCGGGGTGCGCAGCTTCGAGGAGTTTTGGGAGAAATATTTCGAGATCCGCGGGCTCTCGCTCTCCACGGAGGAGTTTGTCGTCCAGCTGCACGCCTGGTGTTTGTCCGTCCGGCAGGAAACGCCGCGGGAACAGCTGATCCGGGAGGGCTGCCTCGCCCGCGAGGCGCACATGGCCCGCCGTATCCGCGAGGCGATGGAGACATACGGGCGGGTGCTGGTTGTGACGGGCGGCTTTCACACCTGGGGGCTTCTGCACCCCGAACCGTGGGAGCCGGGACGTTCCCTGCCGAAGGATGCGCAGGGCGTGTATCCGATGCGCTATTCGCTCGAGGCCGCCGACGCCCTGCGCGGGTACGCGAGCGGGATGCCCTGTCCCGGATACTACGACGCCGTGTGGCGGCTGCTTGCCTCGGAGGAGCCGGAGCTGCCCTACGACAGGGCAAACCTCGATTTCCTTGTGGGCGTGGGGCGCGCCCTGCGCCGGGAGGGCTTTTCCCTCGCGGCCTCGGACGAGATCTGTGCGATGGAGCTTGCACGGGGTCTGGCCGGGCTGCGAGAAAAGGAGCAGCCCGGCCTGTACGAGCTGCAGGACGCCGTTCTCAGCTGTTTTGTCAAGGGGGAGGCCTCCGACTCCGCC
>ERZ779885.4606-NODE-4606-length-10627-cov-5.101778_pt1 | contig 10627 bp, 9 predicted proteins | sample MGYA00511554_ERZ779885 | MGnify/ENA primary metagenome ERZ779885 (study PRJEB29588, sample SAMEA2160998) | human gut metagenome | biome: human gut; feature: human-associated habitat; material: faeces | place: Denmark | collected 2008/2010 ... | reverse complement strand
CCGAGGCAACAGCGAAAGCCGAAGAGGAAAAGGCGGCAGCAGAGGCGGCAGCTAAAGCCGAGGAAGAAAAGAAAGTAGCAAGGCTGGTAAAAGTGAAAGTAAAGCGCCGTTTCCGTGATATGGAATTAAACCAGATTAAGGATGCTGGGGACGCTTACACCGTAAGCAGAGAACGTGCAGCAGTTCTGGAAGAGGCAGGCGTAGCAGCAGTAATAGAAGAGTAAGAAAGAGGGTGCAGGCTGTGGCAGCAGATACCACAACATTAACCGAGAAAATGCGGGCGGCGCTGCGTATCAGCAGCACCAGTGAGAAAATCACAGAGGAAATAAACGACTGTATAGCCGCCTGCAAAGCTGATATGAAAAACGACGGCGTAAAAGTGATAAAAGAGACAGACGGGTTGATTATCAGAGCAATTACACTGTATTGCAAGGCAGAGTTTGGTTTTAACAATGCTGCGGAACAATTTAGAAAGTCATACGACGCACTTAAAATGCGCTTATCTTTATCAGCAGAATACAACACAGCGCCGCAAGTGTCCGAAACGGACACCAACAGCACAGAAAGTGGGGTGTAAAGCGGTGGAGTGGCTGGACGAATTAACACTTATTGCAGAAACAACAGCAGAAAACAGGGTAAATAAAAACGGCTTTGCAGTAAAGCCGGAAGAAAGCCCCCGCACTGTATTCTGCAACAAAAAATCAGTAGGGTACAGTGAATATTTTAAGAGCCAGCAGACAGGAAAACTGGTAGAGGCAAAGTACGAGGTACACAAGGCAGATTATGGCGGCGAGGACGTAGTAGAAGTAAACGGGCGGCGCTATTTTGTACTTAAGACCTACGATACAGGAACAGACACCATAGAGCTTACGCTTACAGATTTACGCCACAGAAACGAGGTGTAAGCATGGGAGAGTTTAACACAGTCGGGCTGGAAGATATTATAGACGCTTTCAGCCGGAGAGAGGCGGCTACAGTTGAGGCAGTCCCCAAAATGCTTAAAGCTGGTGCTGATGTGCTGATAGAGGCACAGAGAGCAGAGGCACAGGCAATGGGACTGAATGAAACGGGCGGTTTTATCAATTCCATAAAAGCTACGGGCGTAAAGGGCGACGATACGGAGAAATACGTAGAGATATACCCACAGGGACGGGCAAAGCATGGAAACGACAGAAAAGGAGATAAAAGCAAGGTGCGCTATGCAACAATCGGCTTTGTGGCAGAGTACGGCACAAGTAGCCACGCTGCACGCCCTTATATGACAGTGGCAAACGAAAAGGCGCACGAAAAGGTAGTAGAGGCACAGCGCAGTATATGGGAGAGTGAAACAGGCGAATGAGTATACAGGAGATTTTAGAAAGCGCAGGGTTGCCAGCCCAGAGAGGCGTTTACACTGGACGGGATAAGCCAGACGCATATTATACGTTTCTACGGCTGCTGGGTACGCCTGCGGTAAATGCAGACGACGAAGAGAAAGAGCGCAGGGAAATGTATAGAGTTACGCTTTTCCATAAGGGCGATTTTGAGGCGCAGCTTGATAAGACAAAAGAGGTATTGAAAGCAGCAGGCGTTTATATCAACAGCATAGACGCAGAAAGCTACGAAACAGAAACGGGGTACTGGTTAGTGCCTATCACAGTCGAGATTTTGAAAGAGGAGTGATTAAACAATGACACTGGGACTGAAAGATTTATATTACGCCGTATGCACAGAGGCAGACGGAGCAGAGAGCTACGGGACACCTAAGAAAATGGCAGAGGCAATGAGCGCCGATTTATCCGTAAAGACAGCAGACGGCAGCTTGTATGCAGACGACACATTAAGCGAGAGCGTCACGGAGTTTGCAAGCGGAACGCTTAAGCTGGGAATTAAAGACCTTACGCCGGAAGTGCTGGCAGAGCTGCTGGGGCAGGCAGTAGATAAGAACAGCGTAGTATGGGCGGGAAAAGAGGACGAGCCGCCGTATGTTGCTGTAGGGTTCAGAGCTAAGAAAACGGGTGGTAAATACCGTTACGTATGGCTGCTTAAAGCAAAATTTAAAGTACCGTCTGAAAAGTACGAAACAAAGGGCGAGAGTATCAAGTTTAACACGCCGGACATTGAGGCATCTTTTACAACAAGAAAGAAAGATAACTTGTGGAAAGCAGACTTTGTGGGAACAGAGGAAAGCGCAGCGGCTAAAACGTGGTTTACAGCAGTGCCGGAAAAGGCAGCAGCAATGGAAAGTGTATAAAACAGGAAAGGAGAGAGGCGTAGCATGGGCTGCGCCTTAATTTTATATCATGGGAGCATTAAAGAGCGGGGCTTTTCCCGTAGAGCTGAACGGCAAAGAATATGGTTTACTTTTTTCACTGAACGCATTAGACGAAGTGCAGGAAAAGTTTGGGGGCTACGACAAATTAAGTGAGGTATTCAATAAAGATAACCCAAACCTTTTTAAAGATACAAGGTGGTTACTTACGCTGCTTATTAACGAGGCACTTTTAGCAGAGGACGAAAACGCCCAGCTGCTTGAAGAGAAGAGGGTAGGCAGACTGATACACGCAGGAAATTTGCAGGAAGTACAGAACGCTATTTTTAAATCGTTCTACAGAGGAACTGCGGGAGACAACAGCGACACAGAGAACGAAAACGACGGAGAAGAAACAACAGAAGAGGGAAACAGGGCAGCCGTGCAGGAAAATTAGATACTGCACGGCTTTTGTATATTGCAGTAGTGCTTTTGAGATACAGGGAACGTGAGGCATGGAGAAAAACACCATACCAGATAACGACACTGTTTAAATATCACAAGGAATATAACCCGCACATTTTCCGACAGGAACAGGCGGGAACATCAGCAGCTACAGAAAACATGGACGATATAGACATAGCGTTAGGGGGCTTTTAATTATGGCAGATAAGACGCAGAACGTCAAAACAAGGTTAAGTTTTGACGGAGAGGCAGAGTATAAAGCAGCCTGCAAGGAAATTAACAGCACCCTTAAAGTGCTTAATTCTGAAATGAAACTTGTAACGGCTGAATATAAGGACAATGCAAGCAGCGTAGATGCGCTGAAAGCAAAGCAGGCGGTACTACAGAAAACATACGACGAGCAGGCAAAAAAGGTAAAAGAAACCGAGGCGGCTTTAGAAAAATGTCGCAAGGCAACAGGAGACAATAGCGAAGAAAGTAAAAAACTTGAAACCCAGTTAAATTACCAGAAAGCAGCGCTTGTAAAGACAGAGCAGGAATTAGGCAAAACGACTGACGAAATGGAAAAAGCAGAAAAAGCCGCTGACGAAATGGGAAAGGAAATAAAAGACAGCGGGGAACAGGCAGACGACGCAAAGGGAAAATTTTCTGGATTTACAAGCGTGCTAAGCGGAATGGGTACAGCGCTTAAAGCAGCAGCAGCGGCGACGGCGGCAGCAGTTGCGGGAGCGGCAACAGCCATAGGAGCGCTTACCACAAAAGCGATAGAGGGATACGCAGCACAGGAACAGCTTGTAGGCGGTGTAGAAACTCTTTTCAAAACGTCGTCTGATACGGTTGTTGGTTATGCAAACGACGCATATAAAACAGCCGGAATGTCTGCAAATGAGTACATGGAAACAGTTACCAGCTTTTCAGCGTCGCTGCTTGCCAGTATGAATAATGACACGGCAGCGGCAGCAGAAAAGGCAAACGTGGCAATTACGGATATGTCAGACAATGCAAATAAAATGGGTACTGATATATCGCTTATACAGAACGCCTATAACGGTTTTGCAAAGCAGAATTATACCATGCTGGATAACTTAAAACTGGGATATGGCGGTACAAAAGAGGAAATGCAGCGACTGCTTGATGATGCAAGCAAGCTATCCGGCATTAAGTATGATATTTCATCATATTCAGACGTTGTAGACGCTATTCACGTCGTACAGACGGAAATGGGCATAACAGGGACAACGGCAAAAGAGGCAAGTACAACAATAGAGGGTTCGGTTAGTTCTATGAGTTCAGCGTGGGACAACTGGGTAGCTGGAATGGCAGACAGCGAGGCGAATTTCTCACAGCTTACAAGCAATCTGGTAGACAGTATTGTAACAGTGGTAGGGAATATAGCACCGAGGGTAATAGAAACAGTGCCGAGGCTGGTAAGCGGACTGGGAGAAATCGTAGAGCAGCTTGCAACGTATATACCACAGGTTATACAGGAGTTATTACCGCCTTTAATGAGCGGCGTACAGGACTTGCTTAATACGCTGGTTGGAATGCTGCCGGAAATGATAAGCATAATCGGGCAGATTATACCGACAATCATAGATACGCTGCTTACTATATTACCGCAGCTTTTAGAGGCAGGCGTACAGATTATTACGGAATTGGCGCAAGGTATCGCACAAGCGTTACCTACATTGCTGCCAACAATCGTAACGGTGGTTACGAACATTGTAACCATGCTGATAGAAAATATACCGTTGCTGATTACAGCAGCATTACAGCTGCTTACGGGGCTGGCACAGGGGCTGGTAGCAGCGCTGCCTGTACTGATTGAGGCACTGCCGGAAATCATAACGGCTATCATAAATGCACTGGTTGAGGGCATACCGCTTATTATTGAAAGTGCGGGCGATATTATAGTTGCATTGATTGACGGCATCATAGATGCAATACCGCTTTTAATCGTAGCCATACCGCAGATTATAGCAGCCATTGTAACAGGACTGATTACGGGACTGCCTAAGATTTTGACGGCGGCAGGCAAGCTGGTAACGACAATCATAAATAAAATAAAAGAGCTACCTACTCTGATACCGCAGGCAATCGCTGCGGGCGTTGAGAAAATAGCAGAGTGGGGCGCAAATATGCAGGAAAAAGGCGGCACAGTTATAACAGGTTTTGTAACGAAAGTTATAGATATTGTTAAGGAGCTGCCGCAGAAAATCTGGAACAGTATAGTAAGCGCAGTAACCAGAGTGGCTACGTGGGGCGCAAATATGCAGACCAAAGCCAAAGAAGTAATGAACACAATGCTTACGAACATTGTAACGATTGTGAAAGAAACGCCTGCTAAAATCTGGAACAGTATAGCAAGCGCAGTAACCAGAGTGGCTACGTGGGGTAACAATATGCTTACGAAAGCCAAAGAGGTAATGAACGCCATGGTAACAGGCGTTATTACGATTGTTAAGGAACTGCCGCAGAAAATCTGGAACAGCATAGTAGGGGCAGTTACCAAAGTGGCTACGTGGGGCAACAATATGCTTACGAAAGCCAAAGAGGTAATGAATGCCATGGTAACGGGCATTGTTACGATTGTTAAGGAAATACCGCAAAAGATTTATAACAGCATTTCTGGTGCAATTTCCAAAGTGGCTACATGGGGTACAGAAGTAAAGAACAAAGCCGTAGAGGGCATGAGAAATGTAATTACTGGAATAGCAGACGTATTTAAGGATATTGGCAGTACGTTTGCAGGGTTCGGTAAAAACATGGTAGAAGGCATCTGGAACGGCATAAGCGGCGCTACGAGGTGGATAAAAGACAAAATAAGCGGCTGGGTAGGCAATGTTACCGACTTCCTTAAGGATTTATTTGGAATTGCCAGCCCGTCTAAGCTGATGCGTGACGAAATCGGCGTATATCTGGCGCAGGGTATCGGCGTTGGCTTTTCTAATGAAATCGGCGGCGTTAAGAAAATGATTGAGGACAGCGTACCGCAGGAGTTTGACGTAGACGCAAAGGTAAATGTAGGCAATGAATTTAAGTATGATAACGACGACAAAAAGCCAAAGCCGAGAGGCGGCGGCAGTGCAGCAGGCGGCGTAGTTGTCAATCAGTATATTTATGCGAATACCACGGACTATGCAAAACAGCAGAAAGAGGCAGCCCGACAGTTCAGAATGATAGCAAGGACGGTGTAACACATGGAAAATGAAAAACTGACTTACATAAATTCAAGGGGCGAGCGGTTAGAGCTGGGAGTAGACAGCGTATACCATTGCAATATAAGTAAAGACGTAGAGGGCATTTCCGGCGTTACGAGCGTCATTTACAGCACAAACAGTATGGGACAGCACGGCGACACCTACGTAGGGCAGCGTATCGAGGCGAGGGACATAGACGTAGTGGGACATATCAACACACGGGACAAGGCGCAGGCATTGGAACTGCGCCGCCGTATGCTTAAGATATTTAACCCAGAGCTTAGCGCTACGCTGGTGTATGAGTACGGCGGCTTTAAGCGTGTGATTGATTGCAGGGCGTATGGAGAGCCTAAGATACTAAAGAAAGAGGTACTTTATGAGTTTGATTTACAAATAGAGTGCCTTAACCCGTTCTGGCGGGAAGAGGAAGAAACAAAAGAGGATATAGCAAGCTGGGTGGCTGCGTGGCATTTCCCTTGCGTTATCGAAAAGGACAGCACAAAGAGCATGATATACGGATACCGAGCGGAAAGCGTAATAGTGGACTGCTACAACGAGGGCGACGTATCAACAGGAATGAGGATAAGGTTTACAGCACTGGGGACAGTTTCAAACCCGATACTGCTTAATGTGGATACCGAGGAATTTATACAGATTAACGCCACTATGAAAACGGGCGACGTGATAGAGATTAACACGAAGTACGGCAGCAAGGGCGCTAAGCTGATAAGGGACGGCGTAGAAACCGACTATTTCCGCTACATTGATGTAGACAGTACATTTATGCAGCTTGCCATAGGCGACAATATGTTTAGATATGATGCAGCCAGCGGCGTAAATTCTCTGGAAGTATCCATATTCTACAGCAAGGAATTTTTAGGAGTGTGACGGTATGGAGCTTAGAGTATTCGACAAGACAGTACAGCCGCTGGGAGCTATAGACGAGCTGGCAAGCCTGCTATGGCATACAAAGTATTTTGACGTAGGAACTTTTAGCCTGCTTGCGCCGATTACGGACAATAACAGCCGTTTGCTGGTAGAGGGTAACTTAATAACCAAGCACGACGGAAAAAAGGAAGTAAAGACCGCCGACGGCGGCGTATGGCGCAGGGCAGCGCAGATAACCTACGTACACATTACCAAAGACGAGAACGGCTTAGAGCAGTTAGAGGCACAAGGCTATATGCTTAGCTGGTGGCTTAATAAGCGCTGCATTTATCCGCAGATTGTGGCGACAGGTACAAACCAGTATCTTATAAACCTTATGGTAAAGAACAACTGCGGCAGCGCAGCAGGAACAAAGCGGCGTTTTCCATTGCTTACATTTCTGGCGCAGGAAACCATAGACGGCGTGGCGGTTGAATATGCAAACGAGGTATACGCACAACTGGGGCAGGAAGTAAAGGCAAGGGCGCAGGCTGGAAAGCTGGGCTATGACATTCTGCTTAACGAAAGAGAGAGACTGTTTGGCTTTTATCTGTATAAGGGCAATGACCTTACAGCCACAAATACCGAGGGTAACACACCCTGCATATTTTCAAGAGATTTTGATAATGTCAACGAGCAGGAATACACAGCCAGTATAGAGAACTGCGGCAACTTTATTTATGTGCAGGGAGCAGCTGACGACGACGGCAGCCAGCCAGTAACCACAGTGGACGGCGAGGGCGCAACGGGGCTGGATTTAGTAGAGGTATTCTGCGACGCTACGGACATTGCCAGAAAGTACCAGCAGGGGGAAACAGAGGTAACAATACCGCTGAATACCTATATTGCAATGCTGAAAACGAGAGGCGGCGCAGAGTTGGAAAACTACGGCAAGAACATAAATTTTGTAAGTACCATAAATACAAATTCAAACTTAAAATTTAAGGCTGATTTTGATTTAGGCGACCGTATTACTTGCAAAGAAACTAAGTGGGGCATACAGATAGATGCACGCATTACAGAAGTAACAGAAACATACCAGAAAGGCGAGGAAACCATAGAGGCGACTTTTGGCGACAGCCTGCCGACGCTGGTAGACCAGATTAGGAAAGTGAGGTAGCAGAAATGGCAAACAGCTTACCGTTTAATGCCGTGGCAGTAGACGGAGAGTACGACAGGGTATATAAAGCCGAGGATTGGGCGTGGTACTTTGCTACTTTCATTGCAAACGGCATTTTTCCAAAGCCGAGCGACGGGCTACAGGTAGTAGCTTACAGCGGCATGGAAATAAGAGTAAATGCAGGCTATGCCTTTATAAACGGCTACGCCTTTAGAAATCCTGCAACGCTTAGCGTAACACTGGATACGGCAGAGGGAGCGCTTAACAGGGTGGACAGGGTAGTAGTTCGCTGGGATTTGCCGCAAAGAGATATGTATATTGCGGTGCTGAAAGGCACACCGTCTGCAAAGCCGACAGCAACGGCAGTAACACGCACTACGGAAATATGGGAGCTTGCGCTTGCAGATATTTACGTAGGCAAGGGCGTAACAAGGATACAGACGCAGAACATCACAGACCAGCGGTTTAATAGCGCAGTCTGCGGCATTGTAACAGGAACGGTGGAAGAGATAGACGCAAGCGTGCTTACAAAGCAGTTTACGGACTTTTTCAACACCTACAGCGCAGCCGTGCTGGACGAGTTCAGCGCATATAAGCAGAGTATGGAAAAGTACCTTACAGAGATTGCGGGCGTATATGACAGCTACGTAAGCAAGACAGAGGGCTTATTTGCGCAGTATGAGAGCCAGTTTAACGAAAGATACAGCAGTTTTGAAAGCACGCTTGACAACTGGGACAAGGAACTTTTAAGCGCCTATACAGAATTTATGGCAAAAATTAAGCTATTCCAGTCGGACGCTGAAAACGAATTTAACACATGGTTTGAGAGTATCAAGGACAAGCTGGGTGAGGACATAGCAGGCAGCCTGCAACTGCAAATTGAAGAGCTGGCAGCAGCCATGCAGGAAGTGAAAAAGCAGGCAGAGGCAGGCACGAAAGAAACCAAAGAGGCAATAGCAGCGCTGGACGAGCGACTTAAGAGAGTAGAAAGCGGCTGGGGCATTGACTATAAGCATGATGCTGTACTGGGATTGTGTTACATGGGCGCAGCATACATGAGCCAGCATTACGAAAGAACAGTAGAAACGGCAGTGTTAGGGGCTACCTACGTGGGTAATTCCTATCTTGCAAATACATTTTAGAAAGGCGGCAGACCATGAAAGGATTTCCTAAAGTATTAAAGACAAAAGAGGATTATTACAACTGCCTTGCTATGGTAGCAAGCGGAGAACTGGCAGCAGCAGATTTGCTGGCGAAAATCGAGAGCGCAGAGAACCAGCGTTATATTGAGTGCGGCGTAGCAGCTGTAGAGGAAGAGAAAAAGGCGGTTACGGTATATTACTGCGACGAGGCAGCGGTAGGTATGAAATTTGTAGCAGGCGACGTATCCGGAACGGTGCAGGGAGTAACACATATCCAGACCGACGAGGCAGCGGCAGCAGGAGAGGCGGGAAACGACAGAACAGCCCTTACACTTTCCAAAGCGGTAAAAGCGGGCTGCAAGGTAATTGCGCTGGAACGCACAGACACCGTGGCAGGAATGACAACAGACGACATTGCAGCACTGAAAGGAGTATTAAAGCAGTATGAGTAGATTATTAGTGGACGACGTTACAAAGACCGACGCAAGGGCGCTTTTGAACGTAAATAAAATGGCTACAATCAGCGATATTGTAGCACCGAGCAATGAGTACATTTACGCCAGCGGAGCAAATGAGCTGACCGTAGTAGAGGGTTGCGTAATTGCCGTGGGCGGCGCTGGAATTTTCAAGACAGCAAATACAATTCTTACGGCTGCTAATCTGGACGCAGGCAGCGCTTTTGCGGTAGGTAAGGACTATTACGTATATATCTGCGACAGCAGAATTGACAGCGCAGACGAGAAATACGTAATTTCCCTTAATTCTACATACCCGACAGGCTGGAACGCTACAAACAGCCGTAAAATCGGCGGCTTTCATTATGGACGCTGCCGCAAGGTGGACAGCAATTTACAGCCGCTTAATGGCAGCAGTGTTATTTTTGGCACAGGCTGGGAAAGTGCAGTAAGTAACGGCATTGTACCACGTTCTGTATGGACACTGGGACACCGCCCGAAATGCAGCCCAGAGGGTATGGTATATTTAGGCGGCGGCACATGGGTAGATATTTACCTTAATTCTGACGACGGGGCAAAGGGCTTGAAATCAGAGTATGGCTGCGCACCTATGACGGGTACAGAAAGCATGAACTGGTACAACTTTGTAGAACGTCTGGCAAAGAGCGGTAAGCGTCTGCCGAACTATGCAGAATTTTGCGCTTATGCTTTTGGCAGCCCTGCCGGACTGGATAACGCAAATACAAACGCATGGAGCGCCACCAGCAACACAGGTAGGGGCGTAACAGGCAGTGTGGTAAATGCCGTTTCTTCCGTGGGCGTTGTAGATGCCGTGGGGCGTGTCTGGGAGTGGCTGGACGAGCTTATTACAAGAGCGGAACACGCCACAAATGCAGACTACCACGCAAGCGTAGCGTGGGGCTGGGACAAGAAAAGCCCATTGAACACAGGCGAGAAGTCTTACGACGTTGGTAACATTTACCAGTATTACGCATATTCTCTGGCGGCGCTGATAGCGGGCGGCAGCTGGTACTATGGGGCGAATTGCGGCGCTCGTGCCGTGAGTTGCGACCTTTACCCGTGGTATG
>ERZ779885.4603-NODE-4603-length-10638-cov-3.919210_pt1 | contig 10638 bp, 9 predicted proteins | sample MGYA00511554_ERZ779885 | MGnify/ENA primary metagenome ERZ779885 (study PRJEB29588, sample SAMEA2160998) | human gut metagenome | biome: human gut; feature: human-associated habitat; material: faeces | place: Denmark | collected 2008/2010 ... | reverse complement strand
TTAATTTTATATTTTTCAAAGGGACAGTCCTTGCGAACCGTCCCTCCTCATTAATCAATAATTCCAAATTCTTTGTAAAATTTCTTTCTGGCTTCTTTATCAACAGAAGCCTTTTTTACATCTTCTATTCTATTATTTTGCAATAAAAGATTTATAAGTTTTCCTAGTCTTGCCTCACCCATATTTACAAGATGTTCTGCTACTGTATCCATAGTATTGTACTCTCCTTTCTCCTTCTCTGCCAGAATTTCTTCATAACGCTCATCCCCCGTCATAGCAGATAATAATTTTAATACTTCATCCACATGTTTAATTTCTGTTTTGTCATCTGAAACATAATCTTTATTCTTTCTCTTGTGTACAAAGAAATTGGCTACAATTTTAAAATCGCTTTTAAATCTTGCAATCTCTTCTTCCGTCAACCATGCAATATTAAAAACTGTGATTTTATAGTCATTAACATACTCTCCCAAACCCTCCGGAATGTATATCACATCCTTTAAATGCGTTGGTTTATCCCACATCTTATCTGTACCAAAATATAAAACAATTGTCAATACTGCAACTGGTCTTTTTCTTTTCTTCTGCAATTGACTGCGATAAGTGGCACCATCATAACCTAATATACGAAGCGGCATATATTTCTCCGGTAAAGTTTGATTTTCCATGCCATATATGGCAAATTCAATATCACGCTCTTTCCAGAGTTTGACGATATCCCTTTCCTGTTCATGCAGTTTATTTTTCCTGCCTTTATACACAGATCTTGTACTTATATTTTCTAAGGACTCTGGTGTTACCTTCTGTTCTCCTTTAAATACCAGACCATTTATGATGTCTGCAAATACATCATTATAATCTGCAAGTATTTTTTCTGTTGTATCTTTCTCGCCCAAACCTTCCTCTCTTTCTTTGCGAAGTTTCCGGAAAGCCCTCAATATCTGTATCTAACAATTTTTTAGGATTTCATGCCGATCTGGCAGAAATAACTCGTACTATAACACTTATTTGAAAAAAAGATTTTGCTATCTGCAATATTGAATGTAACTGATGTATACACAATTGTCAAGAAATCCTTTTCTAATATTTCCTATTTCACTATTTTATGGTATTTTATAACTATGTGTGCCCGGCTTGATTTTATATCAAAATAAATACGGCACCATTTTATAAGGAGGTTTCACATGCGTGTTGAAGAACGATTATTAAAATATGTCTCTTACTGGACAACTTCTGACGAGGAATGCCGACAGATTCCATCTTCGGAAAGACAGTTTGAGTTAGGAAAAGTGTTAGAACAGGAATTGCGCGATCTCGGTTTAGAGAAAGTCACTTTAACCGATCACTGCTATGTTTACGGACTGCTGCCGGCAACGAAAGGATATGCTGACAAGCCTGCTGTCGGTTTTATTTCCCATATGGACACTGCTCCTGATTTTTCCGGAAAAGATGTCAAACCACAGATCATTCCGGATTATGACGGCAATGATGTTCTTTTAAAGGGAAGCGGTGCTTATCTGAAAGTATCCGATTTTCCTACACTTAAAACATTAAAAGGACGCACACTGATCACTACAGATGGAACAACCCTGCTCGGCGCCGACGATAAAGCCGGGGTTTCCGAGATCATGACGGCAGTGGAACAGATCATCACAGAAAAAATACCTCACGGCGACATCTGGATCGGCTTCACACCGGACGAGGAAGTCGGAAGCGGTGCTGATTTATTTGACCTTGACTATTTTAAAGCCAGATTTGCCTACACCGTTGACGGCGACTACGAGGGCGAAGTTGCCTATGAAAACTTCAATGCCGCAAGTGCTTCTTTTGAGATCAATGGCGTCAATGTCCACCCTGGGGAGGCAAAAGATATTATGATCAACGCTGCCCTTGTCGGCTGTGAGATTGCATCTCTTCTCCCTGAAAATGAGACTCCTGCCCACACCGAAGGCAGAGAGGGATTTTATCATCTGACTGATTTTAGCGGAGACATCGCCCACGCCAAAGTGAATTATATCGTGCGTGACCATGACAAAGCCACTTTTGAAAAACGTCTTGATACACTGCGTGGCATTGAGAAAAAAATGAATGAAAAATATCATGCAGACACTGTAAAATTGAACATTCAGCATTCCTATAGTAATATGCTGGAAGTCATTGAAAAGAATGAATATGTCGTAGCAATTGCAAAAAAAGCAATCAAAAACGTTGGTCTGGAACCAGTCTCCCGCCCAGTCCGCGGTGGTACAGACGGCGCCAGATTAAGTTTTATGGGACTTCCTTGTCCGAACCTCGGAACCGGCGGCTATGGTTTCCACGGACCATTTGAACATATCAGTGTAGAAGGTATGGATACCGCTGTTTCGGTTATCAAAGAAATCGTAAAAATCACTGCCGAATAATGATCGGGAACGTTTTTCCTGTTACACAAAAAATCTGCCATACAAAAATTGCATTTGTATGACAGATTTTTTATTCTCTTAAATATTATTTTTTACTTTACACCGAAGTCTTTCTTCTATTATAAGTTTGCAATCAATGCTGCGATCTCATCCGGTGTCATAACCTTATTCGGATCTGACAGATCAGGCATTGCCGGCTCATCATCTACAACAGTTTCATCTTCCAATGGAATCTTCTCGACCGGAACATTATCATCCGAATCCGTCAAAGTATCTACCATAATATCATCATACTTGGATAAATCTTCCTCCGGAGAAGAAACTTCTTCTTTACCAATTGATGTTTCCTCCATATCAGATGGAACTTCTTCGATCGGTGTCTCCTCCATCACGGACGGTTCCTCTTCGACCGGTGTCTCCTCCATCACGGACGGTTCTTCTTCGATCGGTGTCTCTTCCATCACGGATGGTTCTTCTTCGATTGGTGTCTCCTCCATCAGAGAAGGTTCTTCTTTTTCAATTTTATTCTCTTCTGCCAAGATACGTTCCTCGGTAAAAAAGTTCTGTTTTGCAGACTCTGCTGCTATCTTTGCATCAGCTCCGATCGTATTCAATGTATTCTGCAAAACTTCCAGCTGCTGTAATATTTTATTCTGATTGTCTAAAATATTCTGTGCATATGCGCTGTCATTTTTATTAGTTTCCGGTGCCGGATGCGAAACATTGTCTGATAAAACAGCCTCTAACATCGAAATCTTTTCCATGATGTGGTCATTGGAATTCATCAGTGCATCTGCATTCTCTTTACTTCTTCCAATGGAAACCTTTGCTACTGCTTTCTGTGCGTGGATAATATCCTCCACATTTGTTTTCCGGGACTGGTTTCCTTTTTCAATGAGTTCATACAGATCATCAAATGTTTTCCTCAATAAAAGATAAGACGCTTTTTCTGATTTAAAAATACTATCATACTGTTCTTCCTTGCGTTCTGCGGCTGCGCTTATCTGCCTTGTCACAGCATCTATCACATAATATATCGCAGCTAAAAACAGAACGTTCACTGCTACAAGTGCCAGAACATTCTGTGGCATATTAATCATTATATACAGATCTGCCACAAACAGACATGCTGCAATCAGAATTGAAATCACCAGACTGAGCCTGTAATTCTTCTCTTTTTTCTTTTCCATAAGTGCTACCTCCACCTGCATCTCCTGTGATGCTTATATGAGAATTTTTCTTCTCGTTTATTACTACATGATACCATAAGATGCATGAGATATCTATATACGAAATAACTGAAAATCCAAGGTTGACGCATTTTTCGAATAGAATTATAATCAAAAAAAAATATCTGTTCTACAAGTGTACTGACACGTTCATTTTCAACTCGATGGTACAGAATGAATTTTCAATACATTTGTGCAATTGATCCGCACACTATTTTGGCAATACCAGGTCAGACCAGAGGATAATATTATGAATAATGAAGCAAAAAATCCCTTACAGAAAATGATAGATGACACTGTCGCTCTTTTAAACAAACGGAAATTAACAGATGCGATCCTGTCAGCACAGACCGTTTCAGACCTTGCAGAAGCAGAACACGACTATTATATTTACGCAACAGCACAGAATCTTATGGGTGTTTCCTATGTGGCTGCTGGAAATGAAATGTCGGCTGTTGACTGCTATCTGAGAGGACTTTCCTGCTGCCTGGAGCATCAGATCGACGCACTTTTTCCTTTATTTTATATCAATCTCGGAAGCCGTTATCAGGAAGCAAATGACCACAAAACGGCTATCGAATACTTTTTAAAGGCTGAGAATGCACTTTCAATGGAAGCCTGCAAGGCAGATCCCCGATATCACGGCTGGTGCCTTGTAAACAGCCTGAATCTGATGATCTCAAGCAACCACCAGATGAATTTTGAGCTTGGCGGAGAGTTTCTGGAACGCTGCGAATCCCTGCTCACCGAGGAAGATATGACAGACTCCATCGGCATTTCCCTGCTTATTATAAAGTGTCACCTGTACTGGTACACCGGACGCAGAGATTATGTGTTAGAGCATTTAGACAGCCTGATCGGACAACTGCACCTCATTGAGCCAAATGATTTCGTGCAGATCATCCGTGAACTGATCTTCCTGCTTAAGAATATGAACGATCACACACATTTCAAACAGGTTATTGACTATTTCAGACAATATGCCTCCGAGCAGAACACCCTGTATTATGAGCTTCTGCTCTGCGAATTTGAGATGGACTATTACCACAGTATTCATGATTATGCCGGTTATCAGGATTCCTGTATCCGGTATACAGAGCTTTTTATGAAGCAGAAACAGGAACGGTTAAAGGAACGTACAGAGGCTTTTACCCAGAAAATCCTGCTCCAGCAAAAGGAAACCGAACGCCGGGCTGCAGAACACCAGTCTAAGATTGATGCACTGACCGGACTTGGAAACCGCTTTCTTTTAGAAGAAAATCTTGCTGCCCACTTAGAGTATGCCATTGCCAGACAGGAAAAAATCTGTCTTGCAGTCATTGATATTGACCATTTTAAGACTCATAACGACTTATATGGACACATGCATGGCGACCATTGTCTGAGGCTCACTGCCTCGGTCTTGAAGTCCTGTGTTGGAAAAGCCGGAAGTGTTTACCGTTTTGGTGGAGATGAATTTCTTGTGCTGTTAAACATAACGGATTATGATTCTGTCAGAGATATTGCTGAAAATATTAAACAGCACTTTAATTTAGACGAATCCGAAGACATCACAGACAGCGGGCTTACCGTCACACTGTCCCAGGGCTATGCCATCTGCCGGACAGATGCCGACAGCAGAAAGGATATCCTGATTTCCAAAGCGGATAAAGCTTTGTATGCAGTAAAAAACAGTGGCAAAAACAATTATCTTATTTTTGAGGAGGACTAAGCTCCTCCTGCAAAAAAATAATGATTCTCTGCCACTTTATAATTCAATCAGAGTATGGATCAGTTCCGCTCCGTCATATAAGTCTTTTATTTTCGTATATTCATTTGTGGAATGTGCCTGATACATTCCACAGGATAACACAAGTCCTTCGATTCCATGTTTTGCAAAGCTGTTATTGTCACTTCCACCGAACGTTTCCGTCAATGTTCCCGGAAGTCCGGTCTTTTCGCATGCTTTCAGAAAATCTTTTACTGTCCTGCTTTCTACTGGTGTCTCATATGCCACAAGATGTACCTGATGTGTTACCTCTGCAGTGGCTCCTGCTTTGTCTGCTTCCTCTGCAAAAATTTTTTCCGTATTTTTTACATATTCTAAAGCTTTGCTGTGGTCATAGCTTCGGATTTCACCTGTCACCACACAGCTATCCGGCACAATATTTGTGGCAGTTCCACCGTTTATCGTTCCAATATTAAACGTTGTGTCCTCATCCACATGTCCCATGGACAGACGTGTCACTGCTTCTGCCGCCACTGCGATCGCATGGATTCCACGCTCCGGCTCAAATCCGGCGTGCGCCGCTTTTCCTCTTATCTCAGCTCTCACGGAAATGATCGACGGCGCACGTCGCGCAGCGTCACCAACTGCCCCGGACAGATCAAGCACATACGCCTGTTTTGCGGTTACTTTCGAATAGTCAAAAACATCCGAACCTTTGACATATAATTCCTCACCAATTGTAAACAGAATTTCAATTTTTTTATGAGGTTTTCCACTGTCAATCACAAGTTGTACACCATAGAGGATTTCCAGAATACCACTGATGTCATCTGCACCAAGCACAGTATCCCCGGCAGAATGTATTGTTCCGTCTTCTTCCACTATAGATTTTTTTCCGCTCCCCGGTTCTACAACATCCATATGTGCGCAAAAAATAACCGGATCTCCTTCTAATTCTCCATCTAAGACAGCAAAAATATTTCCGGTGTCGCCACCATAATAAGCTCCTGCCTGATCTTCCTCCACAGAAAATCCCATGCTTTTTAGTCTGGCAAGCAGCCAGTCTGCGGTCTTCCGCTCATGAAAACTGATGGAATCAAAGGATACCAGTTGTTTAAAATCTTCTATGATGTTCTGTTTCCATGCCATGATGAGGTACCTCTTTCTGAATTATTTAATCTGCATTTAATTTAGTTTGATTTGAATTTAATCTAATCCGCAGTGCATGTTGGAAAAATCTATAATCTAATCCGCAGTGCAGCCGGGAAAATCTGCGATTTTCCCGGCTGTCGGGCATTCGCCCTCTTCATAATGTGAGGAATAAATTATTGCCTGCAAGCACTCAAATTTATTCCTCACATTATGAACACTGCTCATTATATTACATATTCCGGTTCATTCAGCAACTGCATTTTTCTCAGGAATTCTTTTGTCCGTTCATTCTGTGGATTGGTAAATACTTCCTTCGGCGTTCCATACTCCACGACATGACCGCCATCTAAAAATATCACTTTATTGGCAACATGCCTTACAAAGTTCATTTCGTGAGATACCAAGAGCATCGTGTGTCCCTCTGCCGCAACATTTTTGATCGTTTCAAGTACTTCACCGACAAGCTCCGGGTCTAAGGCTGAAGTCGGCTCGTCGAGCAGGAGTAATTCCGGTTTTAGGGCAAGTGCTCTGGCAATTGCGACACGCTGCTGCTGTCCTCCGGACAAATGTTTTGGATAATGATTTGCCCATGATGCCATTCCAACACGCTCTAATTCTTTTAAAGCAATTGCTTTTGCATCCGCTTTGCTCTTTTTCTGAACAACCATAAGACCTTCCATAACATTTTCCAACGCTGTCTTTTTCTCAAACAGATAAAATCTCTGGAACACCATGCCCGTACTCTTACGGAATTCCAGGCTGTCTTTATGTTTTTTGGAAAGATCGACCGTTTTTCCACCAAAAACAGCCTCCCCCTCCTCCGGGATCTCCAACTGGTTGATACATCTTAATAAGGTTGATTTTCCTGTACCGGAAGGACCGATAATTCCGACAACATCGCCTTTTTCAATTTTTAAATTAATATGGTCTAATACTTTATTCCCATGAAAACTTTTGGAAAGGTTTTTGATCTCTAACATTTTTATACCCCTCTCTCATCCTCGGATATCTCTACTTTTGCCACCTGATCCGGAATCTGCATTTTCTTCTCAATCAGCCTGATTCCCTGCTCGATCACAAATGTGATCACCCAGTAAATGATTGCAAGTGAAACATATACTTCAAAATAACGGTAAGTTCTTCCACCAATGATTTTTCCCTGTGCTGTCATTTCAACAACTGCACAGACAAACGCAAGGGACGTTCCCTTGATTAGTCCAATAAAGGAATTTCCAAGTCCCGGGAGCGCCACGCTTAGCATTTCCGGGAAAATGATTCTGCGAAACGTCTGGAAATATGTCATTCCGATCGCACTTGCAGCCTCAATCTGTCCGACATTGACAGATGCCAAAGCTCCCCGGAAAATCTCTGCGATATACGCTGATTCATTGATAGAAAGTGCGATGATCGCATACACAAAACCGGAGGTTGTCGAACTCTGATAATTCCATCCATTTTGCTGGTATATGTATTTTGTAATCATCGGGATTCCAAAGTATGCAATATACAACTGCACGATCACTGGTGTTCCCCGGATCAGCGAGATATACACTCCTGCGATCTGTTTTAACACAGGAATATTTTTTGTTTTGATCAATGCCAGGAGCATTCCGATGATAAGTGCAAGGATCATGGAACTGACTGCAAGGATCAGAGTTGTCGGAAGATATTTTAAGATCTCCGGAAGCTGGCTTAAGACCGCTTCAAAATCAAATAACTTTGCCATAGTTTTTCTCCGTTCGTTTTCTGTTTTTATCACTACAATTGTCTGTAGAAATTTACAGTGTTTTTGAAGTCATGATGCACACAAATTCTCCCTCACCGGAGCGTGTGGAAAAATCCGGTGTATATCCAAGCTTCTCATAAAAGCCAAGTGCCTTCTCGCGGGAATTGATCCGTATGTTTGTAACACCCCGCTCTTTCAAAAGCTGCTCCGCTGCCTTGATTCCAAGTGCCCCGTAATGTTTTCCCCTGTACTCTTCCAATGTGGCAACACGCTCGATATGACCGGCATTTTCTTCATTGATCCGTACCCGGCAGGTAGACACCGGAAATCCGTTTTCGTGAACCAGAATGTATTCACTGTCCTTTGTGTCATCCGCAAATTCGTATTTGAGTGGAATATCAAACCCGACACACATTGCCTGTATTCTGATATAATGCACTCCTGCTCTCTGCCATTCTTCTGTTGCATGCACTGCTTCCATCATCTTCCGCTCCTTGCTTCTCCCTTAGTTCCACGGTTTATAAAAATCGTTTGGAATTTTTAATTTATTTGCCGGATCTTTGCTTAAATGCTCTCTTCCGGACGGTGTCTTCCAGATCGCATCAAAATCAGTATCCGGAATCACGATATCGTAATAAGTAGACTCCCAGTAATCCGGGTCTGCCTTGCTAAGATCAACACTCGCTGCAAAATCTTTAAAATACGTGTTGTGGTAAAATGCCGGAATCTGATATAAATCCCTTGCATATCCCCATAAATTCTTGTAATCCACGAGACGCCTTTTGCATGGACCAATGTTTCTCGAATAAGCGACATCGAATCTTGCCAGTGTCACATATAAACGGATATCACTGTCTGTCACGTAATCTCCAAACAGAAATCTCTGCTGTTCTAAACGTTCTTCCATTGCATCTAACCCTGCAAAAAATGTCTCATAAGCATCTGAAAAAGCCTGTAAAGATTGTGCGAACTGTGCTCTGTAAACAGCATTGTTAACATTTTCAAACAACCACCAGTTTAACTTGTCAATCTCTTCTCTGAGTTCTTCCGGGTAAAGATCCGGTGCATCCGGCTTTTGGAATGGCTTAAAATCAACCTCCAGATAGTTGGTCAGCCTGTGATAATCGTTGTTCACTACCTTTTTCTCTTTGTAATCCACAAAAGAAGGGACTGTTGCACGGCCTGTGTACTCCGGGTCTGCATTGTAATACAGCTCACTCAGAAACTGTGCTCCTGTTTCCGGGTTGATATGTTCTGGCGAATTTACAAATTCCCAGCCCAAAGGTTTTTCGTAAGCATCATCATCCCAGCCTACGATTTCCACTTTGATCGCATCCTGTAAACCAAGAAGTTCCCTTGTAATGGATGCGCGGTTTGACCAGTGGCATCCTTTTGCCCAGAATAAAATGTACCGGTCTTTCTCTACCGGATTTTCCCCGGGTCCGAATCCTTTTGTAAAATGATTTGGCTGTCTGTGGAAATTGCCATATTTGTCTACTTCACTTACTGTCTCTGTCGGGCGGACTCTGATCTGCCTGCCGTTTACTTCTATATACTCTGCCATAATATGCCTCCTGCCTATCGCTTCCCAATTTTAAATTTGTTACCCGGATCACTGCTTAAATGTGCCCTGTCTGCAGGTGCTCCCCAGTATGCATCAAAATTGATCTCATCTAAAAATCTTGCATTAAATGTCTCCATGAGATGTCCCGCTTTTTTATTGGAAGGATTTGCAAAATCTTTAAAGTACGTGTTGTTCTTAAATGCCGGAATCTGGTAAAGATCTCTTGCATATCCCCACAGGTTTTTGTAATCAATGAGACGCTGTTTTGTGTGGCCAAGCTGGAATGCATAGCGGATATCAAGTCTTGCCAGCGTCACATAAAGTCTCACATCACTGTCTGTCACATAATCTCCAAATAAAAATCTCTGATGTCCGAGCCTTTCTTCCAGAATATCAAGTGCTGCATAAAATGCATTGTAAGCATCCCAGAATGCCTCTTTGGAGCGGGCAAATGCTGTTTTGTATACACCATTATTTACATTATGGAATAACCAGATATTTAACTTATCAATTTCTTCCCTGAGTTCTTCCGGATAAAGATCCGGTGCATTCTCTCCATGAAATTCCCTGAAATTTACTTCAAAATAGTTGGTCAGTCTGTTGTAATCGTTGTTCACTACTTTTCCGGTCTGTACGTCGATCAGTGCTGGAACTGTCGTTCGTCCGGTATAATCATCATCTGCTTTATAATATGCCTCACTCAAAAACTGAATGTTTAAAACCGGATCTGTGTTGTTCTCGTCATATACAAATTCCCAGCCGAGATTTTTTTCATGAGGCGCATGTTCTACCATATTGACACTGATGACATCCTCCAGCCCCAGAAGCTCCCTCACGATGGATGCACGGTTTGACCA
>ERZ779885.4601-NODE-4601-length-10641-cov-2.805403_pt1 | contig 10641 bp, 9 predicted proteins | sample MGYA00511554_ERZ779885 | MGnify/ENA primary metagenome ERZ779885 (study PRJEB29588, sample SAMEA2160998) | human gut metagenome | biome: human gut; feature: human-associated habitat; material: faeces | place: Denmark | collected 2008/2010 ... | reverse complement strand
CAGCGGCTCATTGACATTCCATTCCGCCGTGCCGGTGGTGGTCCCCCGGTCGGTGACGACTTTCCAACGCAGCTCAGCCATGGTTCTTCTCCTGTAATTGGGCGCTGATTTGGGCAGCCTTTTCGTCGGTGAGGATGAATTTCTTCCGGAACAGCACCAGCGCCGCCGCCAGCACCAGCATGGGCAGCACGGTCATCAGCATCCGCAGGCCCATCAAGGTCCCGGCGCTCTGGACCGCCGCCGGGGCAGTCTCGTCGGGGTTCGTTGTTGCCCACCAAACCGATGAGGTCCAGGCCGATGCCCGTCAGGAACACCGCCACGCCGGAGGCGGCCTTCACCACGAAGGTCTGCATGGAGAAAATCACGCTCTCCTCCCGCCGTCCGGTCTTTCGCTGGCCGTAGTCCACGCTGTTGGACAGGAACAGGGTGGTCAGCACGGAAAGCATTCCGTTGCAGGCAAACACCACGATGCCGGGGACCAGCAGGGCAACGAGATTCCCGGACAGTCCCGTCAGGCAGAACACCAGCAGCAGTCCGTAGCCCGCCAGAGCGGCGATCAAACTCAGCCGGAACACGCCGGTACTGCTGAGCTTTTTACGGAGCAATGGGTACAGGACCATCATGCCCAGGATCTGGGCAGCGCCGCCGACGGTGGAGAACAGGGTATAGCTGCCCTTCCAGCCTGCCCCGCCGAAGTCATACTTAAAAAAGTAAATGATGAAGTTGGAGGTCAGGTACAGGGCCGAATTGATGAGCACGATGGTGGCCACCACCATGGCCTGATCGTTGCGGAACAGGGCGGAGAACATCTCCTTCACGGTGGCCGTTTTCATTTCCGTGGGGGCATTTTCCTTCACATTGGCGCAGCAGATGATCTCCGTCACCACGAAAATACCGGAAACAATGAGGGCTACATACCGGAAGCCCGTCCGCTCGCTGCTGCCGCCCAGCGCACCCACCAGCAGCATGGTGAACATGGCGATGAGGGCAGAGCCTACCCCGGCGCAGGTCCGGCCCACCACCGAGAGGGTCTCCCGGTCCTTGGGGGTCCGGGTCACGGCGGGGATCATGGACCAATAGGGAATGTCCATCATGGTATAGGTCACGCCCCAGAGGATGTAAACCACGCTGAAATACACCATCATCCCCGCTTCGCTCAGCACCGGAGCGGCAAACAGGGCGTACAGCACGAAGGCGTTCAGCACCGTGCCGGTGAAGATCCAGGGCCGGAACCGGCCGAAGCGGGTCCGGGTCTTGGCCACCAGAATGCCCATGAAGGGGTCGTTAAAGGCGTCGAAAATGCGGGCGATCATCAAAATCAGGCCCACGAAAGTGGCACTCAGGTGCAGCACATCCTGATAATAATACATCACATAGGATGCGGACAGTGCATACACCATGTCCTTGCCCACGGCGCCAATGCCAAAGGCGGCTTTTTGTTTTCCGGTCAGTTCCATGCTTCTTCCTCCTCCAAAACAGTAAATTGCAGTGTCACCGGCTCCGTCTGGGCAGTGGTCAGGGTCAGTGTTCCGCGGCCCGCCTTGCCGGTGGTTTTCACATAAGTCCCCGTCATGCCGCCTTCGGCGGTGACAGCGGCGGGACCCACCAGTTCCAAGTCCCCGGTAACGGACAGAGTCACAGGCAGCTGGGCGTAAGGGGCCACATTGCCGTTTGCATCCAGAATACGGATGCGGACGGCAGCCATATCGTAGGTGCCCTCCTCCCGGAGGGTCAGGGCACTGGGCCGGGCTTCTAAGTGGAGCTTGGCGCTGGGGCAAAGGGTCACGGATTTCACGACTTTTCCGCCGTTCAGAGCGTCGAACCGCCAGCGGGTGGCCTCCCCGCCCCAGTTGCCCACATATTTTCCGTACAGGTCGAAGCCGTCGGAGAATTTCATGTGGTATTGGGCCATGCACCGGGCCATTTTCAGCTTATAGCGCAGGGGCAGGCCCTCCAACGTGTACTTTCCCGCCGCCAAAAGACAGTCTTTCAACGCCTCAGCCTTAGCTTTCGGGAAGCCCTCCTGAGTCTCCAGCAGTTCGCCGATGGTGTCGGACACCTCCAGAGGCGGATGGAGCAGGGCCGTCCAGGGGCCTTTCGCCAACGTCCGCACGGACACGTCATTTTTGTAGAGCCGCACCTCCTCGGCGTTGGAGAAGGCGTAAATGGTCCCTACGTTTCCAGCCGGATAGTCGCCGATGTCCATGGGGGCGCTGAGAGTCAGCACCGGCTCCTGATCCCCCTGGCTGGCATACACGGCGGCGGCGGGCTTGGGGTTCCGGAAGGCGTCCAGCACCCCGTGATAGCACACCCGGTCCCCGGAGCCGAAGTCCCGGTGGGTGGGATAATCGAACATACCCCAGCCGAAGCACCCGGCGTGTTCCCCGTCGGCGGCGGCATCGTTCTGGATCCGCACATGGCGCAGGGCGTGTTCCTGCCGGTGGGAGGCGTCGTCAAAGGGCTTGGTGGGGTACATGTGGCCGTTACACTCGGAAATGAGCAGGGCCTTGTGCATATCCGGCGTCACGTCTTTTTTCGGCTTCACGCCGGGGGTCACCCCGTTGTGGGAGAAGTCATTGAAGGCGTACACGTCCTCCAGAAGATGGCTCTTGGAGAGGTACCGGACCCCGGAGGTCTGGCGGCTGGGGTCCAGCTTATGGGCGATGGCGTTGGTTCGGGTGTAAAAAGCGTCGTCGTCCTGACTTTCGTTGATGCGCACGCCCCAGAGAATGATGCTGGGGTGGTTTCGGTTCTGCAAAATCATTTCTTCCAGCATGGCGCAGGCCCGGTTCTTCCAGGCCTCGTCGCCGATGTGCTGCCAGCCGGGCAATTCCGTAAACACCAGCAGCCCCAGCTCATCGCAGCGCGATATAAAGTGCTGCGACTGCGGATAGTGCGAGGTGCGCACGGCGTTCACACCAAGCTCGTTTTTTAGTATCTCCGCGTCAAGCTCCTGCACCGATTTCGGCATGGCATAGCCGACATAGGCGTATGACTGATGCCTGTTAAGTCCGCGCAGCTTTACCTTCTGACCGTTGAGATAGAATCCGTCGTTTTCAAACCTCACGGTTCTGAAGCCGAAACGCAGGCTCTTTTCATCAACGACCTCGCCGCCGCGCATTGCGCGAACACGCGCCGTATGCAGAGCAGGGGAGTCCAAGCTCCAAAGCTGTGCATTCGGAACGCTCAGCTCAAACGCCTTGCCGCAGGCCGAGGCAATGACCTTGCCGCTGTCGTCAACGATATCGGTAGCAACGCTTTCGCATTCGCTTTCTATCCTCACTCGCAGCTCGTGCAGACCGGTGTTCTCGATTAGAACTTCTTTGATATACTCGGGATCCTTTACCTCAAGCGTCACCTCGCGGTAAAGTCCGCCGTAGCACAGATAGTCGATGACAAAGCCGAACGGCGGAATGTTAAGGCTCTCGCGCGTGTCGAGCCGAACGTCAATGATGTTTTCGCCGCCGAAATCAACGCTGTCCGTTATATCAACTGAAAACGCCGTGTAGCCGCAGGCGTGATATCCGACACGCGTTCCGTTGCAGAATACCGTTGCCTCGTGCGCTGCGCCGTCAAAGCGCAGTATAAGCCGCTTGCCCTGCCACTCCGAGGGAGCGGTAAAGCTCTTTCTGTAGCCGCAGACCATTTGATAGTCGCGGCAGTCGATATAATTATAAGGTATCTCCCTTGCCGTGTGCGGCAGACGGACGGAGAGAGCCTTGTCAAAGCCTGCGTCGTAGTCCTCGGTGAAAAGCCAGCCGTTATTGAAAGCAATGTCCATATCGTAGCTCCTTCGAATTTTTAATGTAATTTTATCATATCCGCGATGCAATGCAAGATGTAGTTGATTTTAAGGCCATAAAACTATATAATATTTCTGAAATTTTTAGATCGGAGTATGAGAATGGATAAGCTTCTGAACACAAAACTGTTTCTGCTGGATATGGACGGCACGCTTTACCTCGGTGACGAGGTGTTTGACGGCGCGGTGGACTTTATCGATACCGTTAAGAAAAGCGGCAGAGAGTATATATATCTGACCAACAACTCCTCGCGCGCCGGCGTTGACTATATAACACGCCTTAGAAAGCTCGGCTTTCCCTGCGAGAAGGAAAATGTTTTCACCTCCGGCATGGCAACGGCAATGTATCTTAACAGCCGCCACAAGGGCGAGCTTGTCTATCCCGTCGGAACTCCGGCGTTTTTGGGCGAGCTTGAAAGCTACGGCGTTCCCCTTGGCGACAGCGAGGAGGTCGGCGTTGTCTGCGTTGGCTTTGATACGACGCTTACTTATGAAAAGCTCGATAAAGCCGTGCATTACCTTCGCCGCGGCGCTGCATTCGTTGCCGCAAACCCCGACTGGGTGTGCCCCATGCCGGCAAATGAGGTCCTGCCCGACTGCGGCAGCATCTGCGCGCTTTTGACCGCCGCAAGCGGAGTCGAGCCGGTGTTTATCGGCAAGCCGAACCGCAATATGGTTGACATAATATCCGAACAGACCGGCGTTCCCAACGAAAATATCTGCTGCGTCGGCGACAGGCTTTATACGGATATAGCCGTTGCGCAGAATGCCGGCGCAGTGTCCGTGTGCGTCCTGTCGGGCGAGAGCAGCCTTGAGGACATTGAAAAAGCCGAGCGCAAGCCGGACTATGTTCTCAAAAACGTCGCGGAGATCGCGGATATACTCAAAGCACACATGTGATTTACAGAATGTTATTTAATTTTCGCACAAGGTGTGTTATAATAGCTTAACGGTCGGGAGGTGAGCGAATGCCGAAGCAGACCGGAACAAAGCAGATAGCGTCAAATCGCAAGGCCTTTCACGATTATTTCGTGCTTGACAGGTTTGAAGCCGGCATAGAGCTTGCCGGAACGGAGGTCAAGTCATTAAGAGCGGGAACGGTCAATATGAAGGACTGCTACTGCACGATAAAAAACGGCGAGCTGTTTGTCAGATCGCTGCATATAAGCCCGTATGAAAAGGGCAACATTTTTAATAAAGACCCCGTGCGGCCGAGGAGACTGCTCATGCATAAGCGCGAGATAGTCAAGCTCAACGCAAGAGTTATGCAGGAGGGCGTGGCGCTCATTCCGCTGTCGCTTTATTTTAAGGACAGCAGGGTGAAGGTCGAGCTTGGCCTGTGCAAGGGCAAAAAATTGTATGATAAACGAAATGACGACGCAAAGCGAGAAGCTGTGCGCGACATTGAAAGAACTTTGAAGGAGAGACACTGATGAGCAATCCTGTAGTAACAATCGAAATGGAAAACGGCGATATCATAAAGGCCGAGCTTTATCCCGAGGTCGCACCCAATACGGTCAACAACTTCATCTCGCTGGTAAAGAATAAGTTTTATGACGGCGTTATCTTCCACCGCGTCATTCGCGGCTTCATGATCCAGGGCGGCGATCCCCAGGGTATCGGCGTAGGCGGTCCCGGATATTCTATAAAGGGCGAGTTCAAGATGAACGGCGTTCCCAACGATCTCAAGCATACTCGCGGCGTTCTTTCCATGGCGCGCGCAATGGCCCCTAACTCCGCAGGCAGCCAGTTTTTCATTATGCATGAGGATGCACCCCATCTCGACGGCCAGTATGCCGCGTTCGGCAAGGTCATAGAAGGCATGGAAAATGTCGATAAGATCGCAAATTGCATGACCGGCAGAAACGATAAGCCCATCCACCGCCAGGCAATGAAGAAGGTCACTGTCGACACCTTCGGTGTTGACTATCCCGAACCCGAAAAGATGTAATGCACCATGGGGTGCGGTCATCCGCACCCCGTGTAAAGCAATAGTCCAATTACCGGACATCGTTGCAGTGCGACGCGGTACAATGTTACCGTCGAGTTGACGCGAAGATCACCGCCCGACTACCGGACGGCGCAGCAGTTTGATACGGTGCAGTGTTACCGGTCGAGCTGATGCAATATAGAACAGTACCAGCCTAAATACGCTACTGAAATGGGGATGTACCGGTTTCGACGGGGGTATGGAGGCAGGAATAGCGAGCGGATGCGCCTACCATCCTAAAAATGGGCAGCTTATAAATTAAAGAACAACAACGATACTGTTCTTCTCGCTGCTTAATTAGCGAGCGTTCCCTCCGGGAGGACCACGGCCCGGAACGGAGCGTCGATCAGTGGTGCCCGTGAGTGTGCAAAGCTTTGAGCACACCACGCATAATGAAGCTACCGACTCTGCGAGCCTGACGGCCGGCGCGCAGGGAAGGGAATATAAATGACCGTATGCGCTCGGAGAAGTTCCTGTTAAAGTGCTTTCGGACGGGGGTTCAACTCCCCCCATCTCCACCATATCCACCGCAGCATATCTGCTGAGGTGGATTTTCTATTGCCAACGCGGTGAAAATATGGTAAGCTGAATCAAAAATAATGAAATAAGATGAAATGAGATACTAAAAATGACAGAATCGCTGTTTTATATTCAAAGAATACGCGCACAATATGATACCGGCATTTTTTCCAAATCCGATAAGCGCATAGCCGACTATCTGCTTGAGCACCCGGGTGCAGTTGACGCTGAAACTGCAAGCTCGATCGCCGAGAAGGTGGGAACAAGTCCGGCAACAGTCGTGCGCTTTTGCCGCAAGCTCGGCTTCAAGGGCCTGACGGATATGAAAAACAGCGCCGCCTATACGAACTATATTGAAAGCTCGACCACGGATATGGATCTGAAAAAGGGCGACGATGCGGAGACTGTCACTAACAAGGTCCTGCAGTATATGAAGATGGTGCTTGACCAGCTGAAGCTGTCGCTCGAGCCGGAGCTTTTGCAGAAAGCGGCTGATAAGCTTGCCGATGCAAATCATGTTGTGATACTGGCCGAAGGCGGTTCGGGCACGATCGCGAGGGCTGCATACGATATTTTTCTCAAGCTTGCAATACCGTGCCGCATTGTTGATGATATAATGTTTCAGATCATGGAGATCAGCATGATGGACGAAAACGATGTGCTGTTTTTGATCCTCAACTCCGGCAGAACATATAACGTTTTGCAAAATGCGTCGTACGCAAAGCAGCGCGGGATATACACCATCGGCGTTGTCGGCACGAAGGGAACACCGCTGTCGAAGTACCTTGATATCGAGCTGCCAACATGCATTTTCAGCAGCAGTTATCTGAGCGATATCTCCGCTGCACGCCTGTGCGAGCTTGTGACGGTTTCAATCCTTCACTCCATCATGGCGCTCACGCGCGACAGCGAACAAATGAAACGCGGAGAGCGTATTGCTAACTCAATCGAGCTTAAACGTATCCCGGGAAATCAAAAATTCTGAATATAATATCCAGTAAACTTCAACTTAAAAGTACGGTAATTTATGAATTACCGTACTTTTTTACGTTTCAGGAGATAAAATTGTTTGCTTATTAACAAACTATTCGTGTTTTTTACCAAAAACAAAATGTGCATTTTATGCAGTGCAACGAATTTCATAATTTAAGCTTAAAAATGAAATGAAATTTCATTTTTCGCTTGATTTGCACCAAAAACTCTGCTAAGATTTATATAGAAATTGTTGATGATGATGAAAGAGCAAAAGTGATTGTATTGAATGCTTGGCGGCTGATTTGAACTAAGGAGAATATCAATGAAAGTTTTAATGATCGGGGCAGGGGATATTGCAAAATCCCATGCCAGAGCCGTTGAGAAGCTTGGCGGCGAGATTGTAGGCGCTTTCGACGTAAGCGAGAATGCGCTCAAGTCCTTCAAAAAGGAATTTTACTGCGACGTAATAAGCTACGAGCAGATCCCGGAGTATGTCGAAAAGGCAGACTACGCAGTTATTTCGACGCCTCCGACGAAGCGCCTTGACTATGTCGAGATGGTTCTGTCAAAGCATGTTCCGCTGTATCTTGAAAAGCCCATTGCCACAACTCTGGAAGATGCAGAGAAGATAGTTGCCATGGCAAAGCAGTATGACGCGAAGATAATCGTCGGCTTTGCCCACCGCTTCCGTCCTGCGTTTGTCAAAATGTACGATATGGTCAAGTCCGGAATGTTCGGTGACCCCGTCAACGTTTTCAGCTACCGTGTCGGCGCAGGCTTTGGCTACGGCAAGAATAACGCCATGTACGGCAACTCCTGGCGCACCGACCCCAAGCTCGCATGCGGAATGACTATCGAGTCGGTATCGCACGAGTTTAACCTTCTGACCTCGCTGGCAGGCGAGTTTGATACCATTGCCTGCAACGTCAAGGGAACCATAAGCAACGTTCCGCAGTTCGACACCAACTCGACCATGGTCATGAGATGCAAAAACGGCGCAGTCGCCTCGATAATGACGAGCTGGAGCTCCGGCGCCGGCGCAAACCTCAAGGGCTATATCGGAACAAACGGCAGCATTCTGCTGCGCGGTCGTAATATGTTCGAGTTTGACTCTCTTACATATAAAACAGTAGATATGGATCACGAGGAGAGCATCACATTCAATGATTCCTATGATCTCAACAAGGACGAGGTCATCTACCACGTCCACGTTTACTTCCAGGACTGCCTGAAGAACAACAAGCCTGTTGAGATCGGCGGCCTGTCCGAGGGCATGAAGGTTCTCAAGCTCTCGAATGCAGCTCTTAAATCCGCTAAGGAGCAGAAAACCATAGCTCTCGGTGATTACTACACCCTTTAAGCGAGGAGGATACAAATGAACGAAAAAGTCAGTATGCTTAAAGAAAAAGCAAAAGAACTCAGAAAAACGGCGCTGACGATGATTTTCGAAGCACAGTCGGGCCATCCCGGCGGTTCTCTGAGCGCCGCAGACGTGGTCGCGACGCTGTATTTCGTCAGCCGACATCGTGACGGCCCTGTATTTTTCCGAAATGCACGTTGACCCGAAAAATCCGCAGTGGCCCGACAGGGACAGGTTCGTCCTTTCAAAAGGCCATGTCTGCCCGATCCAGTACGCGGCTCTCGGCAGTCTCGGATTTTTCCCGGAGGAAGTGCTGCACACCCTGCGTCAGGAAGGCTCCATGCTTCAGGGTCACCCCAGCATGCTCAAATGCCCGGGCATAGATATCTCCACCGGCTCACTCGGGCAGGGAGCTTCGTGCGCTGTCGGCATGGCTCTTGCAGGTAAGCGCGACCATAAGGATTACCGCGTGTTCACGCTCCTCGGTGACGGCGAGATGGACGAGGGCATAGTCTGGGAAGCAATGATGAGTGCAAATCGATATCAGCTTGACAATTTCGTCATAATAGTAGATAATAATGGTCTCCAGCTCGATGGTCCCTGCGATCAGATCATGCCGCATATCGACCTGAGCGCAAAGGCGGCAGCCTTTGGCTTTGAGGTCTATGATATCGACGGACACGACATGCAGCAGATACTTGACGCTTTCGATAAAATACGCGCAGCCAAAAACGGCAAGCCCAAATTCATCAATGCAAAAACCGTTAAGGGCAAGGGCGTTGATTTCATGGAAAATCAGGTTTCGTGGCACGGCACGGCTCCCAATGCCGAGCAGTATGCCGACGCAATAGCGCAGATAGACAGGAGCTGAGATCATGGAAAAAGGTAAAATGATAGCTACTCGCGACGGCTTCGGCGACGAGATCGTTGAAGTCGGCAAGGGAAATAAGGATATCTATGTGGTTGACGTTGATATCGGCAAGTCCTGCAAGACCGCAAAGTTTATGAAAGCTCTGCCCGATCAGTACGTCAATGTCGGCATTGCCGAGCAAAACGGCGCCGCGCTCTCGGCCGGTCTTGCATCCACCGGCAAGATCCCGTTTGTCGTGACCTATGCGGTGTTCGGCTCGCTGAGAATGTGCGAAATGATCCGACAGGAGATGTGCTACACCAATCTCAATGTCAAGATCGCATGCTCTCACGGCGGCGTTACCCCGGCAAACGACGGCGCAAGCCATCAGGCGATAGAGGATATGGGCGTTCTGCGTACCATTCCGAACATAACCGTTATCCAGCCGGCAGATTATGTTTCGGCAAGAAAGCTCGTTCGTGCCGCGGCCGAGACCTACGGCCCGATGTATCTGCGCTTCACGCGCGACGCCGTTCCCGTCATATATGACGAGGATCAGGAGTTTACAATCGGCAAGGCTGTCCGTCTGCGCGACGGTAAGGACGTTGCGATAATCGCGATCGGCGATACGGTGCGCCTTGCACTGGATGCCGCGCGCGAGCTTGAGAGCAAGGGCATAAGCGCAAGAGTTCTCGATATGCACACGCTCAAACCGCTGGATAACGAAGCTGTCGATGCCTGCATTAACGATATCGGCAAGATAATCACCGTTGAAGATCACAACATCATAAACGGTCTTGGCAGCGCGGTGTGCGAGCGCGCAGCCGAGGCAGGGAAGGGCAAGGTCGTGCGCATCGGCATACAGGACTGCTTCGGCCAGTCCGCACCGTATGAGCGCCTGCTTGCAGTCAACGGCATTACGGTTGAGAATATCGTTGAAAAAGCAATGAAAGGATTTTGATTATGCCACTGGTAACAACTAAGGAAATGTTCAGCAAGGCCTACGCAGGCGGATACGCCGTAGGCGCATTCAATGTCAATAACATGGAGATCGTGCAGGGCATCACAGAGGCCGCCGCAGAGCACAAAGCTCCGGTCATACTCCAGGTGTCCAAAGGTGCGCGCGCGTACGCAAACCACACCTA
>ERZ779885.4600-NODE-4600-length-10641-cov-3.409031_pt1 | contig 10641 bp, 9 predicted proteins | sample MGYA00511554_ERZ779885 | MGnify/ENA primary metagenome ERZ779885 (study PRJEB29588, sample SAMEA2160998) | human gut metagenome | biome: human gut; feature: human-associated habitat; material: faeces | place: Denmark | collected 2008/2010 ... | reverse complement strand
TTAAATCCGCAGTTTCTCGTTTGTATCGTTTGATACGGGTGATATTTCGGTGGATGATTATGTAAGAGATTACCAATAACAACACAACGAATCCTGTCAAGCCACCTATCTGAATAAACGATTTTTCACGCATGGTAGCTATCTCGTCCTCTCTCTTTTGAAGGTCAGCTTGTATTTTTCCATCTATTTGGCGAATCAAACTTTGTAACTGGCGGTTAAGTTCGGCATTTCGTGCAGCAAGACTGTCGGCGTGTTCCGATAAACGGCGGCTTTGCGCTTGTTGTTCGGCTATCATATTCCGGTTAAGAGAATGGAGCATCGTGGTAGTCACGGTGGGCTTTGCTTCCTCCTTTTTACCGAAGATACCCAAGAAGCCCTTTCGCTTCGGCTTCTTGGGTTGTTCTTGCGTACTTTTATATGCGATTTCAGGCACTTGACGGGCTATCCTTTCTTTGATGCTTTTCTGTTCATCAAGCATCTGTACAATTCGTCGCATTTGTTTTTCTTTATCCTCTAAAAGATAGCGTACACTGTCAATGTGTTCAGACGGGTAGATAGACGTGAAATAATAAAGCATACTATCCAAAGCCATACGCTGCAAATGATAATTTGCAATATCTTTATCTTCCCATTCCAATATTGTTTCTCCTAACAGAGAAAATCCTGTTAAGCGAAAGTTTAATTCATTAACATATCGGCGCAACTCATCAGTGGTTCGGTTCTCCTTCTCTAATACTTCAAGCTTTTTCCATTCATACTGATAGCAATATATAATCATTCCTATTAGTATGAATATTAGAATATAGCCACATGATATTAACTTGCGGATTGAAATCATAAATTTAACGAGGTTTGAAGGAGATAAAATCAACAATGTCTTGCAGGGCTTCGGGGGAGATTGTTTCCTCGATTGTCCCATATTCCTGTACCGCTCCTGTTTGAGCGTGCTGGAAAAGGTGATTAAGTCCGGGATAAAGTTTCACGGTCGCTTTCGGGGCGAGTCGTTGCATTTGAGGCATATTCAGTTCCGGGCGAACTTGTATATCCTTTTCTCCGTATAATACGAATATCGGGCAATCCGTATCTGCAATGCTTTCCGTCGGTGAAAAACTGATATAGTAATTTAGCCAACGGTTAGTGTCAGAGGCGATCTTTGTCAGATTGGATTTTAATGATGTGTGAACTGGTGTATTCTCCCAATTTGCACATATAGCCTCAATATTGCCAACAGCCACACTATCACCCTTTGTTATTTTAAGCTCATACATCTTATGCAATGCTTCAACATAATCCGATACAATATTCGCCGGCATGTTGCCCTGTTCCAGCATTGTGACACTCTGGTCTATCAAAACCGAGTCACCTCGAACCGCCTGTGCGCCAATGGCAATAATGAAATTCGGATTTGAGAATAACCCCGGATTGTTATCAGCTCCCAACATGAACGCCACTGCCGCACCCTCACTATGCCCCAGTATTCCCACATTCTTGAATTTCATTTCTTTGCGCAGGTATTCCATTGCCGTTTTCGCATCCCGTGCAAAATCTTCAGTGGTGGCATTTTTACCGTCGCCTGTTGATTCTCCATATCCCCGGTCATCATATCGTAAAGTTGCAATGCCGTTTCGGGCAAGGTAATCTGCGATGACAGCAAACGGCTTATGTCCGTATAATTCTTCATCACGGTTTTGCAGTCCGCTACCGGTAATCATTACGATAACCGGAGTTGCCTCATTAAAACTCTCAGGCAACGCAAGTGTTCCTGCGAGAGTAACATCATCTGATAAGTTATTGAAACGAACCTCCTTTGTAGTGTATGGATATGGTGGCTTAGGCGTTTGAGGTCGCTTTAATTCCACAATACCCGGAGATAATTCAAGGTCGGTACTCATTGCGCCTTGTGTGCATTTTCCAATGAGTTTCCCATCTTGTTTGCGTCCGGTAAACGTCAATCCTATGTGGCTAACCGTTACATTTACAGAATCAGCCGAAATGAAATTCACTTCTCCGGCTATACCGTATGCTCCTTGATCCGGAGAATCAAGCGTAACTGACGGTTTGCCATCTTCGCCTGTCTTAAAATTGAACACAATCTTTAACTCCACTTGCGGAGTTATCTTCAACGTACCATGCCATGCTCCCGAAATATCATCATCGGAAGCCATGATATTTAGCACGGAACAGGTGGCTATAATAGCTGTGATTATCATTCTTTTCATTATATCAACCTGTTATTTTGTTAGTTCCATTAGTATATGACCCTTATCATCTTTCAACACCAATATGGAATCGTCCGTGATTTTGTATGATTTGATATTGGACAGAATAGATGCTACGCTCCTTTCCACTACCATGTCATCGCAAGCCAATTCGGTAAAGGAAATATCGGAGAATCTCAAGGCGTTTTTACTTTTTTCATAATTGCCTGAAATTGTATTGCAGTCGGTGGTGCAGGAGAACACTCCGGCGTTATCAAGCTGCAATATATACTCTGACTCCTTGTTTACTTGTGTAAGACCGTATGACGAAGTGGCAATGCAGTTGTATTTCTCAAGCCGCCATCTCCCATACAGAATGTTATCTGACGGGGAGTCGCACGAGCCAACCAATATGGCTAATGCAAGCATTATTACTGTAAAAGTGCTTATTCTCATATCATTTACGTTTTATCGTCTGGCATTTTCTCCTACTCATTTCCTCGGCATACGCTATTTCTCCATGTTCCCGTATATAGCTGATACAAGCCGGGCGGTCGGAGTTAAAGAGCAACGCGAACACTTTGCTTATAAAGTTGGAATAGATTTTACACTCCCTTACGTCACGCTCACACTCGGCACAGGTATGATAGCCTTTGCTTATGCAGCACTGGCGGATTTTACACCACGATGCTTTATCGTTATTCCTACATCCGGGGCATTTGCCGGACAAGAATTTGCGACACGCTCCACAATACAGCCCACAAGCGGCTATATTATCTTTACTTACTCTTATACTTTCCATATTCAATATTCAATGTTTTCTATCTGTATAGTTTTTACCACACCCATAACATACACCGTCATGAACCGATATACACCCTCCGCAATCGGAGCAAGTCCAACGATCATTTTCCCTTTGAAGAAACTTTTTAATACCGTTTTCTCTTATAAAAGCGAGATTGCCCATAAGCGACTCAATCATCGGATAGGCGTTGGCATACCAACATTCCTTATCGACAATTTCCCGGCAAGGATATTGTGGACATTTGTCACAAAATCCGTCGGGCAATGCTTTCCGTATTTCGCACTTTACAATCTTGCATAGATTGGCGCAATACTCACCTTTGTAACCCTCATTCCAGCATCCGATACAAGGGCTGTCTTTTCGTAGTGCTTCGCTGCACACAGCGCAGTTTAACCCGCACGGGGCAATCATATTTCTATCCATGATCTAATTTTATTCAATTTGTTAAATTGCATCCATTGCAAGTTTCTTAGATCGCTGCCTATATCTCAGATAAACTGAGACCGTTACAATACAAGCAATTGTATCTGCGCAAGGAATGCTCATCCAAATTCCGTTCAGTCCCAGATTGAATATTTCGGGCAAAACGAATATTAGAGGAATAAGGAAAACTAATTGACGTATTAACGACAGAATTATACTCGTTTTAGGCTTACCGATTGACTGAAAGAAATTCGTTAGCGTAGTCTGCACTGCCATGACCGGGAAAGTCCAAGCGCATATACGAAGTCCGACTATTGCCATATCGTTTAATAATGTTTCGTCTGAAAACAAACGTATTATCGGAACAGTAACTATTTCACTGATTAGAAACATTGAACCCATGAAAACAAAGGCGACAGTCAATCCTCTGTTCAGAGTTTTAACAACTCTGTCAGTCTGCCCGGCTCCGAAGTTATATCCTATTATGGGTTGCATTCCGATAGATAGACCTATAATCACCATTGAGAAAAGCATATAGATACGGCTGACAATCCCGTATGCTCCCACGGCAAAATCCCCACCATAAAATCCCATTCTATTTATAAGTGCAATAGTTATGGATGCCGTGCAAAGATTCAATATGAATGGAGGTGTCCCCAGTTTCATGATTTCTCCCGATAATTGGAATTTGAATTTGAAGCATTTACGCTGAAAGTGTACTTTGTTTGATTTCACGCAAAAGAGCCTTACAACCCAAACAAGGCCGACAATCTGCGATAGCACGGTGGATATTGAAGCCCCTTTGATACCAAGTTTCAATACGAATATAAATAGGGGTGTCAATATCAGGTTTAATCCTACTGTTATTAAGGTTGATTCCAACGATTTGCGAGGATATCCGTTGCCACGAAGCAAATTGTTCAGACTCAAAAACAGAAATGTTATCGGATTGGCGAATAGCATTATTACAATGTATTCCCGTGCATAAGGGAGTATTGATTTACTTGCTCCGAAAAAATAAAGTATGACATCCAGATTGAGAAATATAATCCAGCCGGTCAGAAAACTGATTACAATTCCTAAAATCACGACATTATGCAAAATGTCAGTTGCTTTTTCATATTGTCCGCGTCCCAAACTGATGGAGGTCAGCGTTGTTCCACCAATCCCGATAAGAGTATTGAATGCTATGATACAATTCATAATAGGGAAAGTGACAGCGAGGCCGGAAATCGCCAATGCACCGACTCCATTCCCGATAAAAACGCTATCTATCAGATTATACAGCGAAATGACCGCCATATTGATTATGGCCGGTATGGAATATTGAAGCAACAACTTTCCGATTGGCGCTGCTTGTAACTGGCGGTATTTCTCTTGTGATGTTTCTTGCATTTTACTAATTTATTCCGATACAGGAGATGCCGTACTGAAAAATACGGCATACTCCAAGTATCAGATAAGATATTTGTACTATTGGTATTTCTTCCTGTTTTTATTCGCCGTTTGATGACCAGTATTCGTTGCAAATATAGTAGTTGAACTCCAGCGTATAGCTTGATTCCGTGGGCAGCCCGCTATTTAGTCCGGGATGGAATTTGGGAAGCATACGCGCCACGCGCAGAGCCTCGGTGTCAAGTGTCTTGCCGGAACTTTTAACGATTCGGGCATCCTTTACAACTCCGTCTTTGGCGATGGTAAGCTGCACTGTGGCATCCATGTTAATAACACCGTCTTTGTATGCGGTTGCAGGGAAGGAGATGTTTTTATTGATAAAGGCTCTCAGTTTGTCCTTGCCGCCGGGGAAGTTGGGGGCGGTTTCTGTCCTGATGAACGGTACGGCATCGGCCGCGTCCGCTTTTTCCGTGACCACCACATCGGAATTTCTTTCTGTCACTCGAATGGTGGAATCGGATTTTTCGCTAATTTTGTAGCGCAGATTCTCCACCGGCGTAGCGGCAGATACCTCGTTGATTACTGCTGACACCGCAGGAGTGGCCAGACCGATTAACGCGAGTGCCATCGCAGGCACCATGACAAAGGCACGCACACGGGCTTTGCCTGTCGGTTTGCTTGATAACATCATAGTTATACGTTTTTTAAGTGAACTGTGATTGAGACAGTTGGAAAGAGTTGCGAACCTTGCTCCAACTGTCTTTTTTATTAGAAACATCTGATACTCCTCTCGTTTTATGCCCGATGCAAGCACACGGCTGTCGGCTTCATACTCATGGAGAGTATGAAGTTCATTGCGCAGAAGCCATATAGCAGGACAATACCAAGTGAAAATAATCGCTGCCTGCATAAAAAGCAAATCAATCCAATGTCGGCACTTGATATGCGCTTTTTCATGGCATACTATCATCTGCCCGAACTCGTACCAGTCACGTCTTGGCATCATTATATACCCACACCATGCAAATGGAGCTACACTATTGTGGCGGTGAAGTATTATGCGGCAGCCATCTTGTCTTATATGCTCACCTTTGAGAATGAACAGTGCCAACCGTACCAGTGAAACGAGGAAATAGAGAATCATGACATTAACCCCTATAAGGTAAAGTGTGACTATATAATCCCATATTGGAGTGATTTGCTCTGATACCGTATTGGCTATATAGGCAATCTCGACCGGATTAAATGCAACATCAATATTATTCTCCATAATATCCGCTACCCAAAAGGGATTAAGTATGAAGATGGGAGCAACGAAAGCAAGCGTTATACAGGACAACAACAATATCCTGTTGAACCGGAAACAGCCGGTATTGGCAAGAACGCATTTGTACACCGCCCAGATTACAATCAGGAGGGTGCTTGCCAATAATGAATATGCCAAGAATATACCTACCATTGTTATTCCTTTCCTCTGTTAGATATTTGTAATATTATTTCCTTAGCCTCTTCATCGCTATATTCCTCACTTTTAATCAGGAAGTTCACAACATTCTGAATAGAATTGTCGAAATACCGCCTTATGACGCTCTTCAGATTTTGTCCGCAATAATCTTCACGCTCTATTATTGGAAAATATATGAAGCCTGTGCTTTCAACCCTGTGGTCAAGATAGCCTTTCTGTTCAAGAAATTTCACGAATGTGGCTACCGTCGTCCGACTTGGCTTGGGCTCATCATGAAGGGCAACAACATCTCGAACCGAGAGAGCCCCGCTTTCCCAAAAGAAGTTCATCACTTCTTCTTCACGTTCTGTTAATGGCTTCATATCCGTTCAATTTTTATGATTGTATTACATCCCGATGCCAGAACCGGTATCGGCAGACTTCCCGCCAATCATATCGTCATTCTCAATGGTTTTCGCTGTTTTCTTGACCGAGGATTTAAGAGAGCCGAAACGGTAGGCGACGCTGAGTTTTAACATCCTTACATTATGTTGGTAGATTGATGAAATTCCGGTGTAACCGCCATTGACGATATGAGTGTTGATTTTCATATCGGAGCCTCCTATCGGGCTAAGGAAATTGAGGCTTACAGTTAGTCTGTCCTCTTTAAGGAACGATCGCCGTAGGGTAGCATTTGCCACGATAGAATACTTCAAAGGCACTTCTGTATAGGAATAAACACTGGATGAACCCATATTCATGTGCATGACCATCAGCTCGCCTGACAACTTCCACGGAAGTTTTTGAGTTATGTTTGCATAGACAGTGTTTTTCCACCTGCCGAGGCTCATGCCACTTTGACGGTAGCGGTCATAGCTGACAGTGGCATTAAGCATCAACCGTGTTTTAGTTCCCGGTGACCATTGGACAAAAGAACTCAATGAGAACTTACGGACTTCTCCCACGTTTCCGAATGTATTCCTGATTATGCCATCTTTGTCCACATAGTTAATGGCTACAATGCCGTTATCTGCCCAATCGAATCCGGCTGTAGCGTTGAAAACCACTTTCTGCTTCATGAGCATATATGTGAATTTCATCGAGTTGTTCCTGACGCTTGACAAATCCGGATTGCCGTATGACAGGGTTGTAGGTGTCACTGTAACTTCCGGATTAAGATATTCAATACCGGGGCGATTTATTCTTGAAGAATAATTCAGAGAGAAGTTAGAGGCGGCGGAAGCCTGCCATAATATACCGGCAGACGGCACTATATCATTGAAATCGCTCGAAAAATCTTCCGCACTCCCGTCATGAAACTTTGCTTTGAGGTTTGAATATTCATATCGGATTCCAGCTCTGAATGACCACGCCTTAACTCTTGCTCCATATTGGGCATAGAGCGCACCAATATTCGTGATATGTGAGAAATCAGTGTTGTCAATCTTGTAATCCACATAATCCCTCATTCCATTTGAACTGTTGTTTCTCAGGATATACTTGGAGCCGACCTCAATGGTATGTATATTGCCGATGGGTCGTGTATAGTCGAATTGAAACGTATGCTCAATGAAATCGGTCGTGGTATTTGATATGGTTTCGGTATATGGTAACGGGAAATTGTATAATTCCGAATATTGCTGTCCGTCATCATCATTGCTATGCTTGGTTGATACAAGATACCCAGCTCCGATAATCTCTCCCTGCCGATGCGTGTTGTGCTGGTAGTTCAAACCTCCTTCAAGGCTGAAATACTTATTGCGGCAAGTTCCGGGAATATTGGACTGCGTATAACTGTAAAGTGTGCTGTTGTTCGGATCTTTCATATCGGCCAAAGAAGTCACCGATGGTTTAAGTCCATAGATGAATCCATTGAACTCTGCCGTGAATAGATTATAGGGGTCAAGTTCATAACTTGCCTCTCCTCCAAAATAGCCCATATATCCATGAGCCTTTCGATTGCTTTTTGAATGGAAGGTATTTCCGGATTCCACATAATGGCTGTTTTCATCGAAGTCTATTGTCATGCTCTTCTCGTTCAGATTAACAAAGCCGCCATTCACAGAAAACGTGACCTTATTGATCTGGGATGCGAGCCATAAAGACGGTGATAGTCTTCCGTTAGTATCACCACCTACTGTTGCTGTTCCCATTACGCCTTTTACAGCAGGAATATCAATCATGACTATGTTTATAATTGCACCGATACCTTCCGCATCGTATTTTGCACCCGGTTCTGTTATTACCTCGATACGTTTTACCATTGATGCAGGTATTCCTGCCAATATATCTTTTGCATTGTTCGTATAGGAATTGCTTGGTCTGCCGTTCTTGAAAATCTTGAAATTAGATGATCCGTTGACAGTTATTTGGTTTTCCCCGTCAACAGCCACCATTGGCACTTTTCGTAACATTTCAATGACGGTGTTGGTCTTAGAACTTTCGTCCGCCTGTACGTCATATCCTATACGGTCTATATCCTTAGAAATTAACGGCTTTTGGGCAACAACGACGATTTCATCAAGCTGAGTATTGCTTATCTTGCTTCCCAGAATGCCCAACTCGGCAATCGGATTAGACGTATCAACACTGAAAGGGCGTTTTATGGTATCTTTCCCGATAGCCGATATATACAAGATGTAATCGCCGGTGTTGGGTAGTTGTGTCGCAAAATTCCCGTCAACATCAGTGGTACCTATGCATACAGTTTTAGTCGTGTCGTTCATTAAATATATGCGGTACGTTGCATATATCTCCGGTTCCCCGTCCGCATCAACGACTTTGCCTCTGACTGAGTAATCACCTGTAGATTCTGTTGTCGCAGATGCGGGTGTGTATTCCTGAGCAAATGCCAAATGCACAGAACTGTGAATGATTGTAATGAGCAGTAATGTAATGAGTTTGCGTATCATTTTAGTTTTATAATTTTATCGTCTAATTAAATTAGACCATTTACAAGCGCAAAAGTAGTCTAAATTATTTAGACAACAAAATAATATGGCAGAAAAAATTGATTATTGATGCGGATAGTGGAGAAAACCGGGGGGTTCTCTCCCCTGTGACCTACGTTTTCGGCTCTTTACTTGTCGCCATAAAGCCCGATGCGGTTACCGACTGGATCGGCAATGATGGCGAAGCAACCCCAACCGTCAACCTGAATTTTAGTTTTGGGAGTTACGAGTGTCGCGCCGTTATCCAACGCAGTTTTCACGCTGGCATCCAAATCTTTTGTCTGGAGATACACCAACACGCCTCCGTTAGAAGGTGCGAAACCGGGGAACGAGGGAGCCGAGGAGATTGAGCATACACTCTTGCCGTCTTTCATAAGACAGGCCATTTTCTCATCGCCGAGCTGCGACACTTCCAGCTTCTCGCTGAAGAGTGCCTGATAGAATGCCACCGACTTGTCGAAGTCATTGGTGGGAATTTCAAAAAATGCAATCATACTTTTTATTATTTGATTAGTACGCTGCAAAGTTACAGCGACATCGTAGCCTGTGATAGTAAAAACCGGACATTCCCTTATGGCAGATATGTACTAATGCTGATTATCTTCAGCATTATAACTATTCTGTAATTTGTCACTGAACGATTCTCTGATAGCTATTCTCAATCCGTTCAAGAACGATTCATGAATATATATTGAAGAAGTCGGACAGTTGTCAGCACATAATCTGCACTGGATACAATTTATCTCATCAATCGGCAAAACCGTATCTTTTAATGCGAATATGTGCATGGGACAAATCTTGATACATTCTCCGCAATTTATACAGGTAGAAGTATTGAGAAATACCACCTTATTACCGGTTACTATATCTGAACCTTTACGGCGTATCGGTACGCCATCCGAATAACCTTCAACCGGATTCTTATGGGCATGAGCCAACGGATGTAATTTCCACCGAAGCCTTTCCACAAACAGCCGTGCCTTGAACATATCCCGCTCATCCGGTCTGGCTTTATTGTAGCCGTCCATCAATACCCACGGCCCAGTGCGATCAAATCCACGGCAGGAAAACTCGCCGGTTATAATTCCACCTTTCCCTTCTATGATTTTTTTGAGTGGCTTATGATATGCTCCCAAGAAAGGTCTGCAACGGGTGGAGAATACGAACATATTTTTGCCTTTAAGATTTTGACCTGAAACAAATCGTTGAAGTCGTATATCGTGAGCGGCAAAGTTTATAGCGGAGCCAAAGCCGATAAGGTCATAATCCGACAAGTCGATTGACGGATTGCTGTCGATACATACTAATTCGGCAGCAAGGGCATCTGCCATGCTTTGTGCAATTTTTAGCGTGTTGCCTCTGTATGAGGAACGATAGAATATTATTGCTTTCATTTTGCGACTGATATTTTTGTTTCCGGTGTTC
>ERZ779885.4598-NODE-4598-length-10645-cov-3.991879_pt1 | contig 10645 bp, 7 predicted proteins | sample MGYA00511554_ERZ779885 | MGnify/ENA primary metagenome ERZ779885 (study PRJEB29588, sample SAMEA2160998) | human gut metagenome | biome: human gut; feature: human-associated habitat; material: faeces | place: Denmark | collected 2008/2010 ... | reverse complement strand
AAGAGGGCAAGAGAACTTGTCCTCTCTCATTTCACAATCAAACTAAAATCTAATCAAAGATTACTTGCATTCTTCAGCGAGTTTCTTGTAACCTTCGTATCTTCTCTTAGCATCAGCAGCACACTTGTCGAATAACTCTTCAGCGATGTCTGGGAATGCTCTCTTTAATGAAGAGTAACGAACTTCAGCAGAGATGAATTCCTTGAAGTCTGTCTTAGCTTCCTTAGAATCTAATGTGAACTTCTCGTCTGTTGGGTTATATCTGTATAACTGCCAGTAACCACAATCTACAGCCTTCTGAGCTTCAGTATGGAAGTTACCTCTGAAACCATGGTTGATACATGGAGAGTAAGCCATAATTAATGAAGGACCATTGTAAGCTTCAGCTTCCTTAAGAGCCTTAATTAACTGTGCCTTATCAGCACCCATACAAACCTGAGCAACGTATACATAACCGTAGCTCTTAGCAATCATACCGAGGTCCTTCTTACGAACTCTCTTACCTGCAGCAGCGAACTTAGCGATTGCAGCAGCTGGAGTAGCCTTAGAAGCCTGACCACCAGTATTGGAGTAAACTTCTGTATCTACAACGAATACGTTAACGTCTTCGTTGGAAGCAAGTACGTGATCAAGACCGCCGTAACCGATATCGTAAGCCCAGCCGTCACCACCGAAGATCCACTGTGACTTCTTAACTAAGAGGTCATAGCCTTCAACGATAGCATCACAGATTGCTTTAGCTTCTGCATTGTCGCCAGCGTAAGCCTTAGCTGCTGCTAACAGAGCTGCAGATGTAGCCTTAGAAGCTTCGCCTTCTTCCTTAGTATCTAACCAAGCCTGTGCTTCTTCAGCAAGAACGCCAAGATCTACAAGACCTTTGATCTTCTTAGCTAATGCTTCTCTACGATGTTTCTGACCCATGAACATACCTAAACCGAATTCAGCATTATCCTCGAACAGTGAGTTACACCATGCAGGACCCTGACCTTTTTCGTTAGTTGTATATGGCATAGATGGAGCAGAACCACCCCAGATAGATGTACAACCTGTTGCATTAGCAACATACATTCTATCACCGAATAACTGAGTTACAAGTTTGATGTAAGGTGTTTCACCACAACCTGCACATGCGCCTGAGAACTCAAGTAATGGTTTTTCAAACTGTGAACCCTTAACTGTGTATTTGTCCATTGGGTTCTCTTTCTGTGGAAGAGCTACTGCATATTCCCAGTTAGGAGCTTCATCGAGCTGTGTTCCGAGAGGAACCATCTCAAGAGCCTTTGTAGGACAGATGTTTACACAGCTGCCACAACCCAGACAGTCAAGAGGAGATACCTGCATCTTGAACTGATATTTGCCTGCAAGGTTAGCCTTACCTGGAACAGCACCGAAGTTAGCTGGAGCTGCAGCTGCTTCTTCATCTGTTAACAGAACAGGTCTGATTGTTGCATGCGGGCAAACATATGAACACTGGTTACACTGGATACACTTAGCAGCATCCCATACAGGTACGCTGACAGCAACACCACGTTTTTCGTATGCAGCTGTTCCCAGAGGGAAGTGACCATCTTCTCTGCCGTTGAAAGCAGATACTGGTAAAGCATCGCCGTCGCAAGCGTTCATTGGCATTACAACGTCTCTTACGAAATCTGGAACATCCTTAACAACAGGAGCGTCATCAGGACATGTAGCCCAGCTTTCTGGAACAGGAACTTCTACGATCTTATCAAGACCAGCATCTACAGCTGCGAAGTTCTTGTTAACAACATCTTCACCCTTCTTACCATAGGACTTAACGATCATTTCCTTCATATACTTAACAGCTGTATCGATAGGAATGATGTTAGCCAGTTTGAAGAATGCAGCCTGAAGAACGGCATTTGTCTTACCATTTAACTTAAGTTCTTTATCAACATCTTCTGCGTTGATGATGTAGAACTTAACGTGTTTCTGAGCTAACTGATGTTTAACCTTGGATGGCAGTTTTTCATCCAGTTCTTCTGGAGACCAAACTGTATTGAAGAGGAATGTACCACCTTCTTTAATATCGCCAAGGATATCATACATATGGATATAAGCCTGGTTATGACATGCGATAAAGTCAGCTGTCTTAACAAGGTATGTAGAACGGATAGGTGTCTTACCGAAACGAAGATGTGACTGTGTAACACCACCGGACTTCTTGGAATCATAGTGGAAATATGCCTGAGCATACATATCTGTATGGTCACCGATGATCTTGATAGAGTTCTTGTTAGCTCCGACTGTTCCGTCAGCTCCAAGTCCCCAGAACTTACAGTTGATTGTTCCTTCCGGTGTTGTAACCAGTGGAGCACCTACTTCAAGAGAAAGTCCTGTTACATCATCAACGATACCGATTGTGAATTTAGCTTTTGCTTCGTTCTCGAATACAGCAACAACCTGAGCCGGTGTTGTATCTTTAGAACCAAGTCCGTAACGTCCTGAGTTGATCTTAACAGCGTCGAATTTAGTTCCTTTAAGAGCTGCAACAACGTCAAGGTACAGAGGTTCTCCAAGAGATCCTGGTTCTTTTGTTCTGTCAAGAACGTTGATGTACTTAACAGTATCCGGAATTGCATCTACAAGTGCCTGTGCACAGAATGGTCTGTAAAGACGAACTTTAACAACACCAACCTTCTTGCCCTGAGCAAGTAAGTAATCGATCGTTTCATCGATTGTGTCGCAAACAGATCCCATAGCGATGATTACGCTTTCAGCGTCTTCTGCACCATGGTAGTTGAACAGTTTGTAGTTTGTTCCGATTTTAGCGTTAACTTTGTCCATGTATTCCTGTACGATTGCCGGCATAGCATCGTAGTATGGGTTACATGCTTCACGAGCCTGGAAGAATGTATCCGGGTTCTGAGCTGATCCTCTTTCACATGGATGGTTCGGGTTCAGTGCGTGTGCACGGAATTCTTTGATTGCATCCTTGTCTACGAGATCTTCCAGATCTTCGTAATCCCATGTTTCGATCTTCTGGATTTCGTGTGATGTACGGAAACCATCGAAGAAGTTAATGAAAGGAATTTTACCTTTCAGTGCTGCACAATGTGCAACCGGTGTCAGGTCCATAACTTCCTGTACGCTGGATTCGCAGAGCATTGCACATCCAGTCTGACGACAGGCGTAAACATCTGAATGATCACCAAAAATATTAAGAGCATGTGAAGCTACTGCACGGGCAGATACGTTGAATACACCCGGAAGCTGTTCACCAGCAATTTTATATAAGTTAGGAATCATAAGAAGTAAGCCCTGGGAAGCTGTGTAAGTAGTAGTAAGCGCACCTGCTGACAGTGAGCCGTGTACAGTACCTGCTGCACCTGCTTCAGACTGCATTTCTGTTACCTGAACAGTCTGACCAAAAATATTCTTTCTTCCTTGTGTTGCCCATTCGTCTGTGGCTTCAGCCATTACAGATGAAGGTGTGATCGGGTAAATAGCAGCAACTTCTGTATAAGCATAAGAAGCATGAGCAGCTGCATGGTTACCATCCATGGTCTTCATTGATCTTGCCATTTTCTTTGTTCCTCCTTAGATTGTGTCAAAACTTTTACTTGTGTTAAAATTTTTCTACACTTTCGTTCGATATTATTATAGCTGTTCATATATGAAAAGTCCAGTCATTTTACTGTTCTGATTGTTCCTTTTGACGTACAACCCCTGTATTCCGCAGGATTGTTTTATGCAAACCGTAGTAAGTCTCAGCTATCTTATATTATAAAAGAGACGGACATCTGTCCGCCTCTCACCATACATTATCAATTACTTTATTAACAACTATTATACGTTGAATCTGAACAGGATAATATCTCCGTCCTGTACAACATAGTCCTTACCTTCCAGTCTTACCAGACCTTTTTCTTTTGCAGCGTTATAAGTGCCACATGCCATCAAGTCATCATAGGATACGATTTCAGCGCGGATGAATCCTCTTTCAAAATCAGAATGGATCTTTCCTGCTGCCTGTGGTGCTTTCGTTCCTTTTTTGATCGTCCATGCACGGACTTCCGGTTCTCCTGCTGTCAGGTAACTGATCAGTCCGAGAAGGCTGTAGCTTGCCTTGATCAGCTTTTCAAGGCCAGATTCCTTAAGTCCCAGTTCTTCCAGGAACATGCTCTTTTCATCATCATCAAGTTCCGCGATCTCCTGCTCAATTTCCGCACATACAACGAATACTTCGCAGTCCTCTCTTTTTGCATACTCACGGACTGCCTGTACTCCCGCATTACTTGCACCATCATCTGCAAGATCATCTTCTGCCACATTTGCAGCAAAAATAACCGGTTTGTAGGTCAGAAGATTGTAGCTTTCCAGCCACTGCTGCTCATCTTCGTCATTGATATCATCAAAGCTCTTTGCCATCTTTCCATCTTCCAGATGTGCTTTAATTCTTTCCATCAGTGCCAGTTCTTTTGCGATCGTCTTGTCATTTCTTGCTGCTCTGACTGCTTTGGAAATTCTTCTTTCCAGGATCTCAAGGTCTGAAAAGATCAGCTCCAGGTTGATCGTCTCAATGTCACGCAGCGGATCGATACTTCCGTCTACATGGACAATATTGCTGTCCTCGAAACAACGTACTACATGAACAATTGCATCAACCTCACGGATATTTGCAAGAAACTGGTTTCCAAGACCTTCTCCTTTGGATGCACCTTTTACAAGACCTGCGATATCTACAAACTCAATCGCTGCTGGGATGATCTTTTTGGTGTGATACATCTCACCAAGCACATTCAGACGTTCATCCGGTACAGTAACAACACCCACATTTGGATCAATGGTACAGAATGGGTAGTTGGCTGATTCTGCTCCTGCTTTTGTCAGTGAATTAAATAAAGTACTTTTTCCCACATTAGGTAATCCTACGATACCAAGTTTCATTTTTCTATATTCCTCCTATAAATCCTTTAATTTCAAGGGATTTCAGCATACTTATTTTTGCAAGTGGGCCAGTAACATCAATTCTTCCCATTCTGTTGAAATTTCTGAAATCCTCTTATTCTTTTCTTTACTTCTGCGAATCTGAATTCTACAAATCTGGCTGAGTATAATCCCGTACTTTCTTGGGATATTTCCTTGCCAGGTTCTTTGCCTTTAAAATCTTTTCCCATATTTCAGCTCCTCTCATAAGAAGCCCTAATACAGTACCTTGTATTATACCATAGCATCTTATTTTTGTGAATATTCATTTTCATCTCATCTCCTGTTTGTTCATAAAATCCTTTCCTTATGGTTTAACGTGCGTAGCATACACTTCTATCCGCAATACACACGCTCATTCTTTGTATCAAGTCTGCTACTCGTAAGTAATACAAAATTGTCAAAATGACAATACTGTATTCCAAGACCTGTCATAGTTCATAAATAGTCACCGTGTCACTTCTATCTCTTCTTGTATATAAAATGTGTAACCATAACATTAATAAGCACTAAAGAAAACGTTACACCTACCGTAACATGAATCGGCCAATGAAATGTAAAATATGACAATTTATTTTCCATATAAATCTTTACTCCAACCAAAGTGGCCATTCCTGCAGTAAGCAACATTCCCATCACACACATAAAATAATAACCGCCTTCTCCAAAGAACATTAATTTCATTTGCTTATCGGTCATCCCAATACTTTTCATAATATCAAATTCTTTTCTCCGTGCGTACATCCCGGTAAATACAACATTACAATAATTGGTCAATCCCGCAATGAATAATATGATACTTACAGCACCTAAGAGAATTCTATTTCCTCTCATATATGTTTCTTTTTGCTGCATCAGATCTGATTTGCAGATAACAAAAACTCCTGCTTCGCCGGTTCCTTCATCCATTGATACTTCTGTCATTTCGGATCGTTTCTTATTTTCCTCAGATATCAGCTCGCCAATCTGTGCTTTCACATAAGGTTCTTTTTCCGGATCAGCAGTTAATTCCATTGTTAATATCTTTTTCTCAGTCGGTATCTTTTGAAAACCTTTCTCGCTGATAAAATAATATAAGCTGCCTTCTCCATGCCAGGATTGATGTATTTCCGGAAAATTATCGCTCTGCCGGTCTAAATACCCACATAGGGTAAATGTTTCTGATTCTTTTTGAGGAAATTCGTCTTTCTCTTGTTCCTCTTCGCTCTTGAAATTGCTTAGTTCTTTTCTACGAATCGCATCTTCCCTTGAAATCAAAGTTTTAAAATATACCGGTTCACCAATTGCTTCATCTGCAAGTTTTTGCTGTTCCGGAGTCAGCATATGATCATGTATGATCAGCACGCCATTTCCCTCTTCCAAAGATTCCATATCAATATTGAGTTGATTATCCTGCACGTATTTCTTAAGTGACAAGATTTGATTTTCATCTATAACTTGTACAGTGTCCCAGCTAAATCCTTCCACCATATTGTCATCTGTAAGATTCGAAAGCCCCTCGTCATAAGGACGAATTCCCTTCTTAGATATAACCGTAGTTACATAGGCTCCTTCAATCAGATTGGAGTTCTCCCAATCGATACCATCTATCTTGTGTAGTTTTTTCTCTAACTCTTGAGAAATTGGTGCAAATTCATCATAATCATTGTCATACAACAGCTCTACACCGTCTCCCTGTGTTAACAAAGGATCCACATCGATTTCTCTGGTTTTATATTCTTCCCCACAACCCTGGCTTTTCCCGAATTCGCTAAACTCCCCTGCCAGCAAAAAATCAGGACGTTTCTCGAGCAGATACTTATAATCACATCCATTTGTAAGTACGTTCATTAAAATAAAAGACAGGACTCCCAAAAATATAGAAAGACTTGTAATTATAAATCGTACTTTATATCGTGTTATATTTTCCCATGCAATATAAAACATTTCTCCTGCCTCAGAACGTTTCAACACCAGTTTTCCAGGATGTTTTTCTTTTTTGTCACCCATATTTCCATCATAAGTGGCACTCTCAATACAAGACAGCTTCGTTATTTTTCTAATAATTTCTTCTGATGCCATCCACAAAATTCCATTTACAAATACAACAGAAAGCAAAAGAATCCACGGTCTGAAAAAGGAAAGTATTGTGTTTCCTCCCATTTCCTGATAAAAATGAACCCCTAATATTTCCGGTATCATTAAGACTAAAATCACTACAGAGAGCAAGCTTCCCAAGACAGAACCTTTTAACATAAGTGACCTCATTTGCTTCCGGTAAATTTTCGTGATTTGTCTTTCTGTAGCTCCAATTGTGTGAAGCAGTCCGAGATTTTGAATATCTTCACTCATGGATATCCAAAGAACATTACGCACAAGAAAATATATTCCACACAAAATACCTAGCGTTCCCAATATCACCAGCTCATATCCACCTGATAATTTAGAAACAGCAGTATATTGTGCTGTATCAGAAACGTATATCTTCTGTTCTGCGCTCTTCATCGGTAATGTCTGATATAATTTTTCTTCTATTTTGCTTCTGCTTAAATGATTGCTCTGACTGAAAAGTAAAGTATAGGAACCCTTTTCCAGGTTTAACTCATTAATTTTGTCATGTGAAATATATCCGGTTGCCAGTTCATTTCCAAAGTCCGTATACCAGCCACATAGTTTGAATGTTTCTTTCGAATGTTCGAACACACCTTTGTATACATCTAAGTTTATTTCCATTCCCTGGTCTGGTTCAGAAATACCAAGTTTTTTCAATGCCCGCTCCGACAATAGAATTTCATCCTTTTTCTGTGGGTAGCTTCCAATCACATTGGTATATGCAGGCTTCAAAAAATTGTTCCAGCTTTCTGAGTCAGCCCATACTACGTTGCATATCGTTTTTGCATTATCCTCTGAAATGTCTGTAGCTTCACCTACAAAAATGCTTTTCCCAACCTGTTTTATATAATCCAGTTGTTTTAATTTTGCATATTGTTCTTCTGTTCCATCTTCTATTCTGCCCGAAGAAGCAGTTCCATTTTCTCTGGTTAATCTTATTTCTTCTGCCTGTATTTTCCCAAAGGAGATTCCGAAGACCATGGTTATAGCAACAATACCGATTACTACTGAGCAAAATAAAATCGTATTTCTTATCTTTTTTGTGCCTGCAAAATTTTTAGCCAGGAATCGGATTATGTCTTTATTGTTATTTGGAATGTTCTTATGAAACATAGTGATACCTCCTAACAATCGTTACAATCTCTTGTATAGATTTTTCCATCGGACATACGTATTACTCTGTCTGCCATCTGTGCTACTTCCTCTTGATGAGTCACGATCAATGTCGTCTGATGGAATCTGGCGGCACAGGATTTCAATAATTCTACGACTTCCATACTTGTAACAGAATCCAGATTTCCGGTCGGTTCATCCGCCAGGACAATTGCCGGTTTCGTTAATAATGCCCGCGCTATAGAAACTCGCTGTTGCTGCCCGCCGGACAGTGTTGATGGAAAACGTTCTAATTTATCTTTTAATCCAAGCGATTCTACAATCTCATTGAAAAAATCCACATCGATTTCCTTGCCATCCAGTCTCATTGGGAGGACAATATTTTCACGTATACTAAGAGAAGGTATCAAATTATATTGTTGAAATACAAATCCGATATTTCTTCTTCTGAATATCGTTCTTTCTTCCTTGTTAAGATCTTTTAAACTTGTATTTCTGATCCAGACACCTCCAAAATCCGGAGTATCAAGACCTCCTAAGATGTTCATAAGTGTTGTCTTTCCGCATCCGGACGTACCGACAACTGCTATAAATTCACCATCCTCCACAGTCAACGACACACCATCTAAAGCACGCACTTCATATGTATCGGATGTATAATATTTTTTTAGATTCACGGCTTTGATCATATCCATTTTTCTATAAACTCCTTTCGCAGATGCTACCTCTAAATCAGCCATAATCTATTTTACATGGTACATCTTACAAACTTCTTACAGACTGCATATGAAATATCTATACCGGAAGATTCACTTCTATGAGCAACCCGGGCTTCATTTGTGTTGCTTTCATAATCCCTTTTTGTAATAGAACAATCTCTCTGGAAAGATACAAACCAATTCCGCATCCTTCCTGACCTCTTGCCTGTTCACCTCGATAAAATCTTTGAAAAATTTTATTTTCTTCTCCGTCTTTTATCCCGATTCCATAATCTCTTATCTGGATCTTATAAAACATTTCCGTTTGTTTCATTGTGATATCGATCGTACTGTTGCTTTTGCTATATTTGACTGCATTATCAAACACATTATAAAATGCCTCACACATCCAGTTTTTATCATGTTCGCAGATAATTTTCTCTGGCAATTTTACTTGAAAAAAGATATCTTTATCTTCTGCCTTCTTTTGTATTTGCCCTAACGCATTTAAAATAGCCTCAACAAGATTTCCTTTTTGCATATGAACTTGCATGATTCCTTGTTCTAATCGAGCAGTTTTTATAAAGCTTTCCACCAAAAAGCATAACTGTTCTTCACTCGTTCGCAGATCTTTCATATATTCTATATTCAATATTTCCTGCGTTTCATTTAATGACTCTTGCAGCAATTCTGTATAATTTTTTATATTCGACAGCGGTGTTCGTAATTGATGTGCAATCTCAGAAATTAATTTCTGGATCTCATATTGGCTTTTTTCAGCCTCTTTTCTTCTCCCATCCAGCATTTCCTGCAAACGAATTAATTGATTGGCCGTTTTTGAATATAATGTTTCTTTTCCTATATCAAAATCATCTAATTCATTGCCATTTATTAAAGATTCGGCTAGTTTATATATTTTTTTCATTTCATTTGTTCTAAAATGATTTTCAAATAAATATACAACACTTCCACCAAGTATTATCCCCACCAAAAGTACTGTAAATATTACTACCGCCATGCTATTCTCCCATTCTATATCCCATTCCAAATACATTACTAATAACATCGGACGAATCATTTAATTTCTTTTTCAATCTGCTGATCATAACACTAATTGTATTTGGGTCAATGAATTCACTATCTATTCCCCAAATGTTTTCCATTATCATATCTTTTGTAAGAACCTGATTTTGATTCATAATAAAATATTCCAAAAGCTGATACTCTTTAAGTGTTAACGATATTTCTGTTTTTCCTACAAAAACCTGTTTTCTATCCGAATACAAGATGACCTGCCCGCACATAAAAACATTTTCATTCGATTTTCTCTTCAAAACAACTTCCATACGTTTTAACAATACTTTTATTGAAAATGGTTTCACCACATAATCATCTGCTCCTATATCAAATGCTTTTAACATATCTTTTTCATCATCTTTTGCAGTTAAAAAAATTGCTGGGATTCTTCCATTTTTTTGAAGCTCTTGATATAGACTTATTCCATCTCCATCCGGTAATCCAATATCTACGATCAACAAATCTACAGATCTATCTATATTTTTAATTGCTTCTTTTCTTGAACCAGCAAGAATCGTTGTATAACCTTGATTTTGCAAAGATGTATCCAAAGCTTTTCTCAACAAATTGTCATCTTCTATAATTCCTATTACCATACACACCTCCTGATTTTTCTAGAATATAATACAAAAAAAGCCCATTACAATATACATAACACCTCTGCATATTGTAACGGACTTTTTTCAAACCCAGACTTGGTGCAAGCACCATTTCTGATA
>ERZ779885.4593-NODE-4593-length-10657-cov-3.170534_pt1 | contig 10657 bp, 13 predicted proteins | sample MGYA00511554_ERZ779885 | MGnify/ENA primary metagenome ERZ779885 (study PRJEB29588, sample SAMEA2160998) | human gut metagenome | biome: human gut; feature: human-associated habitat; material: faeces | place: Denmark | collected 2008/2010 ... | reverse complement strand
TTCAGCGAGGACCTCGATACCGCACGAGCCTCTGGCATCGACGAGTACATAGGCGTGCTGAACGCCGCGCTTGAGGAGGGGTGGCAAGGCTTCACCGGAGCTGCCGTCAGAAGAGAGCCAGCCGCGCCAACCGGAGTTCCCGCAGCCTACGTCATGCAGCCCTACGATGTAAAGTTAAGCTACCTCGGAAAATCCTGGGTGACGGTGCCGCTTGAGGTCGGGCATAACGAGATAGGCGATGCCGACGATCCGGACATGATCGTCCCGAAGGACGCGGCAATGCTCTTCGAGGCGCTTGGCTTCGATCCGCCATCCCCCGTCCCCGTCATGCGCCTCAGCCACCAGATTGCCCAAAAGCTGCACGGTTTGTCTGAAGAGGGCTCAAAGCGCGCGCATGATCTCGTTGATTTGCAACTGATAAGCCTGAAGGGGCAGATCGACCTTGCTCAAACCCGCGAGACGTGCGAGCGGCTGTTCGCGTACAGGGGTCAGCAAGCATGGCCTCCCACGATTGAGGCCGGGTTGAATTGGGCATCCCTGTATGCGGAATCTGCAGAAGGCTTGGGCGTCACCCAGAATCTTGCCGCGGCAGTCGAGTGGGTCAACGGATTCGTCAACGAGATTGCGAATTCATAGCGCTGCACCCCGACATTTGCTCACAGAAAACGTGAACTCACTTTGAGCTCACGATTTTACGTTTGACCAGTTCAGACACTTACACCTATACCCTGATTTTACTCCTGAGCTTCTGGTCGTCTGCGTAGCATGGCATTCTCCACACTTCATGGATACAATTGGTTCAAGATTCCCGCCGCAGTCCCTCTTGTTGACTTTTTGCTTGTCGCAAACGCCCCGAGCCTGGTCCCGCGATCCTTCTGGGCATGCTTGGCGTAGACGAACGTTATCAGGGTCTGGGCGCCCAACTTCTGCGCGATGCGATCCTGAACTCGCTAAAGGTTTCGGAGCTTGTCGGCGCGAGGGCTCTCGTCGTCGATCCGGCGGGGGAGGCCGCATCGGCGTTTTGCCGCCGCTTCGGGTTTTCCGATCTGTCGGGCACGACGCGCATGGTTCTGCGACTTATATTGCCCACGGCTCGTCAGCAGAGGAATGTCTGCGTCCTTAACCTCGCATCCTTCAATTGGGAAAGGGGAGGAGCGAAATGCATTTTCAAGGGGTAGACCTGCCAGAAATCGGGTGGTTTTCATCGACTCGAGAAGGGGCTGCGGAGCGGAAGGGGAGACGCTCGGAATTCTGACTTCGCTGACCTGGCCTTATGTTCGAGTGCAGCCTGCCGTTTCTCCAGCGAAGATCGAACGACGCCCTTCAGGTGCCTCCTGTTGATGAAAACCACCCGATTTCTGGCAGGTCTCTCCGATATTTGCGTGCATCCAGAAATTGGGGGAGCGTGAGATGAATCACCCGACCCCTGTCTCATAGCTCGGGCGCTTCTGCGGCGGCCATTGGCGACGAATCCCCATCTCGCTTAGCGCTCCGCGTGCGGCATTTCAAGGCGAATATCCCTCGCGATGTCAACGCGATCCACGATGCAGCTTTCAATGAGGTCGAATCGGTCATCGAGCGCACGACGCTCCTTCGCTCGCAGAAGGATGCGCTTATTTGAAAATCTGGGAACCGCGCTTTTCTCCAACTGCGCGAACCTGTCAACGGTTACGATTACCACGCAGAAGAGCCTGCCTGCCACCATGTTCGGCGGATGTTGCTCGCTTTCGAACGTGGTGTTGTCGGGCCTTACCTCCATCGGCGCGGGGCTGTTCGACGGCTGTACGAACCTCAAGACAATCTTCGTGCCAGAGGGCGTCACTATGATCGGGAGGGACGCCCTCGCGAACAGCGGCAGCACGAACATCGTCTACAAGGGTTCCGACGAGCCCGAGCAGAAGCTTCCGGTCATCGAGTTCGTGAAGAAGGTGCTCGAGATTCCGGCTGTGCAGGTTGGACTGATCGTCGGCGTCGCCTTTACTTGCCGGCCAGGGCGTCGTTTCCACCCTGCTCCTCCTCGTTCACGTTCATATGGATGATGCTCTTGTATCGTGGGCTCTCGCGCTCGAGTGTGTAGCAGTCGCTCTGAAGGCGTGGGTACTCGTCGAGGAACGCCGTGATGGCCGCCTCGTCCTCGGGCGAAAGCTCGAACCCGAAAATCTTGCAGTTGTCAGCGACATGGCGGCTGTTGCGCACGCCGACGATGGCGCAGGCAACGCTTGGTCGGTTCAGGATGTACTTAGTCGCGACATGCGAGACGCCGACGCCGTAGTGGGAGGCGATCTCTTCGAGCAGCTTCTGATATCCCTCGTACCCGACGGAATCCTTGAGCACCTGGAGGTATTTCACCTGCGAGCGCGTCTCGGGCTTGATCACACCGACGCCTTCCCACCGCTTCGCGAGAAGTCCGCCTGCTAGCGTCCCGTAGCAGACGTGCTTGATGTTGGCGCCTTCGCAATACTTCGAGAGAGCAAACTCGGGGCGGCGGTCGAACAAGGAGTACTGGCTTTGGCAGGAAACGATCGGCACACCCGCGTCGACGATTTCCTTCAGGTGCGGTGCGTCGAAGTTGGTCACGCCGATATTGCGAATCTTCCCCTTCTCCTTCAGCTTCAGAAGGTCAAGCGCCACCTCAACGTACCCCGGGACGTTATAGTCCCACCAATGGAACTGCATGAGGTCAAGCGCGTCGCGGTTGAGCCTGCGCAGGCTTCGGTCGATGATCGACTCGGTGTGATTGAAGGTAACATCGGCAAGAATATCGAGGTCAGGCACGTATTTCGTGTGGATTTGAATATTGTCGGCAGATACGGGCCCCTCACCGCGCTGCAAGCGTGCTCTATTCCTTCTCGCGCGAGAGTGTAAGGAAGCTAAAGGGGCACGGTGCGGGGGTGCCGCTGCGGCGTGCGAAGCGTACGAGGAAGCTGACGCCCGAAAGCGCGAGCGCGATGCCCAAACCGGTGTAGAAGAAGGCGATGAACCACATCGGCACCAGGCCAAACGCGCGCAGCGAGATTCCGCCCGACATCATGATCGCCATCATGATGTAGCCCGATGTGTCGAAGAAGCGCCAAAAGCCGATCTTGTCGTCTTCGTAGGCGGCGATTCGATTTGAATGCTTGGCCACCATCTTCGAGAAGATCTTCATGTGGAACAGGGTGAACACCACGACGGCGCCGAGGATGATCGCCCAGACGTAGCTCATGTTGATTTGAGCGAACGCCTGGATGCCCAGCCAGGCAATGTTACCGCCGGCGGCAAGCCAAACAATGCCGGCGATAAGAAGTAGCGTGCGCTTAGAGACTTTGAACATATCCGTTCCTCCTCATAAGGAAGTTATTGGCTCGATCATATTCTCCAGCCTGGGAGAATGGGGCTATCGGGCCAAATCTACAAATATCGGGAAAGTCGACGATTATGGGCCGTCTTCCGCGGCACCGGGCGTTGTCGACGGATTTCCGTCATCATGTAAGGCGGGCGCTGCAAACCTGATTGCATGCGCCCGCTTCGACATCATCTATGGTATGACCCTTGCAAGTGAACATCAAAGGGTTCTTGTTCAGATACTGCGGCCCCGCGCTAGGTTTCGCGGGAATCGCACGCCGGCTGTGATGGGAGCGCCTTGCTTGCCGAGGCGCCTCGGCGTATGTGCGACAGCTACAGCGGCCCACTACTTGCGCGAGGCAGCCATCTGGCGGGCGCATTCGCGAATGGCTCGTTCGGCTTCGCGGGGATCGGAGATGTTGGTGACGGAGGCGTCCATGGGACACTGCCCGTCTCCTGCGCGATTCATGATGAAGGGAACCAGGTCCTCGAGCCGCAGGCTATCCCGTTTGCCAGCAGGATATCGCGTGCGGCCCCGCTCATGGCAATCGCGTAGACCGCAGCGGGCTTGAGCTGCACGTACAGAAGAGCCGGCGCTTTGCCCACAACCTTGTCGGCGACAGACCAGCCCTCGAAGCTTCGGCCCTCGGAAATCCATTGGAGGAGGGGCTTCACGCCGCGTTCTCGAGTGATCGCGACCTCGTCGTTGCGAACGGCAACGCACGTTGCGCCCTCGGTGGTGAGAAGCGTTGCGTGCGCGAGTTCGGCGTCGTCTGCCTTGAGAGTGATGTCGTTCGGGGTTTCCAACTGCATCCAGGCTCCTTCGATGGCTCGTAAGACTCTCTGCAAAGCGTACCACGCAGGCGGATGCGCGTTGTCGAGATCGACGCGTAGCGGAAGCCGTCTGGTCGATTAAAGCGTAGTGAGGGCTTGGGGTGGGAAAGCGGCGGACTATGAGCGCGAAGGCGAATCTGCTAAGGCCGCAGGTTCTGCCGCCGCCAGGAAACGCACAACGCCGAAGCGCGGCCCAAAGATGGACCGCGCTTCGGCTCGATTAGTCTTTCGGTTCCAGAAGTCTCGCTTACTTCTTTCCCGCATCCTTTGCCAGCTGTTTTCCGCCAAAGATTAAGAAGAAGGCGAAGGGGAGGAGCATACCGGTGGCCATAAGCGGCAAGGCAATGGGGAGTTTGGACCATCCGCTGATTGCCAGTGGGCAAACGATGCACAAGGAAAAGAGAATCACAACGATTGCAAGCATGATTGCGAATGGGACTGTTCCGCTCAGCTCGTCGATAGCACAGTCTCCAATTTGCATACATGGTTTGCTCGACTGTTTCACCAGCGGCTGTCGTGGCGATATAGGTAACGGCGTTGGTGAAGTCGCCTAGAAGGGGGACCTCGGCGTTACAGATGGGGTTGGCGACGAGACCGGCGACCACCCAGCCGCCGACCATGCAAGCTTGGCCGCAGGCGATGAAGAGCCCGCGGTGTTTTGAGGGCATGGTCTCGGCAAAGACGGTGGTGACGATCGGAATGCAAGAGCCGACGCCCAGTCCCGCAATCAGTCGGAAAGCCGCAAAGAACGCCAGGTCGTTCGAGAACGCTTGCGGCAAGGTGAAGAAGCCGTAGAACATGACGGCGATTATGAGCATCTTCTTTCTGCCTATGCGGTCGGAGAGGATGCCTCCGATAGCCCCGCCGATGACCATGCCGAGCAGACCCCAGGTGGTAAGAGACCCCATCAGGGCGCCTGGATTGGGGTTATCCGGCCAAAACGTGTGTGCGACGAACATGTTTGTCGAGTTGACGACCATGAAGTCGTAGCCATCGAGAATCATTGCAAGGGCAAGCAGCATGAACATGAGCCAGGTGTGTTTGTTCATTCCAAAAGAGTCGATAACTTCGGAAACGGTGTATTCCTTATTATTCATGTCCCCCTCCTCATTCGCTAGCAGTCTTTTGCTGGGTTGGTCGGTGCACCTATTGGAGGTAGTGTATGTATGTGCCCTTGAATATGCGAAATGAAATCTTTTATAGACGTCATGCGCAAATGGAATAGCCTTGATTAGAAATCGTTGCTGGGCGAAGCTTGCTGCGGCAAAGTGACAATAACTTCTTCTTAGCCTGTCCATTGCAGCGGACAGCCGCGGCGTTCTTCTCGGTTACACTTCTCCCTATCGGGGAATGCGGCATATAGTAAGGGTGCTATATCAAATGCTGTGTTACTCTCGAAGTATTATTATCCTGGCAGGGAAAATACGTCTCGCTGGCGGGACGAGGGTTGAAGGGCCGTCAGCAGGGCGCGGATTCGGGAAAGAGGGCGCGTATGGCCACCATCGATGTTGACAAGCTTCGCGACTACATGACTGACTACTTCGGCACTGCCGTGTTCAACGGTTTCCCCGCCGCGTTCCTCGACCTCTCCGACATCGAGAGCATGAGTGGTCACGAGCTTTGCCAAAAAGCGGAATCCCTCGGTATCGACCTTCGCGATTTTGAAATTGAGTAGACGAGCCTGCCCAAATAATCGAAAGGGATCTTCTTGTTCTCGCGCGTGATTTCACTTGATTGGTATTTTTATTTACATTGCTCGCACTGTGCTCTCCTTGCCATTTAGTTTTACGTACGCTAGGCCGTCTTAGGCAGCTTTCAATGCGGACGCCCGAAGGCGCTCATCTTAATTTCTTGCGCGTTTTGCCTGATGGGCGTAGTAAGCATTATCGGCTCAGATGGGAGCTGATCAGACATGACGAAGTCCCGCACCCATTTTGGCGGTAAAATAGTGCCAATACCACCAGCGGGAAAGGGATCACATGAGCTCTGGGGAAACTGTCGGAAAGAGGCGCTGCCCGCGCTTCGTAGTCGCAATAATCGCTGTCCTCCTCGGGATGGCGTTCGGCTTCTCCGCGCAAGCGGCGCCGGGCGTACAGACCGCTTTTGCGGCGCCGGTCTCGCAAGCAGCGCCCACCACGCAGACCGCCTTCGCCACGACAGAAGGCGCTTCCATAGAAACCCTCCAGCAGGGTGGCATCGAGCTTCAGGCCGACATGGAAAGGACCGTCTGGTGCTCGCGGTCGGGCAGCAAGTACCATTACAGTTCGACCTGTTCGGGGATGAAGAATCCTATCGCGATGACTTTGCAGCAGGCCGTCGACTCCGGCAAGCAGCCCTGTTCCAAGTGCGTGCATGAGTCGCCCACGCCCGATCCTGCCCCTAATCCCAGTCCTGATCCCACGCCTACGCCGACGCCCGACCCGCAGCCCCAGTATCGCGGGTTCGTCGACGTCCCCGCCGATTCCTGGTATGTTGAAAGCGGCGTGTTCGACTACGCGCTCGACCACGGTCTCATGAAGGGGTACAGCGACGGCTCGAACAGGTTCGGCCCCGACGATTCGATTACCCGCGCGATGGCCGTGACCGTTCTTTGGCGGATGGCCGGCGAGCCAGCATGCGAGGCCCGCCGATTTCGACGACGCCGACTACTCGGAGGACTCGTGGTACAAGGACGCTGTCCGCTGGGCGCGCGCGAGCGAGGTCGTCAAAGGTTACGAGGGGACGAACTACTTCGGCCCGAACGACCCCGTTACGCGCGAGCAGCTCGCCGTGATGGTCGCGAGGTTCGCGAGCACCATATCCCATATCGACACCTCGAGCACGGGCGCGGCGCTCGCGGCGAAGCCGGATGCGGCTTCCGTGAGCGATTGGGCGCACGACGCGGTTGCCTGGTCAGTTGACCAGGGCATTCTCGGCGGTGCCTCAATCATCGACCCCCAGGGGACCGCCACTCGCTGCCAAGGGTGCAAGATGCTCTCCATCGCGCACAAGATCATCGGCAACCAAAGCGTGAGCCATGGGGAAGCCCGCGTCCACTTCATCGACGTTGGGCAGGGCGACAGCGAGTTCATCGAGCTGCCGAACGATGCTCATAGACGCGGGCACGACCGAGAGCGGGGAGAAGGTCGCAAGCTACATCGCCGGGCTCAGCTACTCGCGCATCGATTACATCATTGCCACGCACCCCCACGAAGACCACATCGGCGGGATGGCGCGCGTGCTGAGAAGCTTCGATATTGGCGAGATTTGGATGCCGCGCGCGACATCGAACACCGCCACCTTTGAAGGACTGCTCGACGTGATTGCCGAAAAGGGTATCCCCGTCCACGCAGCGGAAGAGGGGAAGATTATCTGCTCCGACGAAGGCTTTTCGGCGACGATTCTCTCGCCATTCGAGACGTCGTATTCCGACCTCAACGACTGGTCGGTCATTCTCGAACTCGACGTGGGGGCAAGGTCCTTTCTCTTCACTGGCGACGCCTCGTCCAGCGTTATCGGGAAGGCGTGTGGCCACCACGTCGACGTGCTGAAGGTCGGCCACCACGGGTCGAAAACGTCGACGACGCCGCAGCTCGCAGAGACGCTTTCGCCCGACTGGGCAGTGATTTTGGTAGGGGCGGGCAACTCGTACGGTCACCCGTCTGAAGAGGTTCTCTCCGCGCTCTCGGGGGTCGCCCACTTGCTGCGTACGGACCTCGACGGCACGGTGACGCTCAGCTGTGATGGCGAGACGATACGCCGCGCGGCGTAGGGAAGGGGAGGCATGGACGACGCGATTTACGTCATCGACCGTATTGAGGAGGGTATCGCTGTCCTCGTGCGCGATTCGGGCGAGAAGACGGAAGTCTCTCTTTCGGACCTGCCTTCAGGTGCGCACGAGGGTTCGTGCCTGCGCCCCTGCGAGCACGGATTCGCCCTCGATGAAGGGGAGGAAGTCACGCGCAAACGCCGAATCGAGCGTAAGCTCAACGCGCTCTTCGTTGACTAGTTGAGGATTTGAGCCTCGTTCTCTTTTGACGATTGAAGCGTACGCGCTGTCGAGCAGTCAAGCTGAGTGAGCAGGCCAGCTCGACAGCTCGACCAGTAGATCAGGATTCTTCGGTATCCTCCTGATATTCGATAGGTATCTTGCTTCTTCTCGCAAAAAGTACACCGCGAGCGCGAGATTCTGGCACGAAAACCGAGGTATCCCACGGATGGAGCCTCGGCTTGGGAGCTCGCTGCGGGCCGACCACTTCTCCTCGACAAGAAACCCCAGGTCGCGTACTCAGGCAACCCGGAGACGCTCCCTGATCCTCGCATTTCCCGTGGGACGTCTCGGCTTTTGTGCCAGAATTGACTCCCAGGCGTGTACTTTTTCGAAACCGCACTCTCAGTGAGCGCATCCCAAGACACGCATATTCGCCAGCGAATGGTCTCCTCTTCTTTGAATCCTGGCAGATTGGCCCTGGCTCATTCAATCGGACATCTTGCGGGGTTGCGAGACCGGCAGCCAACAATCAGTTATGCATCTATGTCCCTTACATCGGACACTCCACCCCATTTCGCTTGCCTTACAATCGCCCAATAACCATCGTAACCTATCTATTCGATGAAGAGAAAAGGGGAGGGTTGCCATGAGGGGCGCAGTGTTTTAGAGGGCGCGGGGACCCGCCTTGAGAGAACGTGCAAGCCGTTTCGGAAGCGTCTGCATATAGTTTGTTACTTTGTGATTCGTTGGCACAAGCACTCTCGATGCTGCAGTTTTCGACTCGTCTCCAACGTATGCCATCGATATTCGTACATTAGAAAGGGAAGGCCATGATAGCAACGAACTTGAAAAACCGCGTGGGCGCAATTGCCGCCACCGTCGCCATATCGTGCGCGCTATGCGTCATGCTGGCGGGATGCGCCACGGAAAACTCAGGGAATGTAACCAGTGATCAGGACGAATACAGCGCAGTGGAGAAGGCGACAATCACCACGCGCACTGTGACATTCCCCGCCGCTCTCTTTAAAGACGAATCGTCCGAAGATGTGCAATCTAGTCTGCAAGAAAAAGGCTGCACTGACATCATTGCCAACGACGATGGTTCCTATACCGCGACTATGCCCATTGACGCGTACAATAGCTTCGTCGATTCGTGGCACCAGAATGTGGTGGATGCTTTAGACGGAATGCCGAACAGCGAAGATTGGCCGACAATCACAGCGATTGACTACGATGACCAATTTTCCAACGTCACGTTGACCATCAGTAGCAGTGAAATCGGTCTCAACGAGGCGTTTGCGCCGCTTCAGGTTGGTGTTATTGTCTGCATGTATCAGCAATTTGCGGGTCAGCCGGTCAGCTGCGTTGTGAGCATCGTCGACCAAAGCGGCGCGGAGCTGGGGAGTGCCACTTACCCGGATGCGCTTGATGAAGATCGAAGCGATGCCGTCTCGACCAATTAACCCAAAGGTGGTGTCTGCGATGAACATGCTCAGGAAGTGGTCGGCGATTATTCTGGCCTGCGTTATTGCTGCCAGTATGGTGCTGCTTGCGGGTTGCGCAGAAAAGAGCGATCAAAGCCAATCCGAATACGCCGACGAGGCCTTTATCCAGTCGCTCGCGAAAGGCTACGAGGCCCGTGATGTGCTGGTGGGGCAGTCCTCTAAGACCGATAAGTCCGCTGAATACTACGAAAAGCTCGTCGACGCTGAGCTGGAGCAAGTGGAGCAATACCAAAGCGCGCAGTTTTCCGATAGCAAGCTGCAGGAGAATGCCATCGCCTACATCAACGCACTGAAGGATCAGCGCGCGGCCGCCGAATTGTACGCAACTGATAACAGCAAGTACAAGCAAGATTGGCAGAAGGCCTACGACAAGCGCACTTCGTTGCTCAAGACGTTTGTGGAAGACTATGACCTTACGGTGTCGGCCGATCACCAGGACAGTCTCGATAAGCTTGTAAGCCACGGCAAGAAGGTGGAGCGGGACAACAGCCAGAAGGAGGCGATCGAGTCGTTGGCTAGCTCGATAGATCTCGAGTTCGCTGAGCAGTACTCGACCTTCATCGGCAAGACGACAGCTACGAACAATACTGGTTACGACTTCGACTATATCAATTTTGATGTGGAATTGTTCGACTCGAGTGGCGTCAAGGTGGAGACGGCAAGCTTGTACGCAAACCACTGGCTCGATGGTGAGACGATCGCGCTCGATTGCTATACGTCGATAAAGGAGCCGCCCTCGACGGTCAAAGTCATCCCCAGCAACTACAAGGTCGCTGAGGCGTAATCACTCTGCCGGGTGCGCAGACGCGTCAAAGCTGGTGCGCTCGGGCGTCCGTTGCTGTTGCTCAATCGGACGCCCGATGCTGGCGCGAGTCCGCTTTGCTGGGAAAAAGCGGCCATTGTTCCCTGCAACAATTGCAGTTCGATTTCCCGAGTGAAAAGCGCCTTGACGATATGATCGAAGGGACTCCTTAATTCTTATCTGAAATGCACGTTCTGTGCATTTAGTCTCGGAAAGAAGCGG
>ERZ779885.4588-NODE-4588-length-10665-cov-2.762771_pt1 | contig 10665 bp, 11 predicted proteins | sample MGYA00511554_ERZ779885 | MGnify/ENA primary metagenome ERZ779885 (study PRJEB29588, sample SAMEA2160998) | human gut metagenome | biome: human gut; feature: human-associated habitat; material: faeces | place: Denmark | collected 2008/2010 ... | reverse complement strand
ACCCGCAGCGGGGCTGCCACTCGTTCCGGATTGCCTTCAATGGATGAAGTGATGGATATTATCGGTGCTTATAAGTTTGAACGCGTATTTCCTGTCGATAAGAAAAACGAGGAACGTACTCGCGAAGCAGGAATGCACTTGTGGTATTCGGTAAAGTTTAGCGAAGCTATTGATTTGGAACAAGCTGCCAATGATTTGGCTCGGATTGCCGAGGTGCAGAAGGTGCAATATAGCCACATCTTGAAGCGTTCGTATGATACGAAGAAAGCTACGGCTCTGACGGTGGACATGATGAAGAAAATGTCTACTACCCGTAGCGCATCTGAACTTCCTCATAATGATGAACTGCTGACTAAGCAGTGGGATATGATTAACAGCGGCGACCAGGAATTTGTAAAACATTCAATTGCCGATTGTGACATACAGGTGGCTGATGCGTGGGAACTCTGTGCCGGTGATCCGAATATCATTGTGGCTATTGTGGATGAGGGTGTGGATTTCAAACATCCCGACCTCGCTCCCAATATGTGGGTAAACCCGAATGAAACGTTATATTCCCATGAAGATAACGATGGTAACGGTTATGCCGGTGATGTGTATGGTTACAACTTTGCCCGCGATAATGGCATCGTTACTTATAACGACCCGAATGATACCGGTCACGGTTCGCACGTGGCAGGTACGGTGGCTGCCGTAGGCAACAATGGCATTGGTATCAGTGGTGTGGCCGGTGGTAGCGGTAATAATGACGGTGTGAAGTTGATGGCTTGTCAGGTGTTTGCCGGACAATATGGTGTCACTCTCTTGCAAGAAGCCAAAGCTATCAAGTATGCTGCCGATAACGGTGCGGTGGTGTTGCAATGTAGTTGGGGATACAACTCTTACCTGTCCAATCCGATGTTCAACACACCGGGTTACGGTTCGGATGAAGAGTGGGAGGAATATTGTCCGCTGGAGAAAGAGGCATTGGATTACTTCATCCACAATGCAGGTTCTCCTAATGGATATGTGGAGGGAGGTGTAGTCGTTTTCGCTGCCGGAAACGAGAGTGCAGCGATGTCTTCTTATCCGGGTTGTTATGCTGACTATGTAGCAGTAGAGGCGTTGGCCGCCGATTTCACTCCGTCTTCTTTTTCTAATTATGGCGTGGGTTGTAACATAGCCGCTCCCGGTGGTGATACCTATTACCACGAAGGAGACAACGGTTCTATCCTGTCTACTCTGCCGACGAATATTTCCGAAACTGGTTATGGTTATATGGAAGGTACTTCGCAGGCTTGTCCTCACGTGTCGGGTGTGGTTGCTTTGGCCATGTCATACGCGGTGAAGTTACACCGCCATGTGAAAGCCGCTGACATTCAGGAATTGCTCTATTCTACCATGACCCCGATTGACAGTTATTTCACAGATACCAAGTATTACTGGGAAAACTTCGGTGAGGCAGGAGCGATTGCTTCTAAAGACATGGAACCGTCGAAGTATAATGGTCGTGGCATGGGAGCTGTCAATGCCACTAAATTGCTGAATGCGATGAAGGGTATCGGTACGGATATGCGTGTGCCTAATATGTATGTGGCTTTGGGGGGAACTTCGAAACTGAATGTCTCTATTTATTTCAAGAATAGCAGTGCTTTGACTTACACTTGCTCGGTGGTAAATAATGACATCGCAGCAGTGGCCATGAATGGAAACATGATTACCGTGAAGGGGACAAAAGAAGGTTCTACCACGGCTACCCTAACGGCTAGCAATGGCGAAAAGCAATCTTTCATCATTACGGTACGCAAGTCGGCTGGTTCAAACGGTTGGTTGTAATAGGAGATATGTAATGTGAAGTCATTGAAAATAGTCACTATAATGAGTTTATTCTTGTCTGTGTCTGCCATGGCACAGACGAGAATCATCTCTCGAGAAGAGTTGGAGGCCGTGCAGAACCCGACGATGCTGGAAGGTAGTGAGGTTTTGCGGTTTGTCCGTTCGGCTGTGTCGGTAGGACATCTCACCGAAGATGATGCGCCCCGCACTTACCGTTTTGAATTTACGAACGTAAGCAAGAAGCCTGTGCGTATTACCCGTGTCGTGACCTCTTGCGGATGTACGGTGGCCGCGTTTGATAAGAATCCCGTAGCCGCGCAAGGCAAAGGGAGTATCGAACTGCACTATCATCCCAAGGATCAGGCGGGAACGCTCAACGGACGGACATTTGTCTACACCGACCTTTCCGACAAGAATCCTACGGCGATGATTGCCCTGACAGGAGAGGTGCTGCCTACTTCCGATCGGTGGAGCGATTATCCAAAGGCGATGGGCGTGTTGCGGGTGAAGCGGAAGACCATGTTATTTCGTGAGGTAACGACCCGTACGGTTCAAACAGAACGCTTGGTTTGTGTCAATAGCGGGAATCAACCTCTTCGAATCACGGCTTTCAGTTTGCCTGTATATGCTGTCCTGCATACAGAACCTGAAGTGATTCAGCCCGGGCAGGAAGCTGATATTGTGGTTTCTGTGGATGGGACTAAGATAGGGAAAGCCGGTGAAGTAAAGTTTCCTGTGATTTTGATGGGGCTTCACGGGCGGTCTTCGGAGCGTACCTTGCAAGTCGAGGTGACTGTGAGTAAATAATGCAAGGCAATTGATTATTAATTAGAAAAATAAGAAATATGAAAACAATTCTTAGGATAATGATACTTTTCATCTGTTTACTTGGCATTGCAGCCTGTAGTAACGATGATGATATTGAGTATGTGGAGCCTACCGTAACTGTGAGTTATAAAACGATAGATGGAATCTGGCAACTGTCAGAATGGAATGGGGAACCGTTGGCTGAAGGTCAGTATTGCTATCTGGTAATCGACCGTACGGAGCATACTTTTACCATGTACCAGAATTTTGATAGCCAGGTCAGTCGTGAGATTACCGGTTCTTTTGTTTTGGGCAAGGATGAGCATAATGATGATAGGGATTACATTTCGGGTGAGTACGACTATAATAATGGTGAGTGGAATGATGATTATTATATCACTATCTATGGTGGTGATAGTAGGCGTATGGTATGGACCGCTTCGGAAACTCCGGATGATGTATCGGTCTATATACCTTGCGACGAGGTTCCTGCTGATATTTTGGTCGGCTCCCGGGCTCTATAATATATTGATAGAATAGGATAGAAGCCTCCTTTCCCCAATATGTGGGATAGGGGGCTTTTTAGGTGTAGGCGTACGTCTCTACCGCTTTTTTAATTAGTTTATAGTCGATATTGTTCTCTATGGCTGTGTAGTACCATAAACCTTTCTTAGGCGCTTCGGGGTAATCATATACTCGCTTGATGATATAGGAAAGGTGGAAGGCTGTGAACAGCCTGTCCTGATGGAGTAATTTGTCTTTCAGTTGCATGAAGGCACGTATGGGTTTGTCGCCTTTGTCCCATGCTGCTTCGAGAAACCTCTCGAAAAGGAGCAGGTCATCCATTTCTTGTGTCATTTCCAGAAGTTGCATGCCTTCTACTTCTTCGGGTATGGTCGGTTGCCGGATGACGCCATCTTCGACATAGACTACGTCCATGGGATATTGTGAGTTTCTTCGTTTCTTTTTTTTCTTACCTTCCAGCGTCCATTTCCGGTTCTGCTGGCTCAGCCCATGTTCGGTCCACAGAGCGGCATTGTCAAGCACGATACCTTCGCTCTTGCCGGGAGCAGGGCGCATACATCTTCCTACTTGTTGCAAGTAGAGAGCCAGTGATTTGGTAGGACGCGCCAGTTGTACAGCTTCGCAGTCGGGGACATCGAATCCTTCGGACACGATGTCTACATTGCTAAGTACACGTGTCCTGCCTTCTTTAAAGTTCCTAAGGATTTGTTCGCGCTGTGTTTTCGGCGTGTTGGCGTCGAGGTGCTCGGCTGATATGCCGGCCTCCCGGTATTCTTGTACGATTCTCTGGCTATGCTCGACATTGACTGCAAAGATTATCATCTTTTTACCGTTGGCATGGGCAAAATAGCTATTGACAAGATCGGCCATAAGCAAGTCGTCTTTCATCACATCACCCAGCTCTTTGATTGCATAATCGTTCATCTTTACGCTGACTGAGGAGAGGTCGGGAACCATACCGGAAAAATGCCTGATTGGGACGAGATAGCCTGCTTCTACGAAGTCACTTAGCTGGCCGCAGTTGATAAGGATTTCAAAGAGTTCGGAAAAGCCTTCACCGTTCAGCCGTATGGGGGTTGCGGTAACTCCCAGGAATCTTGCTTGTGGATAGATATCCCATAGCTTCTTATAAGTGGAAGCCTTGGCGTGATGACATTCGTCTATAATGATGATATCGGCTTCGGGGTATTCACGTTTGGAAAGGGTTTGGATGGTTGCGACTTGTACTTCTTTGTTACGGTCAGCGGGGATATCTCCGGAAATGATGCCGGCGGAGACATCAAAGAGGGATAGGCGTTCGACAATCTGTTCTACCAGTTCTTTACGGTGTACTACAATCAGGACTTTCTTATCTTTGATGCGGGCACGGCGTACAATCTCGGAGAATACGGTTGTTTTTCCTGTTCCGGTCGGCATTTGGAACAAGACATTCATTTTATTCTGCGTGGCGGGATTCCATGCGTCGAAGATGTCACGTATCCCTTGGATTTGGTATGGGCGTAATTGTATGTTGGGCATTTCTCTCTTAAGCTTCTGTTCTGTTCGTACCTTCTTATTGTCTTTATCAGCGTCAGAAAAAGGAGTTACCAGCCTGCATAGTTTATGTTGCTATAAGAGGGGTGAATGTCTTTCTCTAAAGGGGAGGCAAATAGAATTTACATATCACAATATTTGCACTGGTTTCCCTTGAAAAAGGAAACCAGTGCAAATATAATGAAAATGGATAACCCCTACAACAGTTATAGTGGTTAAATAGGAGGGAGATAGCCCTCCTATTAATGTGTGATGTTATATGACATCTATTGGATTGATTGTTATGTAGTTTTCTTCATTTCCTAATAAGTTTTCTAATTCTTCTAAACTATTGGGGCGTTTATCAGTTATTTCTTTGATAGCATCCGCTAAATCATCAAAGTTTTCGTAATATTCAATTCCGTTTTTCTCCGTATCCATGTAATATCTCATGGGAAATATGTGCCCGTCTTTATCGTTTGTTTGGAATATCTGGCATCCGCATTCTTCCGTATAGAAAAATATCTGGACTTTATAGGTAGTTGCAATTTGGTCAAATAGCTCTCTGCAATCACACCATGCTGTTTCCGTAGCTAGACTGAACGCTGTTCTGCTATTATCCATCAGGGAGGTTGCTTCAGCGATATCGGTGATGACTCCCCTGCAGGGGATATCCTCGTAGCTTTTGTGTAATAGTTCCTCGACTATATAGCCGAGCCAGTTGGCGTTTACTGTGAAACTTTGTCCGTCATTCTCGGATTTTCTGTCAATACTTAACACTCTTTTCATGTCATTGAAGAGTTTGTTTACATTTTCTTTTTCTCCTTCGATCTGATAATCTGTACTGCACCAGTTTGGCATAATATTATAGTTTTAAATTAAACAATGGGCGGTTCCGGTATGAACATCGCCTTTTACACTGCTTTTCAGATTCTCAGATTGTTCCTTCAAACCTGGGGTTCGGAATGATTTTGACATAGGAATAAATCTTTCAGGTTCATAGGTGGGAACAGTTCAGAATCGAATTTTGCAGTGGGAAAAGGGGTATGTGCCGGGGCTGCTCTTAAGAAAACCTGGTTATGCAGAAAGGGGCATGATTATGAGGATTGGGGTATGTTGGTATGGTAAAAAGGGAGATATATGGTTTTATAAATGGAGAATGTGAGCGGCGGGGTAGAAGGGTGAGTTTATTATTCCCCTCTCTACAAATTGTGAGAGGGGAATAATCTTTTACTAAGTCTTTTATTTCTTCTTCCAATAGTTGTACGTTTGCTTTCTTTTGTGCTAACTTCTGCTGGGCTTTTATCAACATCTCGTCGGTTTCTTCATTGAAAAAGATGTTATTTTGTTTGTTCCATTGGATGTACTCGGATATTTTTCGTTCGACTTTGGTTACTTGTGCCTTAGCTGAAGTGAGCTTGCCCAATTTGTTACCAATGCCTAACTCCAGACCTCTTGTCTTGTCGTAGAAGGAGATGGAAATATTTATTCTGTCCCGTGGATATTTGCATATATAACGGGCTCGTCGCCAGTTAAATACCCAGTCATACTTTATCCATAACTCCCGGGGGACATTGTAACTGTATAGTTCCTGCCGTGAAGAGTCAATGTGCGAGTATCGTTCGATGGAAATGATTACCCATTGTTCTATTCCGAGTTCTTTCTCGGCTTTAGCCATGTCTTTAGCCAGTTCAGACCATTCTTCACCTGTTGTTGCCATTAGTTCTGTTTTCTTATTGGGGTTTTTATTAGTTTTGTAAAGACAGTCTTTTCTCTTCCTATCAAGCCCGTGTCTTCGTGAACTTTATTGGAATAGACGGTACATGCTATACCCACTTTATATCTTTTGTTGTTGGCTATGTAGATGTTGTTCCATGTATCGAGATGTTTCTCGGCTAACGTAAGCAGGAATTCTTTCCCTTTTTCTCCGACAGCATATATTTCCATGTTTTCTATGACTTTGGCATTTTCGTTGTTTATTACTTTCTTTACCCAGCCTTTAAATGTATATATTGTATCCATGGCTTTTATTATTTGATAGTCCAACCTTCTTGATAGTGTGCAATGTGAATCTTTTGAAAGATAGGACGTTGGAGTTCATCATCGTCCTGTTCGTAGATGAGAACGGGTTTTGTTGAAGAAATAGCTTTTTCTGAATGCAGCTTTTCCAACTTAGGTTTCATCGTTTCGAGGTCTTTGGCTGTCCCGTGACAAACATCTCCTGTCATATTGAATGCTTTTACCATACGTGTTTAAATTTAATTTTAGTTTTATTTCCCTACGGTCCTTATTGACTTTAAGGAAATCAGCTATTTTTTCTGCTTTTTAATTGCTTGTCATTCCGGCAAGAGTTTCACAGAAAATACTCTTTGGCGATGCTGAAGGAAGATTTTTTGTAGGAAAACCATAGGTGTCTCTTAGCGAACGAATGGCTGGGCAGCAATTTGTTTTGCAGAGAAAAATGGGTGATTTCTGAAGGTATATGATTAGTGCGTTAGTTATAATGGATGAAAGGGAGATTAGAAGTGGAGCTAGGTATTAAGAAAGTGGAATACTGTAAAACTGGGTAATGGTGGGGAGCGTATGTAACATGGAAGATATGAGATCTTTTTTACCGTAGTTCGTTAATAGTAATGAGATGATCAATTAGTTGTATGCACTCTTTCGTGGGCACTGGGGATTTTTTTATAAGATACGAAGATGGAAAAATATCAATTAAAGTAGTACTTTAATCAAATTTATTACTGTGCTGTTCGGTGAGATGCCTTATTTTTGCAATAAAGTCTTTGTACCTTAAATAAAGGCAGGTTGCTTTGGTGACTTGTACTCTGTTTATTCATTAGATATCATTCATACTTATGAAAGTCACATTACTACTCTGTATGTTAATGCTTTCCAGGGATTAAATGATAGCTTCCTGATGTGGTATCTGGACTATGTAATTGGTAACAGGTTCAGTTTATTTATTATTAATGTAATTCAAATGAAGAAGCTATTTATTTTTACATTGATGTCTTTGTTTGCAATGACAGGTTTCTGTCAAGAGGAGGGGTATAAGGCTCCTAAAGATGAAATAGAATGGGCAAGGAAATTTCAAGGTACCAGTGGCCCGGGATTTCCTGTCGAAGGTAATGGATGGGGAGGATGGCGTAGTGGAACCGGAGGGGTAGCATATTATGGAAATTCTCCGCGTCCGGAATATGAAAAGCTTGATTTAAAGGATTTTTGTAAAGGTACAGCCGTTGATAAAGGATTGGTACCACCTTTTAAACCGGCTCTTGAACTTCATTTACGTGATGGTGTAGTCACATTAGGTGGTGATGGTAATTATTATCTCACCGGCTCTTCCGGTGATAATATATGGGCTTGGACTAATGGGATTGAATTATGGAGATCTTCTGATTTACATCAGTGGGAGTATGTAGGTCTTGTGTGGGATATAGACAAAGAAGCACCTGAGTGGGTGAGGACATGGCGTAAGCACCCTCGTCGTGCGGTACGTGCAGTTTGGGCTCCCGAAATTCATTATATAAAGGGAAATTATATTATTTGTTTCAGTATGTGTCCGGGTGGGATCGGTATCTTAAAAAGTAGTACCGGTAAACCGGAAGGTCCTTATGTTAATGCCTTTAGTGCCGAAGGACCGATTGTAGATGGTATTGACGCCACTCTTTTTGAGGATGAAGATGGAAAGGTTTATTTTACTTACGGACGTGCTGCAGAGATTGCCTTATTGAAAGATGACTTGAGTGGTTTTGATGGACCATTTAGAAAGGTTGAGCTGGAAAATCCGGATCATACTCCTTCACATCATGCAAGTAAATGTGTGAATCGTGGCATGAATGATTTGGGGCATGAGGGTGCAGTGCTTTTCAAACGGGACGGAATGTATTATTTAGGTGCAGCTGACAGCTACGAAGGCAGGTATTCAACGTGCCTGGCTATCTCGGAACATATTTATGGACCTTATAGAAATCGTCATGAGTCAATACCTTGTGGCGGTGGTACAGGATTCTTTAAAGATAAAAAAGGGAATTGGTGGTGCAGCTATTTCGGAAATGACAGCCAATCTCATTTTCGTGAGAAAATAGGTTTTGTACGTACGGATTTTACTCCGGAAGGATTGGCTTATCCTTCTAAGAATCAACCTTTCGTAGGAAAAGAGAACGAGAAGGAATGGGAAAAGAAATGGGAAAAAGTATGGAAGCCTATATTGAAAGCTTCTTATTGATAGAATAATGATGATGCCTCACACGGAGAATCACGTACTCAACTTATGTAGCATAAATGGCTATGTTCGTCCGGTACAGATTTTATCTGTGTGAAGCATCGTGGCTTTCTTTTTACAGCAAGGGTCTGACCTCGCGTTTGTATAAACTTAGGCTGATAGGTTAATCCAGCCTATATCGACCAATTTGATAAAGCAACGGACTGTTAATAGTACGTCTGAGTTACTGTCGTGTAGTTTTAGCCCGTTTGTATCAACCTGAAGGAACTCGGCTAATTCTGATAATCGGGGATATTTGTATTTGCATTCGTTCTGGTAGGGACGCGGGGCAGTGAACGGGAGGCAGCATAAATGTGCTGTTTCTTTCATGGTGTCATAGGTTTTTAGTTTTTCAAATACTTTAAAGTAGCGTTTGGTATAATGTGTCCGGCGGCATGTATGGTAGATGAAACTCTTGTCAAATTCAAGACTATGGGCAATTAGCATGTCGCATCCTGCAAGGTCAATAAGAAATTCTTTTATTGCGATGTTTCGGGGTGTCGTTGTTTGTTGGGCTAGGAAATCATCTGTCAGCCCATTAATATTGATGGCTTCTTCTGATGCAATTCTTTGACGGTCAAAGTAAAAATTCTGCTGTTTTACCAGGCTAAATGTCGGATACTCTATAATTTGGTAGGATAGCTGTAAAATATCGAATTTATTAGCTTCTTTTCCACCGGTTTCTGTGTCTAAAATCATCATTTTCATATTCGTTGTAGATTTGATTTATTTCCCTTTGATAGATCTGTATTCAAAGGATTGATTATTTTTTCTGCATTTCTGATTACGTTCTTATTTGAGTCAAGGTTTCTCCGGGAAATACCTTTTGTTTGAAAAGGAAGATTTCTTGGAAAGAAAGCCGGAAGGTGTACCTTGCAGAAATATGAATGGGAGTAATCAACTTCGCTGAAAAAATAATCAGGCTTTGTATGTTTGTATGATTGTATGCGGTAGGTGTACAAAAGGATGAAGAAGGCAGGGGATTATCGAATATAGTCGGGCTGATTTTTCTTGTTTAGTCTATGGTTCGTTAAATATCCATAATCCCAAAATGTAGGAAATTCGATAAATTATTGATAATCAGCGTTTGTGCGAAAACTATTATTCGTAGTTAAGAATGGGATATCGTATTACTAATAGTAGGGTTAATTAAAAATAAAAGATTGGGTATTCACTTTATAAAAGTGGGCTGATTTGATATAGTATAATATGTACTTAGATAATAGAGAATTATGAAAAGAAGAATTGTTGTTCGTGGTGTACGTTATGAACGTTTAGCTGAGATTATTGATGGGAAGGTTGTATGTTTTGAAGGAGCCAAACAAGGTATTCCCAAGAAGGATACGGAGTATGTTGCTTTGTATGTGGGGAGTCCGATTTCTGGTATTCAATATGTCGGGGTAGTAGAAAAGGTAGATAGAACCCCTATTTCTGCCAGATTCATGCTCAAGGATATTATTGAACTAAAGAATCCGATAAGGTTGGAACACCAGATCAGGTGTTTTAAGTATATGAAATTGGCATTCATGAGGTAAGGATAAATCAGATTATAAATTTTCAATTTTTTGTTTTCCGGTATAAGAAAAAGGCTATAGAAAATGGTATATTACTTTGAATATTCGGTGTTTCTGGAAATTAGGGTAGATTTCAAGTGGGTTGTTTTTAATCAATGCGAAGTAATATATACTTTTCATGGGAAATAGAAGTATTTTAGTTATTTTCAGGCGTTAAGAAACACA
>ERZ779885.4581-NODE-4581-length-10685-cov-2.703763_pt1 | contig 10685 bp, 3 predicted proteins | sample MGYA00511554_ERZ779885 | MGnify/ENA primary metagenome ERZ779885 (study PRJEB29588, sample SAMEA2160998) | human gut metagenome | biome: human gut; feature: human-associated habitat; material: faeces | place: Denmark | collected 2008/2010 ... | reverse complement strand
GCGCTGGATGAGCACGATGAGCGAATGCGGACGCGGCGGCAGATCGCCGAGGGTCATGCCCGGGGTGAAATCTTCCTTTTCGAGCACGGTCTCGACGAGGGAAAGATTTGGTGTATCGCCTTCTTCCAGCGCGCAGAGCACGAGAACGTCTCCCTTCTGGAGCACGGTGCCGCCCTTTGGCAGCATTTCCTCTTCGCCGCGTGACAGGCTCACAAGGAGCGAGCCCGGCGGCAGGGTGATGTCCATGACGCGCTTGCCGCACCAGTCATGATCCGGCTCGATGCGGAACTGGATAAAATTGACAGGCGATTCGTCGACGTAGTCGGTGAAGGTTTTGAAAACGTTCCCACCTTCGTCGATCATGGCGAGCTTTTGCGCAACGAATGGCAAGAGCGAGCCCTGCACAGCGATGGAAAAGAGCACGACGATAAAGACGATGTGGAAAAGATCGTTTTCCATATTCACTGGCGCGATCACGGCCATAATGGCAAACACGACGGACGCCGCACCGCGCAGCCCGGCGAAGGATACGAGCACTCTGCGCGCCAGGCTTCCGCCGAATGGCGCCATGAGCAGAAAGGTTGCCAGCGGACGCGCGACAAGGGTGAGAAAAACGGCGATGGCCAGCGCTGGTGCGAGCACATCGAGCATATGCGATGGAAACGAAAGCAGCCCCAGCAGGAAAAAAAGCACTGCCTGCATGATGCCGGTGACGCCATCGAAAAACGGCACGAGGGTGCGCTTGTCTGGCAGGGTACTATTGCCGAGCACGATGCCGACGATGTACACGCTCAAAAGCCCATTGCCATCCACGAGCATCGGCAGCCCGTAGCCAAAGAGCGCCACGGCGACAGCGAAAACGGATTCTGATTCGGCGCAGTCAAACGGCGCTTTTGCGAGCACCCAACGCGCCAGAAATCCGATGCCAAAACCGAAAACGAGCCCGAACGCCAGCTGTTTGATGAGCAAAAAGCTCACCTCGCCCGGTGTGATGCCGGCCTGCATCGCTGCCAGAAGCACAACGCAGAGCATGTACGCGAACGGGTCGTTGGAGCCGCTTTCGACTTCGAGCAGGGAGTCGGTGTTTTCTTTCAGCGCCAGATTGCGCGAGCGCAGGATCGAAAACACCGCCGCCGCATCCGTCGACGAAAGCAGCGCGCCGCAAAGCAGCCCTTCCAAAACCGACATCCCCAGCACAAAGTGGCAGAACACCCCCACCAACGCCGCCGTAGCAATCGTACCCAGACTCGACAGAATCAGCGACACCGCCGCCACCGGCCGCGCCACCTTCCAGTTTGTACCAAAGCCGCCGTAGAACATGATGATCGCCAGCGCCGCTGTGCTGATCAACTCGGCCATGTGGTAGTCCGAAAACGGGATCTTGAAAATGCCGTCCGAGCCAAAAAGCATCCCCAGGACAAGAAAAGCCAACAACGACGGAATGCCGATGCGGGCAGTGAATTTTTTCAGCACCGTGCAGACAAAGAGCACCAATGCTGCGAACATAAACATTTGAGGCAAAGTTGCTTCCAATGGTGAACCTCCTATTTTGGAAATGTGCTGGTTATATTTTAGCACAAAAGCGCCCCACCCGCGCAGCGAATCTGCTGCGGGAGGGGAGAAATTTTTGTGGAGAGACGGAGAAGGATTGGAAAGCAATAGAAAACCCCCGCTGGCATTTTGGTCGCGGGGGCTTCCGATGCACGCTTGTAAAAGAGCATACCTTAATCAGTTTTTACTTTATCATTCCGCGCGCAAATATGCAAGCACATTGCGTCTGCCACATCGCACAAAAAAATTCCACCCCGACGTCGAGGCGGAATTTTTCTTTATGATAGTTTCCAGAAGCGTGATTGAATGATTAGGTTGGAGATCCCGATCTTATTTCTGGAATACTACGCTAGCGGTAGTACCGGTTTCAGCATCGTACAGTGGGGTAACATCCAGGCCAAGGCCTTCTGCTACGAAGCGAACTGGTACATAGGTACGTCCGTCAACGATGACTGGTTCAGTATCCATTGCTTTTGCAGCTTCACCATTGATGGTGTAGTCAGCAGAACCAACCGTCATTTCGATGGTGGTATCGCCGTTCACGATAGATACGGTCTGAACGCCATCTACTTCATCGAATTCAACAGTACCGCCGAAGGTTTCAGCGAGGATACGGGCAGGAACCATTGTTCTCCAAGCGCTGTCTACGTATGGTGCGCCGAGGTTGTCAACAGAACCATCGAAGAGTTCGTTGTTGATCAGGTACTGATCGGAACCGATGGTCATAACAACGGAGGTGCCAGCGTATGGATCTTCATCGCCGAAGGTGTAGGTGAAGGTGTCTGCATACAGTTCGCCGTTGTTAGCAGTTACAACAACGCGGACATCAACAGTACCAGCCTTGTCGCTTTCGAGGTACATGGAAGCCTTACCATTGCGTACGTCTGGGTTAACCTTCAGATCAACGGTGGCTTCTTCGTCACTCTGGCTAACGATGGTAGCGGAGAGCTTACCGTTAACCTTGGAGACATTGCCGTTTTCGTCAACGACGGAAACGTTTACAGTGTTTGCTTCACCAACAACGCCCTGGGTAGGGTCGATGCTAACGGTTTCGTTGAGATAGTTCTTAACAACAGTCAGTTCTTTTTCAACATACTTGTTGGTAGCAGGATCGTTGACCTTAACGGTAATGATAGAACCAACATAGTCGTTGTTAGCAGCGGTGTTTTTAGGGGTAACAAAGCCGATGTGGCTGCCGCTGATGACACGATCAGCTACAGCGTCACCATTGATACCAACCTGGAGTTTGTTGTAGTTAGGGATGTTGACTTTGAGACCGTTTTCGTCTACATATTTAGGCGCAACATATACATACTGGCCAAGAGCTACCTGATCGTCGATAGCGGTGATGGCATTGTTGTTAGCTGTATTGTCCCAAGGGTATTTTTCGCCAGCACCCATGTCAAGAACGATGTCCTGAACAGTGCCGAACTTAGCAACAGTGAAGTTAACGGTTACAGCATTGTTGCCGCCACTTCTCAGAGCAACACGTACAGAATATTCACCAGGGGTGAGATCCTTAGCAGCATTATCACCTACATAAGCGATGGTGTAAACACCAGCATTTTCATCCCAAACGAGATTGATATCTTCTGCTTTCAGTTCGGAACCATCACCACGGCTAATGATTCTTACAGCGTCATCATGCTTGCCGCCCTTGTTGGCAGCCCATTCATCAGCGATAGGGCCATAGCCTACAGCGTCACGGCCGTAAACATCGGTGATGGAGAGCTTAACAGCGTCGCTCAGAGGCACTTCAGTTTTACCAGCATAAACCTGCCCAGCATACTTGGTGTCGTTACCTGCGAGAACCATGCCGCTGTCTTTTACAACAGCGATGGAAGCAGCGTCAACGTCGCCTTGGGTAACAATCAGGCTAGCAGAAGCGCTACCGTCAACTGCGCTAACAGTTGCTTCGTACTGACCAGCATCTTCGAGGGTGAACTGGAAGGTGAATTTACCAGTGTTGTCAGTCTTAACAGTGGTATCACCAACAATGTTCATACCCTTGTCAGCGTTGATAGCGATTTCTTCTTCTTCAGCTGGAACGTTCTTTTCCACCCAAGCATAACCAGTTACAGTGTACACTTTAGTGTCGCTAGGGGTTACTTCGTCGGAGATGCGTACATTCCAGGTACCATCGTTGTTCTTATCGGTAACGAGATCTTCATCCATGCCAGTGACATCGGTAAAGGTGAAGTAGCCGATTTCGGTTTCAGGAGCAGTAACGTTAACGGTAATGTTCTTTACTTCGTTAAGGTAAGAACCAGCAACATCAGATTTCACTACTTTGTTCCCATCAACGGTAGGGACATTGTTAGCTACACCTGCATTAATGGTATAGCCATTGCCAGCAGTCCAGAATGTTGCATCAAGGGTATCGGTATCATTAACTTCACCCTTTACAACATAGATACCTTCTTCAGAAGTTGGTTCAACATCAAGGCCCTTTACATCAGCCTGGCTGAAAGTAGCATCCTTGACGATTTCGCCATTGCTGTTTTCAACCCAAACATAAACGCCTTCGCCATAACCAGCTAATGGCTGATCGGTAACTTCGTTGCCTTCGCGTACTGCAAAGGAGAATTCTTTGGTTACGCCCTGTTCAGCAGAAGCAGGACCAACCTTACCATCAATCAGCAAACGGCTATCTTTTACAACAGCGCCAGTAGTACTAACAGTAATGGTAAGAACTTTTTCCGCATCTTTTACATTAGCTAAATTTGCAGCATATCCTTGATCCCCAGAGTCAGCAGGATTTGTAGTGGTATACAAATCATAGGTGCCTGGCTTTGTGAAGGTCAGTTTTGCATTGTAAACGCCCGCTTTAGCCAAACGCCAATAGTATGCATTGGCCCAGCCAGATGTCCCTGCCACGAAATCATCATTGGCAGTATCACCAGAAATGCTTGCAGTAGTTGCTGCTAAACCATTTACACCTGGGGTATCAGTATCTTCAAACCATAACACAAAGCTCTTGCCAGCATCAGTAGGACCAATATCAACAGTTAATTCAGTCTCTGCTGTGCCTTTGTCATTTAAAATCAAAGCAGCATTATCAACTGTCACAGAAGAGTCTTCTACAGGAGCCGCAAAAACAGCCGCTGGAACCAGGGTAGTAGCAAAGGCTGCTGCGGTTACCAGCGAAATAATCTTTTTCGAGATCTTGTTCAAATTAATTCCCTCCCAATAAATTTTCTGCGGAACACTGCCCCTCCGCATTGGGGCGCTGGAGCGTTTCTTCTCCGTCCAGCCTGGAGTGGCCATCTTCTCTTCCCCGCAGGTACGCTCCGCGCGTTTTTCTGCCAGGCAAAACAAGACAACCTCTTCGTCCTTCAGACGGGACTCGCCGCCCGTCCTCTGGACCTGTACGTCCACGACCGCGTCAGCGGTTGCGTCCGGGACTGGTCGAATCATCCCGGCTTGGAGATATGCTGTGGCTGTATTCCCCCTTCCGATAACGTAGCTATGGATCATACACCCCACATCCCCTCCCCAATCCCAGGACCGGCCCGATCGGATCGGGAACCAGAGGGGACACACCAAGCTGGAAGAATGAACGCTTGTGCAAAACCGTTTTCTCTATCCAAACTCAGCAAGTTCCCGCAAAATAAAAAAGCCGGCTTTCCGCCTGATAAAACAAGCGAAAAACCCAGTCCTGGCGCGGTTTTCGGGGACCGCTCCCTGCTGTGGGAATGAAAAAGCTAAAGAAAAATCCCCCCAAAAATGGATCATCCCCCCTGGCGTTTGACGGGGCTTTACGAGAAAGCCCCCTGCGCAGACTGATCGTGATCATCGCGCTGCCATGAAAATATCTTCCTATTAAATAGAAAAAGCCAGCGACCATTGCATGACACAATGATCACTGACTTTCACACTTGCTATTCCTGCTCAAAAATCTTCAGCCGCTCGGCAATCTCCTCAGGCTGCGGCAGCATATCTCGCATATCTTCCGGCAGCGTGGACTGCAGGCGATAGGTTGCCACGCCAATCGGCGCTGTCATCCGTTTCAGCGCGTATTCCACATAGGTCTTATCCTTGCTCTTACAGATGATGATGCCGATCGACGGATTTTCATCAGGCAGTTTCACCTGCTCATCGAGCGCTGTGAGATAAAGCTGTATTTTGCCGGCATATTCTGCCTCAAACTCGCCGATCTTCAGTTCAATCGCCACAAGGCTACGCAGTCTTCTGTGGAAAAGCAACAGATCGATATAAAGATCGCGGCTACCAACCTGCAAATGATACTGATTGCCGATAAAGGTAAAATCACCGCCCATCTCGATCAAAAATGCCCGGATATTGCGCACCAAAGCCTGCTCCAGCTCGTGTTCCGAATACGCTGGCGAAATCTCGGCAAAATCAAAGGCATATTCATCCTTAAGCGCAAGCTTGGCCTGCACGTGCTGTTCCGCCGGCAGAGTTGATTCAAAATTCGTCTGGTTGAGCAGATATTTTTCATAAGTCTGCGCTTCGATAAAATTTGCCAACAGCCGTTTTGTCCATCCATACCGCTTCGTCATTTGCAAATAAAACTGGCGCTCGAGATCATCTTTGCATTTTTCCATGATGAGGATATTGTTGCTCCAGCTTACTTCTCGCACCAGTGGTGCGAGATTTTCCGACTCATGATAGGTGAGATAGAAATTGCGCATGCGCCAGAAATTCGCGGCCGAATATCCCTTCGCCCCTGGAAACTCGTGCTGCAGATCCCGTGCGAGCATTTCCACAACAGATTTTCCCCAGCCCTTTTCCTGCTGCTGACGATAGATCTCGCGATCGATCGCCCAGTAAAGCGCAACGGTTTCTGTGTTCAGCATCTGCAGCGCGCGATACTGCTTGTCGTGGATCAGCTGCTTGATATCCTGCGCAAAATTGTCGTACCCCATCAATTCTGCCATCGTCTCGCCTCCCATCTCTCGCACCAGCGGTGCGAGATTTGTATAGCTCCATTGTAGCCCAGCGTGTGCATTCAGGCAACAGAAAAACCCTCGTCCCATTTCGGATCATGCCCCCTGTTTTTCACGCTGTATGTTTCTTCTAAAATATACAAAAGGCTTGAAGCTAGCGCGACGCGTTAACTTCAAGCCAATTTTTGTTACTCATCCTGCTAAGCAAAGCTTAAAGCCTGCCTGCGCTTCCCTCTGCTTCCTGCTTGCCCAGAAGGTAGAGAAACGGCAGCGCCGGAATGCGCAAGATTGGCACGTTTGTTTCATGCTGCGTTGGACCGACATCTTCTAGACGCTTGGTAATGAGAAAAGCCTGCGCGACGCGCGCCGTCTCATCACGGCACAACTCGACGATGGCGTCGCTTTCAGGCAAATGAGACTGGTTGCGATACTTCACTTCGCACAAGATCTTTGTACCGCGCGGCAGTCCCACGACCACATCCACTTCCTTTTGATTGTCTCGGCTTTTTCGATAATAGCCGATCTCTGCCATGCTGCCTTCAAAATAGGACACCATGTGCTTGTAGACGGTGGTTTCGATCTTCGCGCCCAGCTCAGTTTCATCCGAGAGCACATCATCGATCATCAACACGGCATTGCGGATCGCGGCATCAGCGATAAAAATCTTTGGCTTGCCCTTGAGCACGGCCTTGCTGCCCACGCCGACGGGCTTGGCAATATAGATCAGATTGGCCATTTCCAATGCCGAAAGATAGCTTTCCAGCGTCACCGGACTGATCCCGCCGATCTCCTTGGCTGCTGTTGTCACATTGAAAAGCTGTGTTGAATGCAGACAGAGATACGCCAGCAGCTTGTCCATCATCAGCGGGCTGCGAATGTTGAACAGCGTCATTACATCCCGCTTGATTACGCGATCGACAACATCCTCGCGTAAACGCCGCTGCGCGTAGGCATCGTCTTCTGCGAGCGCCAGCTCCGGAAATCCACCAACAAGCAAATAACGATTAAACGCATTCACCAGTGGTGAAAAATTTTCCATCAGATAAACAGCGCGCGCTTTCGGAAGCTTCACCAGCTCTGAAATGGATGGCATCTCTGTCAGGGCCGGCTCCGGCAAATTCAGAAGCTTACAGTATTCGTAAAACGAGAGCGAGCCCACCTTCAGCACACTCCAGCGCCCAGCGCCGCTTTCCTCCGAGCCTTTTTCAAGGAGCGGACTCGCCGAGCCTGTCGCCACCAGTCGCAGATCATTCCGACTGTCATAGAGCACCTTCAACCAGCGCTCCCAATCCTGTGCATATTGCACCTCATCAAAAAAGACGTATTTCTCGCCCATTGTAGAGAAAAGCTCTGCGTAGGTTTCCAGCACCTCGCCCATACTCACAACCTTCAGCATGGGATTGTCGAACGTCACATAGAGGATGTTCTGAGCAGGGACGCCTGCATCCAGCAGCGCCTCGATCATTTGATACAGCAGTGTTGTCTTGCCCACGCGCCGCATTCCCGAAAGCAGCACAAAACGCCGCAGGCTTTCGTGCTGTAGGATGTGCATCGCTTCATCGAACACCAACCGCCGCTCTGGCGGACACACTGCGCGGATCGCTCCTGCATCGCTCCACCACGGATTGTATTGCCGCAACACCTTGACCACTGTTTGATCATCAATCATCGACATTTTCCACGCCTCCCGTCATTATTCATATTGTATTTCAAAAAATGCGTCGTTTTCTATAGTATATTATAGGAAACGACACGCATTTTCTCAAGTACGTTTTAGAAAATGCTCCAGGCAACAGAAAAACCCCCGTCCCATTTCTGAGACGAGGGTTTGATGTTATACATGTACAATAACTTCAACCGCTATTACATGGTGAAGTATACGCTGGAAGTGGTACCATCAGCTGCATAAAGAGCAGTTACGTTGTAGCCAAGGGCTTCAGCTACGAAACGTACAGGTACGAGGACGCGATTTGCTTCAGTATCGAGTTCTGGAGCAACGTCCATGGTCTTTTCTTCACCGTTTACAGTGTAAGTGGTTTCATCGGCTTTGAGAACGATGGTCTGACCATTTGCTTCAACAGTGATGTCGTTGGTTTCTTCATCCCAGTTCACTTTAGCGCCGAAGTCCTGAGCGAGTGCACGAAGTGGAACATAGGTGCGGTCAGCCTTGACATATGGAGCAGCGTCGATGGTAACGATTTCGTTGTTAACGAGAGTTTCGGTAGAACCGATGGTCATAACAACGGAAGTACCAACGCCAGTGCATTCACCGAAGGTGTAGTGCAGGGTGCCAGCATAAACAGCATTGCCAGCCTTTACGGAAACAACAATATCAGCAGTGGTATCTTTGTCAGAGTTCAGGATCAGCTTGCCATCTTTGCCATTGGTCATGTTCTTAGCAACCTTAACAGTTACATCAGCATCTGCGTTGCTCTGATCTTCTACATAGGCAGTGATGTCGCCAGTTGCAGGAACAACATTGCCATCTGCATCTACAACAGATACAGTGACGTTGTTGTCAGAGCCAACAAGGCCGGAGGTCTTGTCGAAAGCAAGAGTGTTTTCGCTGTAAGCGTCAACAACAGTCAGTTCAGCGGTAGCAAGTTCTTTTTCATACTTGTCAACAGCAGTAACGGTGATGGTGCTGCCGATGAAGGTATCATTGTAAGCAACATCTGCCTTGGTCACAAACTGATTTGCAGCAAGATTGCTTCTGTTTTCTTCTACAGCTTTACCATCGAAGCCATAGACAGCATCCTGAGCGTTGATCTTCACACCGTTTTCGTCAACATATTTTGCCTGAACGGTTACTTCACGGCCAAGTTTCACCTGATTGGTGATGGTTTCGCTCTGTACGGCATAACCATCGTCATTAGCGTTGCTTGGAACTGCGCTCATATCAAGAACGACGTTTTGAGTGGTGCCATAGTTGGCAAAGGTCATGGTAGCAGTTGCCCATTCGCCATTAGCAAGGGAAACCTTCACAGTATATTCACCAGGGATCAGATCGCGAGCTGCATCGTCACCAACATAAGCGACAGTGTAGTATTCGCCATCAGCAACAAGTGCGAGGTCGGAAGCAGTGATCTTAGAACCTTCTGGACCAGTTACCTGCAGGAAGGTGCTGTGATTAGGTGCACCAGCATCATGAGCTGGTTCATTTTCGATGGCATCTGGACCGGTGATGATGCCACCATCCTGAGTGGTGATTTCAAACAGAACAGCTGCGGAGTAGTTGGCAGGTCTGTTGTCACCAACATAGTGCTTAGTATCGGTACCTGCGAGCAGGGTTTCACCGTTGGACTTCACAGTCTTGATGTCATCATTAGAGGTTGCATAGTTAACATAGATGTCATAGTTTACATCACTGTTGTGCAGGGTGATTCTGTAGTTACCAGCCTTAGCAACCTTGAAGGAAATGTTGAAAGTACCATCTGGAGCTGTGGTAACAACACCGTCTGCATCGCTAATGATCAGGTTTTCATCATTAGAGGTGAGGGTGAAGGCTTCGTTAGCTACACCAACAGTAGTAGCAGCATGTTCATAAGCCCAAGCCTTAATGGTATATTCATCCATGCCATTTGGCAGAAGAATGCTTTCGTCCAGGGTCACAGTTGTGCTAGCATGTTCTTCTTTACCATAAAGGTCAGCCTGAGTAGCACCATTAGGGAATACAGCATCAGGCGCAGTGTTCAGGAGAACACCGTCAACAACGGTAGCTTCATCTTCGACAGTGATAGTGGAGTACTGACGGCTTTCTTTTACGCCATCATTATAGCTGCCAGTTGTGTTCTTAACACCCATGTGGAGATAGTAGGTACCAGCTGCAGCAAATTCAAAAGTAACATCAGTACCATACACTGCTGGTTCATTCATATAGTAGACATTGGCAGCTGTGCTAGATTTCGTTGCATTGCCGCTAGTAACAACCAAGCTGGAACTTGCATCTTCATAAGTACCATCTTTTTCAGTTGTTGCCCAAAATACAACGTCACCATTAACAGAAGATAATGCTGTAGTATTGTCAATATACTTTCCATCATTACCAAGTACAAAGAATTCAGCATTGATTTTATCGCCAGTTTCAACATTATCTTTTGTTGCCTGTGCTTCGCCCTTATCATTGACTACAGCAAGATAAGACTGATCTAATGCTACACCAGCGGTAACTTGTGGTGCTGCAAAAGCAGCTGCTGGAACCAGAGTCAGCGCGCAAGCTGCTGG
>ERZ779885.4579-NODE-4579-length-10695-cov-4.226410_pt1 | contig 10695 bp, 8 predicted proteins | sample MGYA00511554_ERZ779885 | MGnify/ENA primary metagenome ERZ779885 (study PRJEB29588, sample SAMEA2160998) | human gut metagenome | biome: human gut; feature: human-associated habitat; material: faeces | place: Denmark | collected 2008/2010 ... | reverse complement strand
TCTTGGAACCATATAAACAACTGTACTACAATATTTTAATTTATAGAACTCCTCTCTTCTTTATTCGGGAATATACTGTCCCAAATGGTATCTTCGCGAGAAATATAATCTTGATAAAAAATCAAGAATGCCTTTCTCTCATTATACCCTTTCGACACACACCATTCGGTGAAATTTTCCTTCAACTCCTCATCGGCCTCCAACAATGAAAGAAATTGAGCTTCGGCCGACTCTACTTCGGGATACTTCTTGATAATATCTACCAGCAATTCTTCAATATCAAAATAATTCATACGCAAAAGTTAAGATTAATAGAGATCACTTAATAAAACACTTTTTGCTGCATTTTGTTCTACAATGAGAAATTTTATCTCCAAATATATAAAAAATTCTTCATACAGCGTCAAATTATTGCGTATAAAAGATAAAAATAGGCTGTTGCGTTTCTGTAACAGCCTATTTTCATCTTTTTCCATGCAAAACATCTCAAAAGCGTACCATAAGTTCGATAACGATTTTATCTTTTTCCGAAACGGCCACTATGGCATCCTTTTTATAGAAATAATTTTCATAGTTGATACGCAAATCGGCAATGAAAGGTTTTGCCAGACTCAAAGTCGTTCCTATCGTAATGCGCTTGCGTGCCGCATCATCGACTACAAGCAATCCGCCATCTCCTGCTTTTCCGTTACTATGGTCGCTCATACAATCGAAGCGACCGAGAAACGATATTTTTTGAAAAACCTTCGGCAGGGGCTGGTCATAGCAAACAAATCCATCAAACGCATCGACGTTCGAAAATGCACCATTCGCATAATGTTTCCGTAAAAATTCCGCCTCGACATGCCACCGCCCGGACTGATAATATGCGCCTACATCATACATATGAATATCGACATTTTCCGGCGAAATCTTCTGTACGCTGCCCACCAGATTAAAACCTTTGGGTAATTGCAGATGCGCTTTGGCCGAATAATTGATGCGATTTGTCCAAAAATCTTTTTGGTCGGTCAACCCCGACCCGTTGAAAATACCGGCTTCAAGCCGAATGGGAATTCCTACCTGTAATGTATAGGCCAATGTTGCCCCGACATCCCGCACATTCCCCACTTGCTTGGCGATAAACGACCGGTTGGCAAAATACTGCTGGTGAGGAGAACGATGCGCATCAATGGTAAAAGGGACACGCATCTGACCAATTGTAATGTCGAATGTCGGGAGCGGTGTTACACGAGCATAGGCGTCGAGCATTTTTATCGCACCTTCATCAGAAAGGTCGATTTCCGCTTTATAGGAAACGATGGGAGCAACATTTCCCGTAAGGCTGAACCGGGCATTGCGAACCTCAAACCGACCCTCTTTTTCCTCGTGTTGATACTCGTACTTCCCTCTTATCGTACCATGTATTTTAGGAATATAATCTGTCTTTTTCTGGGCGTAACCTACCCCTGCAAGCCCTATCAAAAGGCCTGTACAAATAATAATTTTTCTCATATTCGTCGATTTCCCGGTGAAGCTAAGCCTGATTCAATTTACGGTCTGCCCTCAACATATGTCTCAACAAAGAGACGGTTTCCTGCGATTCTTGCAAAAGATTGAGATACACATACAGAACACTTATGTATTCGCTCCGTTCCTCGTCCTGAATACTTTCGACCAAAGCCTTACGTTTGCGAGAAAACATATCTTTCATTCGTTCGCAATCGGCACGTAACTCGATCGTTTCTTCAAAACGTCCGTTTCTCAAAATCGTCAGAGCCTGTTCAAAAAGCAAGATGACACCATTTTTCATGGGAACGAATTCATCAATGAACTTCTGAGGAAGCGGGGTGAAATTATTATCGATATGTTCGAGGCACGGTTCACAGATACGACGCAAACTATACATGATCTGTTCGCAGCTGTTGCACCCCAAATGGAACCATGTATTTTTCTCAATGGCTATTTCTTTTGTTACACGGTGCATTCCCAACGTCTCTTTACGGCGTACATTTTTCAAAATACTTTTTTCCTGCCGCAACATGGTATCTGCCTTACGCAACATTCTCAAATCTTCATGAATAAATCCATCGGTTATATTACCGTATATCTGTATCGTGTCGGAAAGGAAGATACAACGGTTTTCAACGATATGACGATGCAATAAAGTCCATACCTGTTCTTTGTCTTTCGTTGCCAACATATCGTAGAATATCATGTCTTTTTTCTCTGTCTTCGACTTCTTACGATAAACGATATTACTGCGAATCAACACGCCTACTCCCAATACGACAATCGCAATGGCAGCCCATACCCCACCGAAATACATGATAAGGGCTATGGCAAAAGCAATCAGGAAAGCAGCTCCGGCCGTTATAAACCAACCGCCTATCACCGAAAGGACTCCGGTAATACGGAACACGGCACTTTCACGCCCCCATGCCCGGTCGGCCAGAGAGGTACCCATAGCCACCATAAATGTTACATAGGTCGTGGAAAGAGGCAATTTAAGAGAGGTTCCCATAGCGATAAGCAAGCCCGCCAAAACCAAATTGATGGAGGCCCGAACCAAATCGAAAGCCGCTCCGTTCTCTATTTGTACTTCATCTTGATTGAAACGGTTATTGATCCAAAGACGTATTTTCTCGGGGGTTACGTCTACCACCCATGCACTGACCGAAGTAAACCAGCGGACAAGGCTACGTGCCACACGTGAAGACCCGAACACCTCATCGCCCGTATCCTGCCGAGAAAGGTCAACCGATGTTTTCACTACGTTATGCGCTTTTTTGGAGGTTGCCAAAGAGAATACCATTATCGCCCCTGCCGCGATCAGGAAAAACAAAGGTGTCTTGGCCGGGCCGTTCAACGATCCCATCAGAAACCCCGTCGGATCTCCTGCCCCGTTTGCCATATAATCCTGATAGGAAGAATATCCGGCCAACGGCACACCGATAAAATTGACCAAATCGTTTCCGGCAAAAGCCATTGCCAAAGAAAATGTTCCGACAAGAACGACCACTTTGAAAACATTCACTTTACACCAATGCAATATCTGCATCAGAACCGTAAAGAACACCAAGCAGCCACCCAGTATAAGCGCGGTATGATCATGTACAAAAGCTTTATTCTCTGCCGTCATGAAAGAGAGATCTTTCACCCCCTTTATAAGCATGAAATAGATAATCGCCGTTACTGCTATACCTCCGAACAAGCCTGCTTTCCATCGCATCTTGCTCTTATAGTTGAACGTAAATATGATGCGGGAAATATATTGCACCAAAGTTCCGAAGAAAAAAGCAATAGCCACAGAAAGGAAAATACCCAGAATCACCGACAGGGCTTTCTCGGTATTCAGCAGATCGGCAAATGTAAGTCCGGTCGTGTCGGAAGCCAATTTGACCAGAGCCAACGCAAACGACGCTCCTAAAAGTTCAAAGACCATCGACACAGTCGTCGATGTAGGCATTCCCAAAGAATTGAATATATCGAGCAATACGATATCTGTAACCATCACGGCCAGAAAAACATACATCAATTCATAAAAATAAAATTGCTCGGGACGGAAAATACCGTGCCGGGCTATATCCATCATACCGTTGCTCATCGATGCCCCACAAAAAACGCCGATGGCGGCGATAATGATTATCGTCCTGAACCGGGCAGCTTTCGCTCCAATAGCAGAATTCAAAAAGTTCACGGCATCGTTACTCACTCCGACCCACAAATCGAAAATGGCCAAGAGGAACAAAAAGACAACGAAACCTAAAAAAATTGTATCCATGTTCTTTAATTTTGGTGCAAAGATAAGAGCATTATATGAGGGAAAGATAACAAATTCATTACATTCTTATTACAAAAATAGGCATAAAAATTCAAAACAAATAATCCTTTACCATATTCTACCGCTCCCCTCCCGAGATATTCCCGATAATTGCTATCTTTGCATCGCTATTTATAGATAAGGTATGATCATCAACGAAAGAGAGACCCGTAAAGAGTATATGCTCGAAGCGGCCAAACAAATCATGCTGGCCGCCCGCACAGCCCCCAAAGGCAAAGGTGTAGATATTATAGAAATCATCACACTAAGCGATGAGAATATCGACGCCGTATCGGAAGAGCTGCTCCGACTCGCCGAAGAAACCGGCATGAAGTTCCTTATCCGGGACAGCGAAAACATACAAAGCGCCGACGCCATGATTGTCATCGGAACCCGTCAGGCTCCGCAAGGACTTAATTGCGCCTACTGCGGCTATGCAACCTGCGCCGAAAAACCGCAAGATACTCCCTGCGCCATAAACTCCATCGACGTGGGAATTGCCATCGGTTCGGCTTGCGCCAAAGCAGCCGATTTGAGAGTCGACAGCCGGGTTATGTTCTCGGCCGGCTGGGCCGTCGAACGGCTGGGCCTGCTGATAGATTGCCACCAATGTATCGCCATACCCATCAGCGCCTCATCGAAAAATCCGTTCTTCGACCGTAAACCCAAAGAAAACAAGTGAAACAGACCAATTACATACTTCCGGCCGAATGGTATCCGCAATCGGGCATACAACTTACATGGCCACATGCCGAGACCGACTGGCATGACATGCTCGATGAGGTAGAATCTTGTTTCACCGATATAGCCCGTGAAATTTCCCAAAGGGAACCGTTACTGATCGTCGCACCCGATATAGAGCTTGTCCGCAGCCGTATCGAAACAAAAGTCTGCGGGAAAAACATCAAGTATCTTCAATGTGAAACCAACGATACTTGGGCGCGCGACCACAGCGGCATCACCCTCATACAACAGGAAACCGGCCAAACCCGAATTCTCGATTTCGCATTCAACGGCTGGGGACTAAAATTCGCCGCCAATCTCGATAATCTGATTACCAGCCGTATCCATGAACACAGGTTGTTCAACGGCGAATATATCAATCGACTGAACTTTGTTCTCGAAGGCGGTTCCATCGAATCGGACGGTAAAGGGACACTGCTTACGACATCGGAATGCCTGCTCTCACCCAACAGAAACGGAGAATGGGATAAAAAGCAAATCGAAGGCTATCTGAAAGAGAACTTCTCGGTAGAACAGGTATTATGGCTCGACTACGGTTTCCTGTCGGGCGACGACACCGACAGCCATATCGATACACTGGCCCGCTTATGTCCCGACGACACAATCGTATATGTACGTTGTGCCGATAAAGACGACATGCACTACGAAGCTCTCACCGAAATGGAACGGCAACTCCGTTCGTTCCGTACGCTTGATGGAAAACCTTTCCGCCTTCTACCATTGCCTATGGCCGACCCCATCTATCACGAAGGCGAACGGTTACCGGCGACGTATGCCAATTTTTTGGTTCTGAATCATGCCATTTTGTACCCTACATACAATCAACCTGACAATGACCGGGAAGCGGCACGCATTTTGCAGCAAGCTTTTTCCGGATATGAAATCATAGGTATCGACTGTCGACCGCTTATCAAACAACACGGGTCGTTGCATTGTGTTACCATGCAATACCCGAAAGGCGCATTAAATATCTGACAACGCATCATGGAAAAGAAAATCACCGTAGGTCTGATACAACAGTCCAACACTCCCAACCGGGAGGAAAACATGCTCCGACTCAAAGCCGGCATAGAACGTTGCGCCGAGCAGGGCGCCCAACTCGTGGTACTCCAAGAACTGCACAACAGCCTATATTTCTGCCAGACCGAAAATCCCGAATGTTTCGACTGGGCCGAAACCGTTCCGGGACCGTCGACCGACTTTTATAGCAAGATAGCCCGTCAATCGGGCATCGTTCTCGTTACATCGCTCTTCGAACGCCGAGCGCCGGGACTATATCACAATACGGCCATTGTCTTTGACAAGGACGGTTCCATTGCCGGAAAATACCGCAAAATGCACATTCCCGACGACCCCGCCTACTACGAAAAGTTCTACTTTACGCCGGGCGATTTGGGATTCGAGCCTATAACGACCTCGATAGGCCGTCTGGGCGTACTGGTATGTTGGGATCAATGGTATCCCGAGGCCGCACGTCTCATGGCATTGCGAGGGGCCGATCTGCTCATCTACCCCACCGCCATCGGTTGGGAAAGTAGCGATACCACCGAAGAAAAAGAGAGACAACGCGATGCATGGATCATTTCACAACGAGGCCATGCCGTTGCCAACGGGCTTCCGGTCATATCGGTCAACCGTGTCGGCCACGAACCCGATCCCTCGGGACAGACCCGAGGCATACAATTTTGGGGAAGCAGTTTCGTCGCCGGCCCGCAAGGTGAAATTCTGTGGCAGGCGCCAAACGACTCGGAATCTGTCCACACGGTCGAAGTAGACCTTTCCCGCTCGGAACAGGTGCGTCGTTGGTGGCCGTTCTTACGAGACCGGCGCATCGATGCTTACGATAACATAACCCGACGTTTTATCGACTAAACACCAACTAAATACTAAAAAAATAAATATATGAATCTTTTAGCTGAAATCGCACCGCACATCTACTATGTGGGAGCAAATGATCGTAAGACCCACAAATTCGAAGCACTTTGGCCGCTTCCCTACGGCGTCTCGTACAACTCCTATTTGATCGTCGATGAAAAAGTAGCGCTTATCGATACGATAGAGGCAAGTTGTACCGAAGCCTATCTCGACAATATTCAAAAGATTCTGAACGGCCGTACGATCGATTATCTGGTCATCAACCACATGGAACCCGACCATTCCGCATCTATTGCCGCCGTAAAACGTACTTATCCGCAAATAGAAATCGTAGGCAATGCCAAAACGCTCGATATGGTAAAAGGGTTTTACGGCATTACCGACAATACGATTACCATAAAAGAAGGCGACTCGCTCTGTCTGGGTTCGAAAGAGCTGGTGTTTTACCTGATTCCTATGGTACACTGGCCCGAAACTATGGTATCGTACTGCCCGCAAGAAAAGATTCTGTTTTCGGGAGATGCTTTCGGTTGTTTCGGCGCTCTCGAAGGCGGCATCGTAGACACGCAACTCGACTGTGATATATATTGGGACGAAATGGTCCGCTACTACGCCAACATCGTAGGCAAATACGGTGCTCCCGTGCAGAAAGCCTTATCGAAACTTTCGGGAGTCCCCCTCGAACTGATATGCTCGACCCATGGCCCGGTATGGAAGGAAAACATTGCAAAGGTCATCGGTATATATGACAAATTGAGCCGGTACGAAGCAGAAGAGGGTGTCGTCATCGCTTACGGAAGCATGTACGGACATACGGCACAAATGGCCGAAGAAATCGCCAAAGAGCTGGCAGCCAACGGCATAAAAAATATTGTATTGCATGATGTTTCGGTATCGGACAAGTCGTATATCCTACGCGATATTTTCCGGTATAAAGCCTTGATTATCGGAAGCCCGACCTACAACACTCTGCTTTTCCCCGACGTAGAACTCCTTGTATCGGCTCTCCGCAACCGGGAAATAAAATCACGTATCTTCGGTTGTTTCGGCTCATACAGTTGGGCTTGTCGTTCGGTCAAGGAGCTGACGGCATTCGGAGAGCAAATGCATTGGGATATTCCCGGCTGTCCGGTCGAAATGAAACAAGGCGGAAACGACGAATCGATGCAGCAATGCCGCGAATTGGCAAAAGCGATCGCCGACAAGCTGCAAATGGTGTAATCTTTTTTACCATACGAATAAATAAAGGAGGCTGTTGCCTCCTTTATTTATTTAAAAACCGATCCACTTTTCTCCATTCACGCTTCACTCCGGAACGTCCGAAAATATATTCTATATCATCTATGAGAAAATAAAAGACTTTTGATTATATTTGTAAAATATAGGACATGGTTCGGCAGAGTCAAATTCAAAAACTTCGTTTCCATTTGCCCCTGCACTCGACATTCACTATATTTGTCAAAAGAAATTATGCTGTAAGCCATTCTTCGCCGTAAAAATATAGGAAAGGATAAATCACCGAAAAACACATAGCTTATCAATTACAGCCCAAACCCGACTCACCATTCCGTTCTTCGGGAAATAGAAATTTCAAGACAGATACCATGAAACAACGGTCAACGAATGAAATATCATATAAAAAACTGACAAACGCAATCGTTCTATCGATTCTATTCGTCATAAACGGATACGGACAGAAAAGTTTTTGGCGCCTCCAAGTTATCGAGACACCCAATTATGTCGTCAAGTCGATTCTGCAAGACAGCGTGGGCCTGATTTGGCTGGCTACCAATGAAGGACTTTACAGATACGACGGAAGTGACATCAAACAATATTTCCCGATTCCCGACTGTCCGTTATCATCGAACCGCATAGACCGTATTCAAGAACACGCTTCCCACCATATCTTATGCCAACAGCGGAACACGATTGTCATGTTCGACCGGAAACGTGAAAAGTTCGGTAACTTGCCCGAAGATTTGCAACAACTGAAAGACGTACGGGAATACAAACGGAACAAAGCCGTACCCAACGACCGCTGGCAGGAAATTCTAGCATCGGTCGAGTGTCCCGAAGTCGACCGCATCTATATGCACACATACGATCGCGACAGCAACCTATGGGTAGGTACAAGCGGCGGATTATGGCTCATCACCCGTCAAATATCTCTGTTCGATAATATCGACAGGAAAAGCGAAGTTGTTACTTTTTTCCGCGATGATAAACAACGCGTATGGGTCGTATCGACCGACAACCGCATACAAATACACGACGCGACCATGAATCCGCTCGGCTATCTCTCCCGCAACGGACGCATCGTAAAGGAAGATACCTCCTTTCCTTATCCTGTACACTCTATCAAACAGGATCGTCGTGGAAATATACTGATGGCTGCAAGGGAAAGCGGGCTACTCATCTTGCAACCGCAAAACGGAGGAAACAGTTTCAAAATCAGGCAACTCAAAGCCGATGCAACAAATCCGGAATATCCCGATTTCGATAACATATACGAAATCCACATCGATCGACAAGGGACATTATGGGTCGGTGGACAATACGACAAACTCAATATCGCCCGCCCGGACAGTACAGGCTCATATATTTTTTCCAACGTAAAGACCGGTTTGAGTCATGTTCAGGGTAAAATTCCCGAATCGGTCAGAAGTTTTCTAGAACTCAAAGAGGACATCCTGCTGATTTTCTCCGAGAACGGCTTATACTGTTGCAATACTCGATTCAATGATTACAGCGAACTCCGGTTCTACCACCAAACACACGACAAAACCGATACGACCTCACTCCCGCAAAACAACATATTAGCCGTTACGCAAAGCCGCAACGGTCAGGTCATATTTTCCTGCGGAGGCCAGTTATGCGAAATCGTCGGGAAAAACTACCTGCAAGAAAAAGTTCCTTTCCGAAAAATCGATACCCACCAATTTCCCGCTTCGGTCGCCGCTTTGTATAGCGACGACAAAGGCTTGGTTTGGGGAGTTACCAATCGTTCGGTATTCTCTTACGACCCGATAGAAAAAATCATAAACCATTACCCGCCCTCTTCTCCCAAAGAGGTAAGGCATTTTTCCATCAATCCGTTTTTCGTACTGAACGATTCTTGTATCATGAAAGGGTGTCGCGAGGGCTGGGTACAATTCGATCCCCGGAAAGTCGCTAAACGCTCAAACTTCGCCCCTGTTTATATCTCGGAAATACGAACCCTCAAAACACAAAATTCCATTATCGTCGATACCGACACTATGATCTCTTTGCGACCCGAGGAAAGAGAATTTTCCGTCCGGTTCTCGGTTCTCGACTACAATCGTACCTCTCCGGTATGGTACGCCTATCGCATGATCGGCGAAGATAAGGAATGGCTTCTTACCGAACAAAACGAGACCGCCCCTTATGTCGGCCTCCCGGCCGGGAAATATACTTTTGCCGTGCGGTCCACCAATGGAGACGGCCGATGGCTCGACAATGAACGACAACTTATAATCGAAATACAGCCCTACTGGTACGAAAAAACAAGCATACGCTGGTGCATGGCCATACTGCTTCTGCTGTCAATCGCCGGAGGTTGGCGACTCATCGACCGATACGCAAAAAAGCAGACTCAAAAAGCGATGGAAAAGTTACGGGCATTGCAACAAGAAGTCAGCGCACCCGATGTTATCCCTGTGCCAGACTCCGACTCATCGTTTTCCGGTCCCGAAATAACGGACAAGAACGATGCATTCAGCCGAAAACTTCTCACGTACTTAGATGCTCATATCAGCGATACCGACCTCAAAGTGGAAGACTTGGCTTCACACTTAGGTATGAGCCGCAAACAACTCCTACAAAAAATGAAAACGTTATTCAACTGCACCCCGATAGACTTTATCATAGCAAACCGTATCACACGATCGCTCCAATATATGCAGGGCAATAACGAAATGAGTGTCGCCGAAATCGCCTACTGTTCGGGATTCAACGATCCCCGGTATTTCAGCCGCTGTTTTAAAAAGCATACGGGAAAGTCTCCCAGTGAGTACCTCTCCGAAGTAAAGGGGAAACAATAAAATCGCGAATATAAGAAAGATCGGACCGATGGCCTACACTCTAAAAAGGTGCGGTCATTCCGACAACCGTAGGGAGAAAGGATCTCTCGCAAAACGCATGTCATTCTGAACGTAGTGTAAATGAAGTGAAGAATCTCAAAGGAGAAACAAACCCTTTGCAGGAGATTCCTCATATTCATTCGGAATGACATTACCAAGCGATGCAATCCTTAC
>ERZ779885.4576-NODE-4576-length-10696-cov-16.898694_pt1 | contig 10696 bp, 5 predicted proteins | sample MGYA00511554_ERZ779885 | MGnify/ENA primary metagenome ERZ779885 (study PRJEB29588, sample SAMEA2160998) | human gut metagenome | biome: human gut; feature: human-associated habitat; material: faeces | place: Denmark | collected 2008/2010 ... | reverse complement strand
TCGCCTATCGAATTTCTTAATAATAGTGTCCAATATGATTGACAAACCTACAATTGGGGCGATGGAAGGCGGTAAGGACAGAAAAATACCGATACAGAGGGGGCTGTATCGGTGGAATATATGGGTAAAGCTTAGTCTGGAAATTCAAGAGATCTTGTACATATCATTTTTGTAGAACATTATTGAATCGTTTTTTTCAGAGCGCCTTAGAACGGTAAGGACATTATAAACATCTGGAAATGGCGAAACCATACCCATACACGCCATACCAAAATTCAATCCATTAAATACTCTAAATTCGGCAGGACTAATTAAAAATAATATAAAAGGAACCACCCCAAGAACAAAAGGCAGCAGACACATCAATATAAACCTATCTCGTTTTAATGGATATGATGCTAATGCCACAAATGTTGTCTTTCCTTTAATTCTTCCTATTGTTACATCTGCGTCCTTAGGATAAACGATTCCGTGTAACCACTCGTGAATTATCAACAATAAAAAGCCTAAAGCAAATCCCACCAGAATAAATATTGGAGAGATCACGACCACCTTGCACACAATGGTTTTACCAAGCATAGCGGCAAAAAGTAAAACACATAGAATTACAGCTATCGGCAACGCTTTTTTCATCAGTTCATCGACGCTCTTAGGCGTTTCTATCTTTATTGCATTATCGGGTAAGTTTCCTGTTTGATATTTATTTATATCTTTTATTGACCACACAATTTTTATCATATTACATACCTTTGTTTATCTAATCTCGATTTATCGTCTAATTATATCGTATTATTCATTATACCACACCATATGCCCCAAAGTCAAGCAAACTATTCGATTCGCTATAGTCTGAAACTATATCTATTCCACAGAAATAAATATTTTACTATCGCCTTTTTTCGTGCTATACTAAATACCAGCAAACTAATAGGAAATAAACTATAATAAAATGAAAGAGGTAATAAAAATGAGCAATAATATCAAAGTACCATGCCGCTACGATTTTGTGGGCAGCTTTCTCAGACCTGACTATCTGAAAAAGGCAAGAGCAGATTTTGAAAAGGGCGCTATCACAGTCCAGCAGCTTAAAGAGGTAGAGGATAAGGCTATCCTTGATCTCGTTGCAAAGCAGAAAAAGGCTGGCTATCATATCATCACAGACGGCGAGTTCCGCAGAGCCACATGGCATCTTGACTTTATGTGGGGCTTCAACGGAGTTGGTCACAGCAAGACACAGACAGGTCTGCCATTCCATGGCGAAGCCGCAATGATAGACGATACATACCTTACAGGCAAGGTATCAGTTGGCGACCACCCATTTGTTGAGCATTTTAAATTTGTTAAGGCTCTCGAGGACGAGAACACAGTCGCAAAGCAGACTATCCCTGCACCTGCACAGTTTCTTGAGCAGATGATAATGCCTTTCGCACTGGAGAACACAAAGAAGTATTATAACGATAAAGAAGAGCTTGTTCAGGATATCGCAAAGGGCTACAGAAAAGTCATCGCTGATCTTTACGCAGCAGGTTGCCGCAACATTCAGTTTGACGATTGCTCATGGGGCATGATAGTTGACCCTAATGCAAAGGCTATTTTTGGAGTTGATGACGCAGGTCTTGAGGATATAAAAAGACTTCTGTTGAGAATAAACAACCTTGCTATCGAGGGCAAGCCTGAGGATCTTGTTATCACAACTCACGTTTGCCGTGGCAACTTCCACTCAACATATGCAAGCAGCGGCGCATATGACAGTGTAGCTGAGACGCTTTTTGCAGGTGAGAACGTAAGCGCATATTATCTTGAATTTGACGACGAGCGTTCAGGTGGCTTTGAACCTTTGAAAGCAGTAAGCGGCGACAAGAAGGTCGTTCTCGGACTTATCACATCAAAGAAGCCTGAGCTTGAGGACAAGCAGGCTGTTATCGACCGTATCCACGAGGCTGCAAAATACATCTCACTTGACAGACTTTGCCTTAGCCCACAGTGCGGTTTTGCGTCCTGCGAGATAGGCAACAAGCTCACAGAGGAGGAACAGTGGGCAAAGCTTGCACTTGTTAAGGAAATCGCAGAGGAAGTTTGGGGATAACCAACAGATTTAACAGATCATACGAGTGCAGAGAAAGGATAAATAAAAAAGTAGGGAGCGTTGCCAAATCGGTAGCGCTCCCTATAATATTACTTGTGGCTCTTAGGTTTCTGTTTTAAAATCTCTTGAATTTCGGCAAGATGTTTTGCAGTAAAGGTAATTGTATCGCCACTTCCTATAGAGATTTCAACAGTGCTTTCATCGTAAATATCATAGTCTATAATACTTTCAATAAAAGCATTCCTTATTGAATCATTACGCCTGAGTGCTTCAAATTTCTTGCTACATTCCAAACAAAGTGTAATTCTGAGTTGAGAAAAGAAATATTCAGGTGAAATCTCTATGTTATTCACTTCGATATAGCCTTTTGGTTTTGGAGTGAGGCACATTTGACAAAAGCATAGATCATTTCTTCCTTCAGGAGAATAGGTATTAAGCATGATATTTCGTGAATAAGACCTGTCATACGGAAACTGCTTGCCATCATGTGTTTTGATTTTCTGAACACTACGCATCTCTTCAACAGTGATGATTCTAACAGGAGTTTTCCAAAGTTTTCGTATATGTTCAGCAAGAGAGGCTCTATTTTCAACTTGTTCAGATGGAAACTCAAAAGAATAAGAAGCAGTATCATAACCTCCATAAGAAAGATATTCAAGATTATACTCCTGTAATAACGCATCTGAAAGTAATCCGTCACGATAGAAGCTTCTTAACAGTTCTTCATAATTAACAAAATAGTGGTCGGGCTCATCGAGCAATTCTTCAACTTCATCTTGGGTCAACTCTTCATAATAACGTAAATCATCGTAATGAATTTCGTTAAGGGGTCGATAACATAGATCCTTAGCCAGATTTCTACATTCTTCGTGAACCGTAATCTCCATAAGTAGTTTGGTTGTGAAGTATCCTTGTTTTTCTTGCTCACATGTGAACAATTCATTCATAGTAATTTGTCCCAAAGCATTTTTTAGAGGCACATGATTTGCACGTAATAAACCAAACGAATCATTTTTCGTCAACCGTCCTGCTTTGTATTCAGCAATGATATACTTATAGATGGAGGTTATATCCTTTTCGCTGGTTATTATTTCTTTTAACATGGCATTATATCTGCTATGTTCATATTCAATGCTCATTTCATTTATGTTCGCAGAATAGATTGCTTCACAATTAGACTTGGAAAGGATTTTTTCATTCAATACATAATAATTGTCTCCGGATCTTGAAGAATTAGGTTTTACAAAAATACCATCTTCTTTCCAAGAAATATATTCTGTTGAATTAGACTCCAAACCATATACTGGTATTATTTTCAAATCTTTTATTTTTTCAGTATATTTATCAGGAGCTTCTACAAGATATTCATACAGAGCTGTACGAAAAACTTCATCTCTGATAAAGCGTTCTGCGTATTTAAAGATGATGGGAAGTACGATAGAATAGTTTGCTTCTTCACAAGCTAAAGCATTCAAAACAGAATCACAATCGCTTGTGCCTTTATCAATAACAGATGCAGAATTAATGCCTTCATATTCGGATAGCGAAAGTTTACTGATAATGTAAACTGCTGCTTCAGGAAACCGATAAGCTGTATATTGGATTGGAACGGCAAAAACGTCATTGTTATATGTCGGGACAATCTCTTTCGTTCGTAGTTGTGCTAATAAATCATAGCCATTAAGAAATTCTTCCTCATCTCCGAAAGTCTTATTTACATAAACGATTGTATTTCCCATACGGCGAGGCTGAAAACGAAGAAATCTTAATACCCTTGCTCTCTCATCACTTTTGAGAGAATCAATTACTCCCAATAACGCAGCATACATTTCACTACGAATAGTATTATTCCATTTTGAACCTTCAGTTTCAATTTTCTCTCTTGAAGTTGTAAGAGAGAATGGTGCATCTATCGCCATTGGTATTTTGATTTTATGCTTTGTGGGCAGTCCACAGTATAATTGAAACTCTGATTGCGAGAACTCCGGAACATAACATATGATCTGCTGGTCAGCCGATATTTCCCGACTTCCGTTCTTTCGCTCTTCTAATGTGAGTTCATCCATAATTGCAAAATCGTGATGAAAGCGCTTGAAGATATAGTCACGACTTCCGATTGTTATGGTTCTTTTATCATCAGTATCATTTATAGTTACAGTATGCTTTCCAATCGTCAGCTTTTTCAGATTTCGGAGACAAAGGCATAATTCTAATATATCTTTTTCTTTATAGGTCGGTAACGCTTCACCACCCTTTAATTCTATTACCATCTTTGTGCCGGATACCGAATCGACATCAGCATCATTTATGACTCTCGGTATTGTCGGTTCTTTATCGCTCAAGGAAAAATGATAATTTCCACTGTGAATAGTAACTTATGACGCAATTGCAAATATCGTTTTGAAACCAACACCTTTTTCTCCTATTGAGGTGCTGTTGTGTGATAATAGCTTATTCTTAGTTGATTCTCCTATCGCAGTGATAGAACGGATATTTGCTCTTGTGAAACCAGTTTCATTATACTCCATTATAATTGTGTTTCCATTTATATACAATGAAAAAGTAGGTGTAACTTCCTGATCATAAAGGCAGTCATCGGCATTCTGAAGAAACTCCTGTATAAATCTGCCTCTGTCAGTACCTGATTTGAGTATGATTTCAAGATAGCTATGGTATCCATTTTTTCCAAGTGAATCCCGAATGGATATTCTTATCTGACGAAGAACTCGCATATATTCTTCTTCGGATATTGTGGAGTCTTCAACATACTTGTTAAGTTCATTTGTTTTTTCACGCCATGTTATTCTTGTGGTGAAAGGATCGTCTGGATCTATATCACGACAGAATGACAAGAAAGAATGTAAAGGCTTTTGAGCAGAGATCAAAATTGCATTATAGCATGGTAGATAAACATCATTAGCTTCATCAATACAAATACATTTTCCATGACAATAATCCATATAACTGCTAACTATTTTTGGAATATCGCTCATTTCAAATTCTTCATTAAGAAGATCAGTAATTGAGAGTTCATTAGCATCGGTTATTTCTAATCTGAAACGTTTATTATTCCGTATATCTTCGCAGCTTAACATTCGTAATATTTTCGTTAGTTTCCTGTGTTTTATGATGATATGTAACTGTGACTGTGTTATTTTTACCGGCTCAAGCTTACGTATCAGCTGCTCAGGATAATCATAACTTACCGAATCAAGATAATCAAGAATATCAGACGTCTTATCAGCAATATCCAAAGCTTTTTTGAATAATTTATGCTTGACATTTGTGGGTATTTTTATAGCAAAACGACCTACAGGAATTGGAGAAAGAAACAACGAGCGCTGATACCCCATAAGCCTGTACACCTTTTCTGGTTCCTCTATATTTTCACTCTCGCTAAAACAGAAAATCTCATCTGATCTTCTGTAATCATTATCGGCTGTATAGAAGATTGGCAAATCAAGGTAATGAGCGCCATTGAAACATTTTTGTTCAGTTAAGCATTCTTCTTTGCCATTGTTGATGGCAAATAGGCTTTTGTTTTTATCGGGTAAATATCTGACAATGTTCTCTTTTACTTTGTGACAATAATCAAGATATACCTTCTCTATCAATTCTGATAAATAATTGCTTGCTTCTTTAAACCAAAGATTATTATCCTGTGGATCAACGAACTCTCTGGAGGCATCAAGCTTAAATGGCACATGACAAACGATAGGAACATTCAATTTAAGTTGAGTAGGAAGGAACGAATATAAAGCTCCGTTACCAACTGTTGTAATATAATCAGTGTCTGGAACAACCACGCTTAGAATCATTGCTTTTCCATTTTCTTGCCCTACCTGTGTTTTTTCTCCGTAACGGGCACGGCAAGCCATTTTGGAAAAGGTGACATAATATGTATATCGTGTGCAGTGTATTATCTCTCTTACTTTTACCTCGGAGCCATTTTCATAATCACGAAGGTCTACAGAAATATCTATATCTCTTTCAATCTTAAAGTTTTCGAAATCTTCATTTTCTGTACGTGAAACATGGAATTCCATACTTCTGAAGGTGTCAAAATAAAACTTCAATGATGTGAGCTTATTAAGAAAAAGTAAAGGATTTCGTGAGAAAAGTGCATCTCGTTTACAGTATTGTCCCTTTATTTCCTTATAAATCTGTTTTGCTTTGCCTCGAACATATAGCGTCATTTGTGTTCCATTACAAAACTCGAAATTTTTGTAGATAGGTACAGGAATTGTAAAGTTTTCTTTATATAATTCAAATGAAAACCATCCACTTCTGATCCATACTTTATTTGCGACACCAAATACGGATTTAAAACCAATGCCTTTTTCGCCTATCTGATTTTTTTCTGATGATACATTTTTTGCTGCTTCGGCTATACCTGTTATTGCAAAAACATTAAACGGAGTAAAGCCAATTTCGTTGTAAGTCAATATGATTTCATCGTTCTCAAAATCGAAACGCATATCCAGCTTACAATCGGAGCTGTCCTTATAGTCGCAATCATCCACATTCTGTATAAGTTCAAAGATAAAGCGCAGACTATTTGAATACAGACCGTCCTCACCAACAGATAAAAGAGAATTGAGAAGCTGTGGATAGTTATCACCATGAAGCTTATCGTTTTCTGCTACGGCTTTTCTAAACTTTTTTAGCAATTCAATAAACTCTCTACCGCTATCTGCTGTTACAATTTCTGCTGAAACAACTTCCTTTAATCCATCTCGGAGTTGTTCGAGCTTACGTGACCCAAGATCACGGCAATCCACCTTTCCATAATCGCTTTGTAATTGCTGAAGTGTTGTCATATTAATCCCCCATAATCGTAATCACACCATTTACCAATAAAGTTGTTAAAACATCTGCCTTATCAGCAATTTCTTTGATCTCTGTAATCTTTCGAGAGTATTTTTCACGCACAGTGTCCAGCTCACTTTGACGCATACGTTTTATGTTTTCATCGTAAGCATCCTTTATCTGTTGTTCTAATGAACGAATTCTGTTACGGAATGTATTGGTTATACTCTCAAGTTTATATGCTTCTAACGCTTTTATCTCACTTTTATGCTTTTCTCTGGCTTCAAGCCACATTGATACATGATGATTTTCAATGCTTGACCAATTGAACTGTCCGTTAGGTTTACTTTCAGAACTATCCGCATCTTCTAAAAGGAAAGGTAGCTCTACAGCTATTTTTTCATTCTCACAAACGGTGATTAATTTGGTATAGGTGTTGTATCCGGTATATTGCCAAGCATAAACAGAAAAGACATATTGTCCTGAAGGAATCTCAGATGTATGAAGCTGCAAGTGCAGATATGCAGACTCTCTGTGGCTGTAGTATTTGGCTGCTTGCTTTGCAAGAGGGTGCATAGCAGTAATAAAGAAGCTGTCACGTTCTTTGGATGCAGTCTCGGGATCAAACGTAATAGAATGATTTGGCTTATTTCCACTTAAATAGTTTTGCCATGACCTTCTAAGTGCATTACGACCGCCGGTCAGTTTTTTTAGATCATCTCTCAATATCTGTCTTGCCGATGCAGAAAGACGAATTGTTTTAAGTGAAGATTCCCCGATAATATACTGTCCTTTTCCAACAATAGCTGTAATATAGTTTTCGATTAGTTTTTGTAGAAAATATCCGGATATCCATGGACTTTCTGCTTTTTTTATTTCATGAGAAGTAGTTAGCTCTGTCAGGTCAAAACCGAACAGTTCTTTTTCCTCTTCCTCAAGACGGTTTAATTCTTGCATTTTACGGACTTCATTATCTGCCATTTGCTCAAGTTTGATATTGCGCTCTTCATCTGTCAGATTAGTATCATAAACAATATAATCAATACCTGATGCAATTTGTCCAAGAATTTCCTCGCAATCTCCTATGCTTCTCTCGAATACTCCTATACGCATAAGACATCTATGATATATATCAGCATCGACAGTTCCCTCTGTTATGATATTATAGATATTTACCACGTCACTTAACTGTCCGCGACGATCAATTCTGCCTATTCTCTGTTCGATTTTCATAGGATTCCAAGGCAGATCATAATTGATCATCATATCGCAAAACTGATAATCAAGACCCTCTGAGCCAACTTCGGTAAACAAAAGAATATCTATAGCATATTCGTTTTCACGAGAAAGTTCAAAACGTGATTTCAATTCGTATCGTGTATCATCTTTAACACTACCGTCAATCTGTTCAACTCGAAGTCCACACTCTGACAGCTTCCTTTTTAAGTAAGAGAGCGTATGCCGGAATGTGCTGAAAATCATTATTTTGTTGTTGGACTGCTCCTGTTTTTTACGGATGATAACATATGTCTCTTCAAATTTCGGGTCTTTTTCGGGGAGCTTATCTGCCAGCATCAGCACTTTTTTTGCAAGAGATGAGATTGTATTTAATGATTTCTCATCAACATCATTGATTAAACTATCAGGATCGTAGTCCAACTGCATCAAACGTCTGCTGATAATATCCCTGATGTATGGTGCAAGTCCGAAAATACAGCTTGCAGCTTGTCTGCGGATCGTGCTTATCATAAAAGCCACAGAATTCGCATTATGGAGTGTAGAAAGTGCTTCGTGTTCAAAATATAACAATTCATCGTGGAGCGTCTGCTGATATTCGGTAAATGAAGTTGAAACCGTGTGAGAACGTCTGACACAGAAATCCTGTATATCACGTCTTCGAGTTCTGTTGAGCATAGTTCCGAAACTGTGCAGTGACTCAATATCAGAGATAAGTTTTACTCGTTCTTCTCGATCTATTTCATTACTTTCAAGACGGCGCAATATATCATTATACAACGGATTCTCAGCGATAACATTATCGCCCCACTGAGTTTTTTGAAGGTCAAGCAGTTCTGTTGATGCCTTTTCATTCCAGCCTTCCTCCATTGCCCGAACTAAATGTACGGCACGGGAGATATTAGCATTCGGACGTGACATCATCTCAAACGTATCCTTATCAACAACAATATCTGGGCGAAGCACATTAAGAAGCGTAAATAGATCATTATCACTTGTCTGTAATGGAGTAGCAGTAAGCATCACGACGGCATCAGCATGATCGCAAAAGTATTTCGTACATTTGTATGCAAACGCTTTTTCTTTATCATCGCTGCCGTTGCGTATATGATGTGCTTCATCAACGATTACTAAATCGAAGTGTGGTTCAGGGTCAAGTTCAGATAAACCAAATATACGATTTCTTCTGCCGATTTCACCGTTATATACCTTAGAATCAAGAATGGAATATGGAATAATAGCCTTGTTAAATCTAACAGGCCAATCGCCGTCACGATCAGTATCGGATATAATCTGCCGAAGTGTTGCTCCATCAAGAGGAATAAATTCTTCATCGAATCGCTTCATCTCAAGTTCCAATTTACGCTCAGCGACCAACGGCTTCGGGCAGATGACCAATACACGTTCTAAGTCAGAACGTGCTTCAAGTTCCTTGATGATCAATCCTGCCTCTATCGTTTTACCAACACCAACGCTGTCTGCTATCAGGATTCGAGGTTCATCAGCGTGTATCATTTTTAATGCCGGACGGAACTGATAAGGAACAAAATCTATTCGAGCTGAATTAAGCGAATATAAGTTCTGGGATGAAGGATTATTTATTTGATAGGCTGTTAGGTAACTCCTCATTTCTGTCAGACTAATCCAATTATACCCAGCAGACTTCTCGACAAGTGCTATCTGTCCTGTATAGTACTGTTTGATTTCATTGTTGACGAAAACATTATATTGGGTAATATCTCCCAGGTTTTTTAACGACATTACGACACCGTTAATCTTGGGATCGCTTACTAAATATACAAGGCTATTCTCATGTATGGAGGCTGTTGACTTAGTAGTTGTTACATCAGCTTCTCCGCTATCATTCGATTCAATGTGAGAATGTTCCAAATTGAGGCTGTCAGGCTGTTCAATAAAATCAATGAACCTATTTATTTTATCACAAGTATCCTTGCCACCATCAAACTGTTCTGTGAAAGCAAGCAAAATATTCAAGTCTTGAAGTATGACATCTTTTCCAGGCAATTCGGTAATACAATGCGCCCAATTATTGCGTACACTTATCATCTTACGAACAGTTTCACGTTCATGTGATGGAAGAAACATGACAGTTTGCAGATTATACCACGATTTATTTGCAATTCTTAACAATGCAGCAAGGTCAAAATCGGAAAGCTTAGAATATCCTTTCTCTATGGCGATTTCATGCTGTGTAAATGTCAAGCTTGTTTTAACACACTCATCCCACCAATTGTCCGTAACCATTGGTAATAGTGTATTGAGCCAATTCAACATGGTTTTTGATGCTTCATGTAAAAAGAAATTCATACTACTTATGATCATCTGGGTATCCATATTATCAACCCCTTCGTAATAGTTGTGAGTAATATCAGTTATATTAAATCTCACTTAGATTTATATATAAAAAACCATTTACTAAATAATATCACAATTCTACAAATTTTTCAATAGAATTTATATAAATTTATCTTATTATCCAAAATTATGATAAAAAGGGGCTGTAAAAAAAAGTTCCCAAGAAAAAAGGCTGCGATCTTGCCAAAA
>ERZ779885.4564-NODE-4564-length-10725-cov-2.396907_pt1 | contig 10725 bp, 7 predicted proteins | sample MGYA00511554_ERZ779885 | MGnify/ENA primary metagenome ERZ779885 (study PRJEB29588, sample SAMEA2160998) | human gut metagenome | biome: human gut; feature: human-associated habitat; material: faeces | place: Denmark | collected 2008/2010 ... | reverse complement strand
GCTGCAGTCGCTCGGCATGACCTTCCGCAAGGCGGAATACATCACGGATTTTGCCGATAAGATACGCAGCGGCGCTTTCAATCTGGAAAGCGTGAAGTACATGAGCGACGCGGATGCAATCCGCGCACTCAGTTCGCTTAAGGGTATCGGCGTATGGACTGCCGAGATGATCCTGCTGTTCTGCCTGCAGCGGCCGAACGTGTTCAGCTACGATGATCTGGCGATCCAGCGCGGGCTGCGCATGGTATATCACCACCGCAAAATTGACCGCAAACTGTTTGAGAAATATCATCGGCGATTCAGTCCGTACTGCAGCGTGGCCAGTCTGTATCTATGGGAAGTCTCCGGCGGTGCGATACCAGGTATGCGCGATTATGCGCTTGTAAATAAATAAAAATCCGTTCCGGCTGCTTCTTCACGGAACGGATTCATCAGAAAATGGAGTGTTGACAGACACCTGCTTTTCCGTTGTCTGCACATATATAGTAGCGATATTTTCCGCGTTTGTCAACCTTTTCAGCGTTTTTTGTGCAACGTTTTAACCCGATTCGTCAAAATTCGCAATTCATCGACCGAATCAGCAAATTTTCGGTTAAAAATACCGTATAGAGAAAGTCCCGGACAGCCTTCCGCTGCCCGAGACTTGGGGTGATTTTATTTTGATTGCATAGTTGATGGTTTCATGCGAGAATGGCTGGTGCGTCAGCAGGAATACCGGGCAGGAGAAATTACCAGAGAAGAATACTTTGAGTGGAAGCTGAACTGGCCGGATACCTGCGACGATCTGGGCAAGGTCACACCGACTATTAAGTGGCGCAAAAATAAATAAAGACAAGCAAAAAACCGCCCTGCTGAATTTTGTCGTTCAGCAGGGCGGTTTTACTTGTCCTTTGCAATTATTCTCAGCGATACTGTTCAGACTAACTTAGTATCAAATCAGTATCAGCAGGCAAAGCGACAGGCAAAAAAGCCTGTATTTATGCGGGTTTCGGAGGTTTTCGAAATTATTCCCACTCGCCGAGTTAAATCCATTTCTAAACTTTTTTGTATAGAGGATTTAATTCGTCGTGGTTTTCTTTGATGCAGATTATCCTTATCCTAAGGTCTATTCGGACTTTTGCTATCAAAAATCTATCCGGGCCATCCTATCAGGGGTTTTGCTTGAGATGGATGATTGGGTGGCTTAAAAGTATTATAGCATATATGAGGATGCTTTTCCAGATAGCAGTGAGAGTTAATTGCGGACATAAGCCGGTCTGTTAAAAGAAACATTTACAATATTATCTAAGCATAATGAAACCATAGGTTGACTGCTTCTCACTAATCGATAAACTCGTAATCAAGTCTACAGCCGGTCGCTTCTTTACATATATCTAAACTCTGTGCTATTTTTCCTTTAATCGCTACACCCGCCGGTAAGTGAATATATAAATCTTGCCTAGCTCGGCTACATGCAACATAAAAAATGCGAACAAATTCCGCAATCTTATCCTCTCCCAAAATGTTAGGATTGGTTAATGTCGTTTCCAAATCCGTACCATCTCGGCGGACTGTTGGGATTGTCGCCACAACAACAGTATCCCATTCCTGGCCTTTAGCTTGATGTACTGTCATATATTGTGCATCTTTCGAAAAAACATCCTCAAACAATCGTTTTGCAGTATTCCATTCGATTTTTTCGAGTGCTGGACGAATATCCTCATCTAAATCTGAAATGTACGATATTGCAAAAGCTTCATTTTGTAATATATTATTTCGAATATCCTTATATTCTTCTTGCGATAGTGTTGCATTAAAATCGTTGATTATACTGCATATCAGAGTATCATCAGTAAGTCCTTGAAAAATCGTAGTTAAAAGGTTTCTGATCTTTAAAATAGCACTTGCTGTGAATACGCCTTCTTGCTTTAGCTCTTTTTCTTTTATATACAGTGAGAAGGCATTCAGCATATCAACAAATGATCCATGTTGATATGCTGAATATAACATGAGCATAAAGCGAAAAGCTCTAACCCAAACTACTCGACTATGCTCCATAATGTCAGATCGAATATCAATAGATGTTTTAAAGTAGCTATTATAAATTTTCTTTAATTGCTCACGCTGATCATCACTAATATTCTGAATATATGCAAATGCATCAGCCCATATTCGGGTCAGTACCACTGCCCCCTTACCAACTAAATCATTAATAATCTGCAAAGTTTCAGGTGTTTCTCCACATAAAAAGTGGATTGGTTTATTTTCACATTCCTGTTGATCTGTCGCATCTTTATATTTCTTGACGCTTTTCTGCTGTAACCCATCTACTCTTCTTATATAATTGCAAAAATTCACAATATTTGAAGTAGAGCGTCTATTTCCAACGATCTGATAGGTAGATAACTTGCGTTCACCGGATATATTAAACCCGAGAAAATCCGAAGGATGTGCACCTTGGAAACTGTATATAGATTGTGCAGCATCTCCGATTACACCAACGACTGTCGATTTGATTCCTAGGTACTGAGCGATTTTGGTTTGTAGAGGATTAGTATCCTGAAATTCATCTATAAATACAAATGGAAACTTGACCCGGAGAGCATAGGCAATCGTGCTATTTTCTTGAAGCATTCTAAATCCAAAATATAAAATTTCATCAAAGGTAAGTTTTCCTATATTGTTCCAGATATATTGTTTTATAGCTTTTATGTGTTGCTCTTTAATTTTAGGTGAGTGCTGAAAGCCGTGTTGCCCGCAATTTGTAAAAAGCTTTGTGTCAATCTGCACCTCGCTTAGAATCTTTTTCCCATATTCATCATGAGGGCCAATTGAAACGCTTAGATCTTCGTTTATCGTTTCCTTGTCATATCCATGAAGAACACTTAAACCCTCAATTTGTGCAGTTATTTTTGCTTTTCGAGTGATGGTAATTTCAAAATCTTTTTTCATAATACGCCTCAAATCCTCTTGGAACGGGGCGATAATGTATTTCAAGATAAAATTATGAATTGTACAAACTTCTACAGAGTCTGTGTAACCATCCAAACGTTTAGCAATTTCATCGACAGCAGCGTTGGTATAAGTAATACACAAAATTTTTCTTGCACTGCTCTGGGAAATTTTGGGATTACTTACATTATTGACCAAAAAATGTGTCTTACCAGCACCCGGTCCCGCGTAAATCGCAAGATGCTGTCCTAGTTCTTCTGTAGTAAGCAAATCACCAGATTTTACATCGATAGCCATTCGATCCCCTCCCTTATGTACGGAGGAACTTTCAGCTCTTTCATTAGGGCCTCATCCACCAAGATACTTAAGGCCATATCACCTTTTTTATTTTCAACATATGCGTAAAAAAGTTTTGCGAAAAATAAGCCTTTATAATATAAAGCGTTCTCAGGATGCAATGCGATTGCTGCTTTTATATCATCTATAATTTTGCACACCTTATCTTTACTTTTTGTTGGTATCTGGCCTCTATTCCGATCCCACCTGTCAAAGTTTAGCCGGCATGTATCAATGTACGGATGCAACGATTTTGGCATTGCTATCTTAAGAAGCTTTTTCGCTACTTTTGCGTTGCCGATATTGCACATATACAAATCGTCTTCAAATGTTGATCCATAACATTTTTGAAAAACAGTTTTTAAATTAGTTGCAGTAGAAAATTCCGTCCTTAACATTTCAACATGTGAAGGTTTGTACAATTTGTAGTCAGCTACGGTCTTTGCTCCATTCGAAAAAGACCAGTTAAAATCACAGTCGGTAACACAAAGTACCTTCTTTTTCACTGGGTTGTTCACAAAAGCCCTTACAAAATACGGGAAATTCTTGCCTCCTACTTCAACGATAGAAATGTGTTCATCTTCATATGCATATCCGCATTTCTCTAAAAATTTAGGTAAAAGCAGTTTCTCGGCAATTCCCTCAACAAAAATCACCTTATCTGCAAAAAGCATATCAGATCGTGTAACATCAAGAAACTTCATCATATGCTTTTGGGCATCTGAATCCCCGGAAAATTGAGATTTAAGACTTTGCTGAGTGCAGTCTGGGATCGGATCATTTCTTTCGTAAGCCATCATATACATATTATCTAAGCCCGCAACTGCAGTTATGTTGGGTGAGTGTGTAGTGACAAAAATTTGCTGATTCAAATTATGGTCATCATCCATCTTTTTAAGAAATTTAAAGAGTTTGTACTGCATTGCTGGATGCAAATGAGCTTCTGGTTCTTCAAGGCACAGTATACGAAAATCCTTTCCTTTTTGGATTTCAACAAGTTTGACCAGCATATACATGTTAATCAAATTGTTATAACCGAGTCCATTATGAGACAATGGGAGCGTATATCCTGCTTTAGTATCTTGGACATCAATGACATACGCTCCAGCAATTGTTGTTGACGGTCTCATATCCTGAGAAATCGCTACATTACCTTTGGATAAGCCAATATCATTATCTTCATGTTCAACCAAATTTGAAATCTTATCTAACACAGGCTTTATGGCGTCTTTCATTCTTTGAGATAAATCTCTTTGAATGCTTTGTAGTGTTGCAGCACTGGATGGATCTGTTTTTAGATGTTTTTCTATTTCATGCTTGGTTTCATTATAAACCGACTCACTTTTTCGTTCCGCCTCAATAAAATCGATTTTGAATATACTTGTTGCCTCTTTAGCTTCAATAAGTGTCTCTGTGAGACCATTAGTATATGTCCACCCATAGTATTTTTGGCAAAGTAAGAAGGCTGCATAAAATTCGTCAAATGATTTTGCTGACGCAACCATTTGCCGGTATTCTACAATTTTCTTAGGATTAAGAATATATTTTGCTTCAACACACGCTGAGATTGTGTATCGAGTCGGGTCTTTTGCCGCAGTTTTACTCGCAAGTATTTCATCCATTCCAATAAATGAAAGTAACTTTATAATGCTCTCATCATCGGTATCATCTTCACTGATGTCATGTTTAATATGGTATTTTATTACTATCGACGGAGGCGTCTGTTTATATAAAGAAGCATACTGACATTGCAAATCATTTTTATTAAAATCTTCTGCTCCAATGTCTCCAGGATTGCTAAGAAGGTTAATTGCCAACAATAGCCCTGTCTTTCCGGAGTTATTAGCCCCCACTATCACATTAAGGCCATCATTGAAATCCATCGTAAAATTATGAAAATTCCGAAAACCCGCAATTTCCATGCGATAAATATACAATTTAGCACCACATTCCTTCCACACATTAAACTTACCGCGTGTCTATTAATAATTGTTATATAATTTTTTCAAAAATTATATAACATAAATTTATCCTCGCCCCAATCTTCTTTTCTGCATTTTTTTCCAAATGACTCTGCACTGAGAACAAATTTCCTGTTCAATGCCTAACAGTTTAATAAGAACTTCTCGATCCACCAAATCTAGTGCTTTTTCAATGTCATCATCGTTTCGGACGACACGATCTATTTCTTGCAGAAGTTCACTTCTAAACGCAGGGGCAATGCATTGGATTTTAGGAATCAAGATATTACCCATTTCTCCCGGAAGAATTTCAAGAACTCCTCCACCATAACTTCTACCACAGATTTCCGTAAACGCAAAAGAAACGCTGTTGTAATATGCAAGAAGGATATTTTCAGGATCTACGCCATTCTTGAATTTCATCCTGTGCATAGTATCCGTTGATACTGCACCACAACGGTTGAGGACAAATTTGGGATAAAGGTTATTTCGTCGCAGGAAAAAGGCATCTGGAACCCAAACAGAAGGAACGATATACCATCTATCACGAATCGAGCATTTGTATCCTACATGTTCGCTCTTTGCTTCCCCCGCCATGATATAATCCCTATACCCTTGGGGATAATCTTCGTATGGAGCATCAGGAAATCGGACTAAACGGGCCGGTTTACCCGCTGCTTTATTCAAATTCCAATCAGCTTCGGTAAAATAGATTCCATGTGCATGAGAACTCCGTCCGATTAGTGGGAGTGTTGCTTCTTCTAGGTGATAATGAGTTGAGACTTCTTCTGTAACAGAAAAATAGCCATTGTTTCCAGTAGTAATACCGACATTTATGAGCCCATATTCAGAAAATTTTGCAAAACGATTGTCAGCCCTTAACTTTTGAATTAACTTCATCTCATCGCCGTTGATGAAGTATTTTGTCCATTTTTCCTTGACGTGCTGCACCGGTTGAAAACCGTTTGAGGCCAAATCCAAAGCATCGAATCCGCTCAGGTCATTCATTTCGATAATTCGGATGCCTTTTTCCGCATCTCCTTTTTCGCCTATAAAGACTACAACCTCTTGTTCAATATCAGGAAAAACGAGCTGTTCAAAGGTGATCAGAGTAATTTTAGCAAATTGGTTCGCCAAGTAGAGCCGGAGATCTTCTGCATAGGCAACTTGCAGAATCTCCGCAGGAATCACAAATGCAATTTTGCCTCTTTTCGAAAGCATTTGTACACTCGCTACCATGAATGCAACCCAAGCATTGATTAGTTTATTGGATTTCATGCCATGAGAAGTTAATATCTGGGCCTGACACTCCCTTTGACTTTCTTTTAGGTATTGATAACGAATGTAGGGAGGATTTCCCAAAATTAAGTCAAAAGTTTTCTTACCCAAAGCCTCCTTGTAGAAGTCGAAGAAATCCTGATTGATCACTTTTACCTTCGGAGTGTCTTTATACCTATCAGATACTTTTTGAGCTTCTGGCGCTTCAATTTCAACCGCCTCAATTCTGCTGACTTTGTCAAGCAAGCCGGTCTCTTTTAGGCTGTCGAGAAAGACACCATCTCCACAGCTCGGCTCCAATACGGTATCAATATTTTCGGACGCAAAAAGGCGCACCATAGCATTTGCCAGCTTCTGAGGAGTGTAGTACGCTCCTCTTAATTTCTGTTCTGAATTGTCCTTTTTGAGTCTCATCTAAACTAACCTCGCTTAATATTCAAGACGATAAACTCTCTCAATTAGGCCTTGAATTTTATGGATAAGGGCATTTTTCTCATCCTGCAGCACCGTAGCAATACGTTTTGCTGGATGATTCATAAGTTCTGCATTTATGCTGTAAATTCTACGACTGGCAGCAACTACACTGTCATGGATTTCTTTTTGTTTTCTATCACTAAAATCTAATTCGACAAATGGTAATGTTGACAGCACAAAAGTACCTCGTGCTGTAAATCCGTTTTCAAAATCGCTTCCTACAATCTCCAGGATCTTTTCGGTAATTGGATTAGACAGCCATGCTTGGAGATATTCCAGTGCATATGGGCTTCCTTCCTTTTTAGAAACCGCACAGTAGCCCGCAGTTCCACCAGAAGCAATCAGAATATCGTTGGTATCCAGAATATACATTGGCTCTTTGCTCAGCACACCTACAATTAACTTGGGGGTATTGATAAAGGCGGTCAAAGCTTGTGTTCTTCCATATTGATACCACGTATCAGGAGTAGCATTAGGAACATCCCGCATACCTTGATCAGACACACATTTGGGGACCAAACGATCATAATAGTCTTCCAAATATGCAAATGTCCTCGGGAAATGAGATTTCATATAGTCAATCGTGAACAGCCGCCCTTGCTGGTCATAAGGGAAAATAATTTGCTTATCAGTTGCCAAGATGCTATATGAATTTAGGCCTTTTTCCGCCTTCTTTGTGGGCTTAAAATACGGGCGCAAAATTTCGCGTTCGATCTTATAATGCTTTCCATTCCGGCAAATTTCAATTGCAGTTTCATCTTCCGCTACAATTTCATCTGAGGAGAACCAATAGATAGGAGTAGGCCGTTCCGCACTTGTTTGAATTCCATTGAAGATTTCAGCGTGTTTTGTGATTGGGACAGCAACCTGATCCAGATGTTGGAGCATTGTTAAAAACGCAAAATCCGTTGTGAGTCTCCAAGGGAGCTTGTTGAGGATAGAGGAGCTAAATTCTATGGAACTGACTTCCTCTCCGACCCACAGCTTATTGGCAGAATCCACACCAGTGTAGCGGAATTTTTCCTGCGGAGACTTACATAAAAGGAGGATAGAACTGTAAATAGTCTTGTCCTCAAACAACTGTGCATCCCCAAAATCATCAAGGCTTACCAAGTAGTGGCCTTTTGCAATTAAGTTCCGCAGATGTTCTCCTGCACCAACTTTGAAAAATTTATTCGGGACAATATAACAAATGTAGCCTGCATCCTTTGTTTTTCTGATAGCCTGCTCAACAAAAATAAAGTACTTATCAAACTGCTTGTACGATGTCTTATACTTTTTCTTATAGATTTCAACCTCGCTGCTGGGAAGAAGTGCGTGCATGCCCTCGGTATTCACATAAGGAGGATTACCAATTATGGCATCAAAGCATTCTCCATTATTGATTTTTTCCCAGTCAAACGGGACAATCTCTAATCGCTGGCTATCTGTTCCAGCAATGCCTATCAACTCTTTTTCGCTGACCAAGGCATTGCCAAAGAAAATATTTGCACTTAGGTCCGGCAAAATGGGAGAAACAGTTTCAACAGAAGGTTCGGTTTCGTTTTCAATCAGTTTGACCAGGAGAGAGAACTTAGCCACTTCTACAGCGTGAATGTCAATATCAATGCCGTAGATGCACGAACACAAAAGTTTCTTCTTCTCAGCCAACGGTAATTTATAGAGATCAATTCCTATCTCTTCCAAATGTTTTTGTTGGCCAGCATTCAAATACCATTGCACGCAATAGTTTTGAAGATAGGAAAATGCTTCTTCCAGAAATACTCCAGAGCCACACGCGATGTCAGCAATACGCAGCTCTAACAATTCTGCCGGTGTTTTGTTTTGGCAAACCTTGGCCAACGTCTTCTCAACCATATATTTGACAATTTCCGTAGGAGTTGTAACCACGGAACGATTGAGGCATTCTTTCTTTTGTTGCAGGCCAATCGCGCCGTTTTCTAACAGAACTAACTGCTCTGTTAAAAACAGCTCATAAATTTTACCTAGCAGATGAGGCTCAATAATGTTAAAGAGGTAGGGACTCTGAGGGTAATATAACCCCTCAATCATATCTGTAATAACATCACATGAGAGATCAAAAATGATGTCGTCACCCGAAAACATCCCGGAATTATATCTTTGATCCGCAGCTCTGAACAGTTGCTCCAGACTTTCCTGCAATTGAGCTCTATCTGTAATGGATTCTTTCAAATTATGGTACAGAGGCAGATTTCTGACCTCGCAAATTCTCAGGAAAACAATCTGGTTGATAAATTCCTGCACAACATCATTTAGAACCTCCAAGGAGGTATATCGTCCACCTTTTGAGTATAGCTCATTACTCAGAGCAATACGCCAACTGTTAATCTGAGACAATAACAGTTCATCGACCTGCTGTGTTTGACCGCCAGAAGCAGGGAAATTAGCGTCTAGATATTGATCAAATGCACCGGAATATACTGCGGCCTTGGAAATCAAGCCGCAGATTTCGTCGAGTTTTTCTACATATTCGGAGTAATGGTAGAGCCGGTAACGCGCAACTGTACAGCTATCGTTTTCTAGCGGAAAATGGCAAGTATCATATATTGCTAAGAACTCGAAGTTAGTTAGAACGGCTAACCTATGCTTCGCATTCCAACCATATTTTCTGGTCTGAATAGCAGGAGCATCAACTTTTGTAATGTCAACTGATGGTTTCTTAGCTTCTACGAAAAATTTCGCTACCCCTCGGAGCGTCATTGTATAGTCCGGACGATCTGAACGAGATGAATAATTTTCAGCAATAACTTCTCTATATTGAGGTGCAGCCCCTTTTTCATTGGCTACGTCCCATCCTAAAATTTTAAGAAAAGGGTCGATAAACTCAATGCGGCAAGAGTGTTCGTTATATGCCCTTTTAGTGTCTTTATAAAAATCTATGTTTGCATCAAAATGCTCAACCAGCTTTTGAAGTTCAACCTTATTATTCATTATCAAACTCCACCTTTCGCTTCTCGTTGGTTGGCTTTTCTGCATTCTCCGGGATAATCCAAATGCGGCTTAACCGAGTTGCTCCAGGAATCCGATCCGTCTTGCACAGTATTTGAACCTGTCGTGGAGTCACACCCCATTTTTCAGCCGCCTCTTGAACCGTAATATAACCGTTCATTCCTCAACACCTCATTAAGCCCAAGATACAAAATACCATTCTAATTATATTCGTTTAAACGAAATCCGTCAACCTCGATCGCTACAATTTCACCTATTCTCTCTGCCTTTCTACATATTCACCTAAATCGTTTGTGAGGTTGTACCACATGACAGTCAAAGGTAAGAAGATCGTCTAGATGCTTCAAGGAATAAAGACAAAAACGCGAAAAGCACACCATCAACCGATACTGCTTCTCGCGGATTTTCTTTTGTGTTAGTCTAACTGCTTTTTCTCCGTCACAACTTTCAAATATAGTCCCGGCTCACCATTCAAAATCAGCTCAGCATAGGCCAGCGGATCATTATAAATCAGCCAGTCCAGCTCCGACCGCTGGTACATACTGTTTGCCACCTCGTTTTCGACGGCAGTGCAGTCGATGGAGAGTTGCATCCCATCATCCAGTCGAAGTTCCACGCAGGCTGTGTCTAGGTTAAACTCACAGGACAAAATTTTTCTCATACTCGTTACCTCCCAATGCTTAAATTTTGGTTGATTTTCCGCAGCGGCACAAGGGCCGTTTCGGTTGTTTTAGATACAGGCAAGCAATGCGTGTGGATAGCCACACACAAATCC
>ERZ779885.4563-NODE-4563-length-10725-cov-2.726148_pt1 | contig 10725 bp, 8 predicted proteins | sample MGYA00511554_ERZ779885 | MGnify/ENA primary metagenome ERZ779885 (study PRJEB29588, sample SAMEA2160998) | human gut metagenome | biome: human gut; feature: human-associated habitat; material: faeces | place: Denmark | collected 2008/2010 ... | reverse complement strand
AACAGCTTGAGTGGTGGAATACAAGTACAGAAGATCTGTATCAGAATGCAATGCTTAATACAGAAAAGTTATTGCCGTATGAGTTGACCAATATGTATGCATTGCTTACGGAAATGCTTGGTGTGGAGGAGATAGAAGATCATCTGACAGCAGAAGAAAGCATGTATGTGTTGACGAATCAAATGCGAAGTTTTGGAGCGGCAGCAGTGTTGTATCCAGGACGTCTGGAGATGCTTGCGTTGTATCTGAAAGAGAACTTCTATATTTTGCCGAGCAGCGTTCATGAGATGATCATATTGCCAGAGAGCGGAGCACTTCCGAAAGAAGAACTGAATGCCGTGATTCAGGAAATTAATGGAAGCCAGGTAAATGCAGAGGAATATCTGTCGGATCATGCGTATTATTATGACAGAGTGAGAAAATGTGTGATGTGATTGTAGAATAAAACAGGTACCGCATATGCGATACCTGTAAACCGTCTCTGACCAGAATCGAACTGGCGCACCCGCCTCCGGAGGGCGGCGCTCTATCCACTGAGCTACAGAGACATCTAGTATATTAGCACATTCATTCGGAAAATGCAACGGAGAAATGTGCACACCTTGACTTTCGGGGATATTGTGGGTATGATATGAAGAGTTAGACGATACGAATGGAGGAAAAGGAATGAAGCAGATAATAGAGCTCATTGAATTGGAAATTGCGAAAGCATTTGAACAGGCTGGATATGGAAAAGAACTTGCAAAAGTTACCATTTCTAACCGTCCGGATCTGTGTGAATATCAGTGCAACGGCGCTATGGCGGGAGCCAAGACTTATCATAAAGCACCAATCATGATTGCAGAAGATGTGGTAGCACATCTTCAGGGCAGTGACTGCTTTGCAAAAGCAGAGGCAGTTAAGCCGGGATTCATCAATCTGAATCTTAAGGAAGAATTTGTGGCCGATTACGTGAATCAGATGGCTGAGGATGATGATCTTGGACTGGAACAGGCAGAGAATCCGGAGATGATCGTGATCGATTATGGCGGACCTAATGTAGCGAAGCCGCTTCACGTAGGACATCTCCGTTCTGCGATCATCGGTGAGAGCATCAAGCGTATCGGACGTTTTGTAGGACATAAGGTGATCGGTGATGTACATCTTGGAGACTGGGGCCTTCAGATGGGACTGATCATCACCGAGCTGAAACACCGGAAACCGGAGCTGGTATATTTTGATGACAGCTTTACCGGTGAATATCCGGCAGAGGCACCGTTTACTATCAGCGAGCTGGAAGAGATCTATCCATGTGCCAGTGGGAAGTCCAAAGAGGATGAGGCTTACCGTAATGAGGCACTGGAGGCAACCCACCTTCTTCAGCAGGGTAAACCCGGATACATGGCGCTCTGGAACCACATCATGAATGTATCTGTAACTGATCTGAAGAGAAACTACGCGAACCTGAACGTAGACTTTGACCTCTGGAAAAAAGAATCCGATGCACAGCCGTACATCCCGGATATGGTAGAGGATATGAAGAAGCGAGGATTTGCCTATGAGGACCAGGGTGCTCTTGTTGTAGATGTAAAAGAAGAGAGTGATACCAAGGAGATCCCTCCATGTATGCTTCTGAAATCAGACGGAGCTTCTCTCTATACGACCACAGACCTTGCTACTATCGTAGAGCGTATGAAACTCTTTCAGCCGGATGAGATCCTTTATGTTGTTGACAAGCGTCAGGAGCTGCATTTTATCCAGGTATTCCGCTGCGCAAGAAAAACCGGTCTTGTAAATCCGGAAACCAAGCTTTCCTTCCTTGGTTTCGGTACCATGAATGGAAAAGACGGTAAACCGTTTAAGACAAGAGAAGGCGGTGTTATGCGTCTGGAGAACCTGATCGCAGATATTGATGAGGAAATGTATCGTAAGATCGTGGAGAATCGCAGTGTAAAAGATAAAGATGCAAAGGATACTGCCAAGATCGTAGGACTTTCCGCAATCAAATACGGAGATCTTTCCAACCAGGCGACCAAGGATTACATCTTTGATGTTGACCGCTTTACATCCTTTGAGGGAAATACAGGTCCGTATATCCTTTATACTATCGTTCGTATTAAGTCAATCCTGAACCGTTATGTACAGGAGGGAGGAGATTTAAGTACAGGTAAGATCCTTCCGGCAGTCAATGCCAGTGAGAAGAACCTGATGCTTCAGCTTTCCGGCTTTGCGGCAATGGTTGAGAACGCTTTTGAAGAAAAAGCACCACATAAGATCTGTGCATATATCTATGAGGTATCCAATGCATTTAACAGCTTTTACCATGAGACCAAGATCTTAAGCGAAGAGGATCAGGCACAGAAGGAATCTTTCCTTCAGCTGCTCCAGCTTACAAGAAGAGTGCTTGAGACAAGCATCGATCTTCTTGGATTCTCTGCACCGGATCGTATGTAAGGTATAGCTTTGCAGATACAAACACTATGAATAATGACAGACCGCCGGATAAAGAGACATTTTTGTCTGCTATATTCGGCGGACTTTTTTATATAGAAAGTTCTTTGCAAAAAGAACAGGACGTGCTATAATAGGACTTATCCTAAACGAAGGCAGATCACGAATTTCTGCCTGACTATAAGTTATCTGATTTTTTTCAAACCGGAATTCACCGGATTATCCCAAATCAATAAGAAACGTAATTATAAATATTGTCTGACAGAAATGAGAGGAAGGTGATCTGTCTGATCGGAAATGTTCTGAAAGAACGTTATTGTATTGTAGAACAAATTGGACATGGCGGAGGTGGAAGCCTTTATCTGGCAAAAGATATGGAGCTTGGTATCTGCCGTGCAGTGAAAGAGATACCGATCGCAAAGAAAAAAGAAGCCAGACTCATGCAGCATCTGGAATATCCTGCAATACCGAAGATTATCGATTATGTGGAAACAGGGGAGTACTGTTATCTGATCATGGAATATATCAAGGGTCAGTCGCTGGGAGAACTTCTCCGTTCAGGAAAACGGTTTTCTTTACGGGAAATCCTTGCTCTGGGAAAGGAGATTGCCAGAGTATTGGAATATCTTCACAGTCGGAAGCCACCGGTCTGTTACGGGGACCTGAAACCGGAGAATCTTATGTTTTCTGAAACCGGGCATCTGTATCTGATAGATCTTGGAAGTGCCATGTTCGATCATGGAAAAAGAAAACAGATCTGTGAAGGAACGAAAGGCTATGCGTCGCCGGAGCAGTATCAGGGCTACTTAAGACCGGGAAGTGATATTTATGCTCTGGGGAAGACCCTGGAAAAGCTTTGCGGAAAAAAGAAATGGCAGTGGATTTTATATCCGGATTTTTTCTGGCTTCTGTTCCGATGTACCAGAAAACAGGAAAAATACAGATATTCGGATATGTCAGTGGTTCAGAAGAAAATCCAAAAGCTGGAAAACAGATATCGGATGATCACCTGGAGAAAACGATTTCTGGAAGCGGCAGCTGCAGGGATTCTGATAGGAACACTGATCTTGATAGCAGGATTGCTGAAAACGGAAGAATTTTCTGTGGCGATCTCAGAAGTAACAGATTTGTATTACGAAGCCAGACAGTATCCGGAAGACTCAAAAGATCGGGAAAAGTGCTGTATGGCAGCGGAAAAGAGACTCCAGAGGTTAAGTAGAAATTATGGGGAAAAAGAACAGCAGCGTCGTATTGAGCTATTGCTGGCATGGAATGCGGAGCTTTTGTGTGAACCGGAAAAAGCGGCTTTATATTATGAAAATCTTCTTCTGTATGATGCAGAATATCCTGTGGCCTACGGGGAATATGGGATGTTTCTTATTCGGACCGGTCAGAAAGAGGCCAGCAGAAAGCTGTGGGAAGATTATAAAGAGAAAGAAAAAGCGGAATTACTGGATGACAGTGAAAGCAGAAATCTGCAGCTTTGGGAGGAGATCAATGAGAAAAAGAAGAGAAAGTGATCAGAAAAAACCAAAAGAAATGAAAATTCCTAGTAGGAAAACCTGTTTTATTGTTTTGTTTCTGCTGGTCTTATGCAGCTGGATGATCCCTTCCATTGCTGTCTATGGATTTGATGTGTCAGGCATGGATAGTTTTGATACCGGCGGATTTGATATGAAGGTGGGAGAAGGAACCGGACAGCTGCCGGAAGACTGGGAAGAAAGCTATGCAGGAGAAGGAAGTGATGATAGTAATTGGAACAGAGAAGAAGGAAATACTGAGGAGTATTCCGCTGCCTGGGCAGAATCAGAGAATGATCAGGAGGAGTCTGCACAATGGAATTTAGATTTTCAGACAGATGAGGTACGTTCTCAGGAAGAAAGCTTTATGGAAAATGGAAATACTGCGGCAGAAGTAGAGATAGCTGATACACCTGCGGAAAAACTGACGGAAACGCCGATACCAACAAAACTGCCAATACTGACTGAACAACCAATCCCCATACAGACAGTGACAGCAAGTCCATCTGTAACGTTGACTCAAAAACCAGTTCGAAAGTCAGTGACAGATGCATCAAAGAGGGAGAAAAAGCAAAATCCGGCATTATCTTACTATCGGACAGAACCAACAGGAACGTCGGATAGGAAAAAAGAAAAAGAGCAAAAACCGGTGATCCGAATGAAAACAGACGGTAACAGGATCCGGATAGAGATCAGTCCGGATATTCCGTTCCAGATCCTTTCATTTCGGATCAATGGAAAAGAATGTGATTTTTACTGGCAAGGAAAAAAGCTTCTGGCGGAATTACCGAAAAAAAGCAGAAATCCCTGGAAAGCAGAACTCATGGGTTTTGTGAAATCCGGGAAGCTGTACTATGAAACCATGGACTTACCAGAAAAACAGTGATACAATAGGCATACTTACTGATTATTTTATACAACAGGAGGAATTTATGTATAAGGCAATCTTTTTTGATCTGGACGGAACACTGACAGAATCCGGAGAGGGGATTACGAAATCTGTACAGTATGCATTGGAGAAACTTGGAGTTTCGGCACCGGAGCTGGAGCCATTGAAGGTTTTTGTGGGTCCGCCGCTTCTGGAACAGTTTATGAAATATGCGGGATTTGATAAAGAGACAGCACAGAAGGGAATTGAATATTACAGAGAGCGGTATTCAGAAAAAGGAATGTATGAGAACACCGTTTATCCCGGTGTGGAAAACACTCTGGCAGAACTGAAACGTCGTGGTTACAGACTGGCTGTGGCGTCTGCGAAACCGACCTTTTACGTAACACAGATCATGGACCATTTTAATCTGAGCCGGTACTTTGAGGTGATCGCCGGGACGGACCTCAATGGACCGAAAGTAACCAAATCTCAGGTGATCGAGGAAGCTCTGGAAAGAATGAGCCTTTCTGACCATCGTGACCAGGTGATCATGGTGGGTGACAGAGAACATGACATTCTCGGAGCCAGACGATGCGGGATCCAGTGTGTGGCTGTATCTTACGGATATGGAAGCAGAGAAGAACTGGAAAAGGCACAGCCTCTTCAGATCGTAGCTTCCGCAGATGAACTTCTGAATTTTTTCGTCTGACCCCTCTGCACAGACAGAATATTTTTCAAATAGTGTGGAGGGAGCTTTATCCGGCAGGAATCCATTATCTTATCGGACAGATCCTCGGAAGCGCCGTGCTTCTCTGGCTGACAGGGCATGTCGGCAACGCACAGGAAAGGTACTATAGTTATACGCTGGTGATCACCGGACTTACCGGAGTGTTGGTTATGTTTCCGGCAGTATATTTTTACCGGAAGGATCGTATAGGAAGGCTGATCGGCGGTTTGACTTCCGTTGAGGAACAAAGGCTATCTATTCCTGAAATGCTGCTTCTTCTTGCTGCTGGAGCCGGATTTGCCCAGTATGCCAATGTGCTGGTGGCGATCCTGCAGAACTGGATCTCATCTAGCTATGGAGAGACGATGACGAAGATTACCTCAGGAAAGAGTTTGTTTATGATGATCTTCTGGATGGGTATCATAGCGCCTGTTGCGGAAGAAATGATCTTTCGCTGGCTGATCTATCTGCGATTTCGGGATCACTTTTCAGTGCTGGTTTCCGCTGTGATCTCTGCGGCGTTTTTCGGAATTTATCACGGAAATGTCCTGCAGGCTGTGTATGCGTTTGTTCTGGGAGGGATTTTTGCGTGGTTTCTGGAGATGGGAGGTAATAAGTGGACCAGTGTGCTGATGCACATCGGAGCCAATACCTGGATACTTATTTTCAGTGAATACGCCCAGACTCTGGTGGAAAAAGTCGGAGCAGGAAGCCTTCTGATGATCTATGGTGTTTTTGCGGCAGCGATGATCGGAGGATATCAGTATTTTGCACGCCGGGGAGAAAAACGTGGCTACCGGGCTGTTTGATCCAATGTGGATCACGAATATCTGCCTGCTACTGGATCAGGCAGAGTGATAGATGAATATTTGCTTTACAGAGAATCTGTAGTGGAATCATAGTATAAGGATGCCATTACAGATTTTTTTTATAAAAATATGCCGGAATCTTTTGCTGCCGGTAAATTTATATAGATTTTATATTTATTTAAGAGACCATTTCTTGCGTACCTTTGTATCATGTGCTATCATAAGTGTATTAAAAGAATTAATACACTTAATACACAGATTACAGAGAAAGGAGCGTCGTATGATATTCTTGGACTATCAGGACAGCCGTCCCATTTACGAGCAGATCGTAGAGAAATTCCGGATGCTGATCCTGTCAGGAGCTGTGGAGCCATCTTCCAAGATGCCGTCTGTGCGGCAGCTGGCCGTGGAATTATCCATCAATCCCAATACCATCCAGCGGGCATATATGGAACTGGAGCAGCAGGGGCTGATCTGTCCGGTGAAGGGAAAAGGCAGTTTTGTCACAGACAGCAGCAGGATCAGGCAGATCGGTATGGAAGAAACCTTAAGTGAGCTGAAAAAGATCACAGAAAAGGGAATGGCTCTGGGAGTAGGGGAGGAAGAAATGATCGGTGTGATCCGCTTATGCTATAAGGAGGGAAACAATGATTGAGATAAAAAACTGCAGCAAAGCTTTCGGTAAGATACAGGCAGTAAATAAGGTCACCATGGATATCGGGGAACGGGAGGTTTTTGGACTGATCGGCTCCAACGGTGCGGGAAAAAGTACTCTGCTCCGTATCATGGCCGGGATCATCCGTCAGGACAGAGGAGAGGTGCTGATGGATGAAGAACCGGTTTTTGAAAATGAAAGGGTCAAAGAGCATTTTTTCTACATCCCGGACGATGCATATATTCCGGCAAATTACAATGCTCTGGACATGGCAGAATTTTACCGTTGTATTTATCCGGGATTTCAGCAGGCGCGTTTTGAGACAATGATGAAGCAGTTTCATCTGGATGGAAAACGAAAAATCAGTACTTTTTCCAAGGGAATGAAGAAACAGCTTCTGGTGATCCTGGGAATCAGTACAGGAACGAAATATCTGTTTTGTGATGAAACCTTTGATGGCCTGGACCCGGTAATGCGCCAGGCAGTAAAAAGTATTTTTGCATCGGAGATCATGAGTCGTGAATTTACGCCGGTGATCGCTTCCCACAATCTTCGTGAGCTGGAAGATATCTGCGATCACATCGGGCTTCTTCATCAGGGAGGAATTCTCCTTTCCAGAGATCTGGAGGATATGAAATTCCACATCCATAAGATCCAGTGTGTACTTACTGACAAAAAGAAAGAAGAAGAATTAAAGAAAGAGCTGGAGGTTTTGAAAACAGAGCATCAGGGTTCCCTACTGCTTATTACTGCAAGGGGAACAAGAAGAGAGATCATGGAGAAGATACAGGCAAAAAATCCTCTTTTTTGCGAAGTGCTCCCACTGACTCTGGAAGAAATATTTATCAGCGAAACGGAGGTGGCAGGCTATGAAGTCAAAAATTTATTCCAGTGAGTATATGAAATCTTCTTCTAAAGGACAAAGATGGATCCCGGCATTTGCCATGATTGCATTTCTCCTTGCATTTCCGGTAGCGGAACTTATTTTGATGGGAAAATGGAATGAGCGCAGTTATACTCAGAGTCAGCTTTCCTATCTGTATTCCAGCCTGTGGAACAGTGACTTTCTTACAATGGGAGCAGCTGTGGCTGCGGTAACCGCATTTTTTGCAGCAGTAAGCGGCTTCTGGTATCTGTATTCCCCGAGAAAAGTGGATTTCTATCACAGCCTTCCGGTAAAGCGAAGTGCACTGTTTCTGCACAGAGTATTGTTGGCTGTTCTTTATTATCTAGTGCCATATGTGATCATGGAATTTGCTGCGGTATGCATCGGGGCAGCCAGAGGATATTACAGCCTTTCCATTATGAAAAAGGCACTGATCCTGCTGGTGCTCCATCTCCTGATGTATCTTCTGGTGTATTTTTCCACAGTGCTGGTGATCGCCTGCACCGGTACCATGTTGATGGGAGCACTTGCATGGGCAGGGCTGTTTACCTACAGTATCGTTCTGGCAGTGATGCTGCAGTTAAGCGGACATTTATTTTTTGATACCTGGTACGAGGGCAGTTACGGAATTCTGGCAGCAGTGCGGAATCTGGGATCTCCTCTTATGGTGATCGTAAGCTTTATAGATAGATACAGCAGCGGAAGCTTTGGAAAGCAGTTGCTGATACTGATCCTCACGCTGTTTATCATGGCAGCACTTTCCTGGATGGCATTTTGTAGACGAAGGTCAGAGAATACCGGAAAAGCTCTGGTATATACCTGGATGGAGCCGGTCTTAAGTGCCCTGATCACAATACCATCCGGACTGGGGATCGGTCTGATCTTTTATATGATTCCGGAAGATTCATCCAAAACAGCATGGTGGATCTTCGGAATGATACTGGGAACGATCCTGGTCCATGGAATTCTGGAAGTGATCTATGAAATGGATTTTCGCAGATTTTTCCGCAGAAAAGTGCAGCTTATGATCCTTGGAGGTGTTGTGGCAATCTGTGCGCTGACCATGAAAATGGATCTTCTGGGATATGACAGTTATTTTCCGGCTTATGACAATCTTCAGGGAGTTGTGATAAATGTAAGCAATCTTTCATATACAGAGCAGCTTTGCAATGTGGAAAAAAAAGAAAACGGAATCTATAAGATCCGGTATACTGCCACCTCAGACAATAGTTCCGGTCTGCTGGATCAGCCGGTGATGAAAAGTAAAGCATTATATAACAGTCTGAAGGATATCAGGCTTCAGAATGAAAAAGGAAAAAAATCAGGAAGGCGCATGTATGTGCGCTACATAAATAAACAGGGATTCAGTGTATGCAGAGGCTATAGTGTATCTTCTGCACAGGCGCAGAATCTTATGGAAGCCCTGTATGATGAGCAGACATGGAAAGAAGACAGATATTCATTTTTTCAGCTGGACAAACAGTATCTGAAAGAGGTCACCGGTATTTTCTGTGACGGAGATATTCAAACATTATTTGAGAAAAATGCAGAGAAGCGTCAGGCGCTGGCAGAGGCGTTGAGAAAGGACATTCTGGAAAACGGCGGTCAGACAGTAAAAGATCAGCCATGTGCAATGCTGATGTTCGATTATGCGGGAATTCCGTCAGAAGGATACATGGATGAATGGGGAATGAATGTACCGGCTGTTCAGGAAGGAGAGAGTGTGTCTACCTCCGTTCTGGTGTATCCGGCATATAAGAGAACACTTGCAATTTTGGAAGAAACAGGATATCCTCTTTCTATGGATGAGCTGTCTGTTGAGTATATTGATGTTTATTACTTCAGCTCCGAAGCTGCCGGCGAAGATGATGAAGCTTTTTCCGACACTGAGCCCATTTCGGATCTTGAAGAAACAGATAACGGTTATAAAGTCCGTTACGATAAAAAGGAACAGCTGGAAGCCCTGAAAAAATGTATCCGTCCATCACAGCTGGTAAACGGATGGACTATCTGGAATGCAGATGCCACAATGGAAGTGGTTCTGGAAGGACAAGACAGCACCGGCGGGGATTCCGGACTTTATATGACATTTGCCGGTGAGATCCCGGATTTTATCAGAGCAGATGCAAAGGCAGCCCATGTAACAGAATGGGAGGTAAATGATTAATGGAAAAACCAGTCCGGCTGGATAAATTTCTGGCAGATTCCGGAGCTGGCACGAGGACAGAAGTGAAGAAGCTGATCCAGAAGGGAATGGTTCAGGTAAATGGTGAGAAGGCGAAAAAGCCGGAACTGAAAATAGATCCGGAGACGGATGTGGTAGAATTTGGCGGAGAGCGTATTGGAGCAAGGGCAGAGTTTGTGTACTATCTTTTGCACAAGCCTGCCGGCTATGTAAGTGCCACAGCAGATACCAGGGAAAAGACAGTTCTGGAACTGGTGCCAAAGGATGGCAGGCGGAATCTTTTTCCTGTAGGACGTCTGGATAAGGATACAGAAGGCTTGCTTCTTATTACAGATGACGGCCAGCTGGCCCACCAGCTGCTTTCTCCGAAGAAACATGTGGATAAAACTTATTTCGCTGTGACGGAAGGCAAAGTAGTGCCGGAGGATATAGAGAAGATCCGGTTAGGTGTGGATATTGGAGATGAGGAGCCGACCTTGCCGGGGAAGCTGGAGATTCTCAGAACATGGGAAGAGAATGTTGACCGTAAAAATGTCGAAGGTGAATCAGGAGCAGTGATAGCCAATTCAAATGCTGCAGGACATAAGGCAGATCCGGAGGGCAGCATCTGGTGTTCTGAAATTCTTCTGACAATCCACGAGG
>ERZ779885.4560-NODE-4560-length-10734-cov-5.223897_pt1 | contig 10734 bp, 7 predicted proteins | sample MGYA00511554_ERZ779885 | MGnify/ENA primary metagenome ERZ779885 (study PRJEB29588, sample SAMEA2160998) | human gut metagenome | biome: human gut; feature: human-associated habitat; material: faeces | place: Denmark | collected 2008/2010 ... | reverse complement strand
GCGTCGTGGGTTCCTCCCGCGCCTGCGTGGACGCCGGCTGGATCTCCGCTGACCACCAGGTCGGCCAGACCGGTAAGACCGTGCATCCCAAGGTCTATGTTGCTCTGGGTATCTCCGGCGCTATCCAGCACAAGGCTGGTATGCAGGATTCCGAGTGCATCATCGCCGTGAACAAGAACGACACCGCTCCCATCTTCGAGGTGGCTGACTACGGTATCGTGGGCGACCTGTTCAAGGTCGTGCCCGAGCTGATCGAGTCCATCAAGGCTCAGAAGGCTGCCAAGTAAGGTTCGTTCCTTATTGACACGGATTCCCCCTCCGGTTATACCGGAGGGGGATTTTTTGCGCGAAAAACTGCGGATGAGGTGCTGCGGCAGGGGGCCTCCTTCGCAGCAAGTCATGGGACCGGGGGACCATTTGGGTGAGAAGGAAGAAGCGCTGCGGGTGTGGACCGCAGCGCTTCTTCTGCGCACGGAGAGGAGACGTTCAGCCCACAGAGAAAAGTGTGAATTAATTGTTAATATCAAGTAAAAGCCATAAAATCGACGAATTAAATGTTCCAATTTCGGACATTTTTGTAAAACTGTATAAGACCGCAGGGTTGACTTTCCTGGGGCGGGGGATTACAATACCATACTGTTCAAGGAGTAGTTTCAAAGGAAAGGGAGGATGAATCATGGAAAAGATTCTGGCAGTCGCCATATTCGTGGTGATGTTCGGCTTCATCATCTGGGACCGCTTTCCCCGTCAGTGGGTGACGCTGATCAGCGGGGCGCTGGTTCTGGTGCTGGTGTTCGGCCTGTGCATGCATGACGGCGGGGCCATCTGGGAGACGCTGAACCTGAGCTGCTTTGCCCAGAAGGGGTTCTGGATCGGGTCATCCGAGTCCGGCACCGGCATCAACTGGTCCACCATTGTGTTTATTGCCGGCATGATGGTGATGGTAGAGGGCATGGGCCATGCGGGGATCTTCCAATGGCTATGCCTGAAGATCGCGAAGCTGGTGAACTATCGGACGGTGCCGCTGCTGCTCTGCTTCATGGTGATGTCAGCGCTGCTGGCTATGTTCATCGACAGCATTACGGTGATCCTGTTCCTGGCTGCCGTGACGGCGGAGCTGGCCAAGACCCTGTATTTCGACCCGGTGCCTATGATCCTGGCGGAAATCTTCTGCGCCAATCTGGGCGGATCGGCTACCATGTGCGGCGACCCCCCCAACATCATCATCGGCACGTCCCTGGGGCTGAGCTTCTTCGACTTCCTGGGCAACACCGGCGTTATCGCCGGGGTGTGCCTGGTGTTCACGGTGGTGTATTTCTTCCTGTGCTTCCGCAAGCCTCTGGCCGAAAGCGAAAAGAACCGCCCGGCCAATGTGGTGTACCCCGACGCGGCGTCGGCGGTGAAGAACCGGGCGGGCTTCTATGGCTGCGGCGCATCGTTCCTGGTGGTGGTGGTCCTGCTGATTACCCACGCCCAGACGGAGCTGACGGTGGCCACCATCGGCTGCATCGCCGCAGCACTGATGAGTCTTGTGACGCTGCTGACCAGCGGAAGAAAGGCTGCCGCGGGGCTGTTTGCCCGGGTGGACTATAAGACGCTGCTGTTTTTCACGGGGCTGTTCGTGGTGGTGGCTGGGCTGGAGCGTACCGGCTGCCTGGGCGTGTTGGCGGACGGCATCGCCAGGCTCAGCGGCGGCAAGGCCGTTGTGATGGTGGCCATCATCCTGTGGGTGTCCGCTGTGGCCAGCGCCTTTGTGGACAATATCCCCTTTGCAGCAACCATGGTGCCGGTGATCCAGGCTATGGCCCAGACCCAAGGCGTTGACCTGCACGTTCTGGCGTGGGCCCTGTCTATGGGCACGGATCTGGGCGGCAGCGCAACGCCCATCGGAGCCTCCGCCAATGTGGTGGGGACGTCGGTGGCCGCCAAGAACGGACATCCTGTGACCTGGGGCAAGTATTGCCGGTACTGTGCGCCGGCTACCATCATGGTAATGGCGGTGTCTATGGTGTGCATCGTGGTGCGGTACATGTAAACAGGCAAAAAAAGAGGACCTGAAAAAGGTCCTCTTTTTTTGCTGTAATTGCTTATTTATCCTTGGAAAAGATTTTGAAAATGTCGTCGTAGGCGCGGTCGATGTTTTCCCGGGCGGTGCTGGCCTCCCGGTCCACGGCGTCATTGAGCTGCTGGGCCTGCTGAGACATCGCCGGCTGCTGGGGCGCGGCCTGCGTCTGCTGTACGGGCTGGGCAGACTGCACGGGCTGAGCCGGTTGGGCGGGCTGCTCCGCCTGGGGCTTGTTCTCGGCGAAGCCGGTGGCGATGACGGTGACGCGGATCTCGTCCTCCAGGGACTCGTCAAAGGTGGCGCCGAAGATGGTGACGGCGTCGGGATGAACGGCGTCCTGGACCAGGCTGGCGGCCTGCTCCACCTCTTCCAGGCCGATGTCCATGGAGCCGGTGACGTTGATCAGGACGCCGTGGGCGCCGTTGATGGACGTCTCCAGCAGAGGGCTGGAAATAGCCATCTTGGCGGCCTCCTCGGCCTTGCCCTTGCCGGCAGCACGGCCCACGCCCATGTGGGCCAGGCCCGCGTCCTTCATCACCGTGGTGACGTCGGCAAAGTCCAGATTGATGAAGCCGGTGTCGCGGATCAGGTCGGAAATGGACTGCACCGCCTGGCGCAGCACATCATCGGCGATCTCAAAGGCATTGGCAAAGGTGATCTTCTGATCGGTGGCGTATTTCAGGCGCTCGTTGGGGATGATGACCAGAGAATCCACCCGGCTGCGCAGCTCCTCAACGCCCTTTTCCGCCTGCATCATCCGGCGGCGGCCCTCGAAGGAGAAGGGCTTGGTGACTACGCCTACCGTCAGTACGCCCAGCTCACGGGCGATTTCCGCCACCACAGGGGCAGCGCCGGTGCCGGTGCCGCCGCCCATACCGGCGGTGATGAACACCATATCGGTGCCCTCCAGGGCCTTGGTCAGCTGGTTGCGGCTCTCCTCGGCGGCCTTCTGGCCCACCTCGGGGTTGGAGCCGGCACCCTTGCCGTGGGTCAGCTTCTCGCCGATCTGAATTTTATAAGTAGCGCTGGACGCATTGAGCACCTGCTTGTCCGTGTTGACGGCCACGAAGTCCACGCCCTTGGTGCCGCTGCACACCATGCGGTTGACCACATTGTTGCCGCCGCCGCCGACGCCGACGACCTTGATATTGACCACATTTTCGGGGCCGGTTTCCATTTCAAATGCCATGACGGTTCCTCCTGCCAGTATATATCGAAAGATGATCGTATGCAATATAACGTGCTTTTTCTATTGTATAACGGATTCAGTGACCCGTCAAGGGGCGGGGGATGATTTCCCGGAAAAAGTTGCGGTTTAGCCGGGAATGAACCGGGCCTTGCCGTCCTTGTCCCACTGAATGGTGCCCTGGTCGCTGCCGTCCAGACGGCCGATCACCGCCGCCAAGTAGTTCAGGCGGTAATCAAAGTCGTCGTCCTTTTTCAGGACCACGTCGAAGCGGTCCAGATAGCGCAGGGTGATGCGGCTGGGGTCCTCCAGGTCGATGGACTGGACGCTGCCGGCCATGTCCTTGCTCAGCAGCTGCTGCCACAGCTGCCGGAGTGTGTCCCATTTGTCGGTGTTATCCGGCACGGCCAGCCGGTTCAGCTGGGGGGATGTCAGGGCCAGGCCCGTGACCAGGGGGTAGGACTCCCCCTGGCCGGGCTGGAGCTTGTCGATGAGCTTGCCGCTGCCGTTGAGAAGCCACACCGCGCCATCCTGCTCCAGGGCAAGAGGGTGGGCGCACTCGGTGATCTCAATATGCAGGGCGTTGGGCAGCTGGCGGCGGATGCGGACGGACTCCACATAGGGCAGCTGCTCGGTAATGGATGCGGCGGCCTGGTGCTTGTTCAGCAGGAACAGGTTCCCGCCCTGGCGGATGCCGCTGGCCTGAAGCACCTGCTGCTGGGAATAGCGGGAGGTGCCGGTGACAAAAATCTGCTCCGCCTTGAAAAACAGGGACAGGGCCGCCACAATGGCGCCGCAGATCAGAACAAACGTAAGAAGTCTATAGAGAAACGCAAGGCTGCCCTGCCGCTTCCGGCGGCGGCTGCGTCTGTGCTTGCGGGGTTGGGTCATTGGAAGCTCCTCCCTCTGTGATATCTGTGTGTATGTGGGCCCCCAGGCGGGCCAGGTCGCCGGGCAGGTCGCTGTAGCCCCGGCGGATGTGGTGGAGGTGCTCCACCGTGGTGACGCCGTGGGCCTGGAGCCCGGCAATCACCAGGGCGGCTCCGCCCCGAAGATCCATAGCCTGGACCCGGGCGGCGTGGAGCCGGTCAACGCCGCATACCACCGCCACCCGGCCCTCCAGCCGGATGTCGGCCCCCATGCGCACCAGCTCGGGCACATGGCGGTAACGGCTCTCGAAAATGTTTTCCACGAATACGGTGGTGCCGCTGCTGCGCAGCAGCGACGCCATCAGCACTGCCTGGGCGTCGGTGGGGAAGCCCGGATACGGTGCGGTGCGAATGGGACTGACGGCCCGCAGATGCCCGTCGGAGGTCAGTCGGATGCCGTCGTCCCGGCAGACCAGACTGCAGCCGGCCTGGCGCAGCACACCGGTAACGGTGGACAGGTGGCGGTAGTCTATGTCACGGAGGAAGATATCCCCGCCGGAGGCGGCTGCCGCCGCCAGATATGTAGCCGCCGCGATGCGGTCCCCCAGAATGCGGTGGCAGCAGCCATGGAGCGGCTCCTCCGCGCCTTCGATGACCACGGTGGAGGTGCCTGCGCCGTGAACGCTGGCCCCCAGCTTTTGCAGAAAGGCTTGCAGGTCCACGATCTCCGGTTCCCGGGCAGCGTTGGAAACGGTGGTGACGCCCTTGGCACCGATGGCGGCCAGCATGGCGTTTTCCGTGGCCCCCACGCTGGGGATGCTCAGAACGATCTCGGCCCCGGCGAGGCCGGAGGCGGTGCAGTCCAGGCTGCCGCCCTCCTCCCGGATACAGGCACCCAGGGTCCGCAGGGCGGACAGGTGCAGGTCGATGGGCCGGGCCCCGATGGCGCAGCCGCCGGGGTACGACAGCTCCGCCTGACCGCAGCGGGCCAGAATGGCCCCCAGAAACACCACAGACGAGCGCATGCGGCGCATAAGCCGGTCCGGAATGTCCCAGCGGGTCAGCGTGGAGGAATCTACCTCCAGGTCCGGGCCGTTCCAGCGAACGGCGCAGCCCAGGTGCCGCAGGATGTCAATGGACGTGTCCACGTCCTCCAGATGGGGACAGCGCTGCAAAACGCAGACGTCCCCGCTGAGAATACACGCTGCCAGAATGGGCAGCACGCTGTTTTTTGCCCCCTGTACCGTCAGGTCGCCGGACAGGCGGCGTCCCCCTTCTATCATCAGGCTCATATGCCCCCGCCTTTCATAGCTTTTTCCCGCTATCCTATGCAGGGGGTGGGGCAGGGGGTTACTTGCGGATGCTCATGACGGTGTCATAGAGACGCTTTGTGGCGTCCCGGATGCCCAGCTCCGCCATGCCGCGGCTCATGTCCGCCTGGCGCTGGGGGTCACGGAGAATGTCCCGGGCCGTCCGGTAAAGCGCTTCGCCGGAGGCCTCCGATTCCAGCAGCACCACGGCTCCGCCGTGCCGCTCCAGAATGCGGGCGTTCTTCTCCTGGTGATTGTTGGTGACGTAAGGGGAGGGGACCAGGATGGCCGGAGTGGCCAGGGCCGTGATCTCACTGATGGTGGAGGCACCGGCCCGGCAGATCACCAGGTCTGCCGCCCGCATGACGGGAGCCATGTCGTAGATATACTCCCGGACGTCCAGCCCGGGGACATGGTCCAGGCCGTCTGCCCGCAGGCGGGCGGTCATGGCGGGGTAGCCGCTTTTGCCCACGCCGTGGATGTGGTGGAAGGGCATGCCGTCCGCCGCCTCCAGGCGGAAGAAATCCTCCATGTGGGCGTTCATATGGCTGGCGCCCAGGCTGCCCCAGAAGGACACCACCAGAGGCCGGTCATCGGTCAGGCCCAGCTTTTCCCGGGCCTGGGCACGGGTCAGGTCAAAGAAGTCGCCCCGCACCGGGGTGCCGGTGACGACGATCTTGCCGGGGCGGCGATAGTGCCGGCGGCACTCCTCGAAGCCCACCATGATGCGGTCGGCGGAGCCCTCCAGCATTTTGGTGGTGAGGCCCGGGACCATGTTGGACTCGTGGACCGCCGTGGGGATGCCCATGCCGGCGGCGCATTTTACCACCGGATAGCTGGCATAGCCGCCGGTGCCCACCACCAGATCGGGACGGAAATCACGGAGAATGGCCCGGGCACGGCTGCGGGACCTGGCCAGCATGGCCAGGGAGTTCAGGTTGTGCCCCAGGCCGCCGTGGCCCAGGGAGCGCTGAAAGCCGCCCATGGGAATGCCCCGGAAGGGGTAGCCCGCCTTTTCCACCAGGTCGCGCTCCATACCGTCGGGGGTGCCCACAAACAGAAACCGGGCTTTGGGGTCCTGCTGCCGCATGTATCCGGCCAGAGCCAGGGCGGGGTTCACATGGCCCGCCGTTCCGCCGCAGGTAAAAATCACTTTCATTTTGCCGCGCCTCCTATCCGTTCTGCGGCGCAGGCATCTGCCGCGAAACGCTGAGTACGATGCCCATCTCCGCCAGCTGGCACAGCAGGGCCGTGCCGCCGTAGCTGAAGAAGGGGAGGGAAATACCGGTGGCGGGCACCAGGCCCGTGACCACCGCAATGTTCAGAAAGGTTTGCAGACTGGTGAGGGTCATGAAGCCTACCACCAGCAGAGCGCCGAACCGGTCCCGGGCGTGGAGGGCGATCCAGAAGCCCCGGAGGATCAGCAGGGCGAACACCAGCATGACGACGCAGGCACCCACCAGACCCAGCTCCTCGCAGATCACGGCGAAGATGCAGTCATTGTGCTCCTCGGGCAGGTAGAGGAATTTCTGCCGTCCCTTGCCCAGGCCCACGCCCAGCAGGCCGCCGGAGCCGATGGCGATGAGACACTGGGCGATCTGCCAGCCGTCGCCCCGGTACCAATCGGCGTTGAAGGGGTCCCGCCAGGTGTTGATGCGGTCCTCGCCATAGTGGAGGATGCCCTTTTTCACCAGGGTGACGTACAGGGTGCCCACCAGGCCCACGCCGACAATGCCGGTGGGGATCAGCCAGCCCTTGATGCCGCCCACGATCATCAGAACGATGCCGGTGCAGACGATGAGGATGGTGCCGGACAGATGAGGCTCCAGCATCATAAGGCCCGCGATAACGCCCAGGATCATCAGATACGGCCAGATGCCCTGACGCCAGGTCTGCATTTTCTCGCGCTTTTTGGAGATGGTGGCGGAAAAGTAGATGACCACGGCGAGCTTGGCGATCTCGGAGGGCTGGAACCGCAGAACGGTGCCCTTGATGCCCAGCCAGCGGGTGGCGCCGTTTTCCGTGATGGCAATGGGATTATGGGGAATGATGACCAGCACCAGCAGCGCCAGAGACGCCCACAGCAGCAGACGGCCCACGCCCCGCAGACGCTGATAGTTCAGCTTGCTGAGAGCGAACATAACGGCAAGGCCCAGCAGGGCGAAAATGCCCTGGCGGATGAAGTAGTACGCGCCGTTGCCGCCGTTTTCGTAGTAGGCGGAGGGGAAGCTGGCGGACAGCACCATGACCATGCCCATAGCCGTCAGCAGCAGCGTCAGCAGCAGAAACGGCAGGTCCATAGGACCCCGGGCGGCTTCCCGGGACTGCTCCATGGCGTCCTGGCGCCGTTGGGCGCTCCAGGTCCCCACGGGACGTCGTTTGGTTGTGCGCAGGGCCATGGGCTCCCCTCTTTTCCGAAATGCTTTTGGTTATGCGCCGAAGCGATCCATAACGCCCAGATAAGCCAGAACGCAGAACAGGGCGCTGACGGCGGCAAATACCGCCACGATTTTGGTCTCCTTCCAGCCGCACATCTCGAAGTGGTGGTGGAGGGGGGCCATCTTAAAGATCCGCTTGCCGTGGGTGAGCTTGAAATACGTCACCTGGATGATGTCGGACAGCGTCTCGCACAGATAGACAAAGCCTACCAGCAGCAGGATCAGGGGCATGTCATAGGCGAAGGCCAGGGCTGCCACCGCACCGCCCAGGAACAGGGAGCCGGTATCGCCCATGAACACCTTGGCGGGATAGTGGTTATAGCACAGGAAGCCCAGCAGGCCGCCCACCAGAGCGCCGGCAAAAACGCCCAGCTGGCCGAAGCCCTGCCACATGCCGCCCAGCACCGCGAAGAATACGGCCACCGGCACCGTGACGCTGGAGGACAGACCGTCGATGCCGTCGGTAATGTTCACGGCGTTGACGGTGCCGATGATGACGAAGGCGGCGAAGATCATATACACCACCCACGGCAGCACCAGATGGGTGTTGAAGAAGGGGATATACAGGTTGGGGCTCAGCATGCCCTCGTACCGCATGAGACACAGGAAGGCAATGGCCGCCGCCAGCTGAAGCAGGAACTTCTGGGGGGCGGTGAGGCCGGTGTTGTGGTGATGCTTCACCTTCTGATAGTCGTCGATATAGCCGATGACGCCGAATACCAGGGCGAATATATAGACATACAGGTGGGTGAAGTTCCCCTCCAGCATGCCCCTCCAGCCCAGGATCAGAATGGCGATGCCGATGCCGATGATGAACATCAGGCCGCCCATGGTGGGAGTGCCCTGTTTGCCCTTGTGCCAGGTGGGGCCAACCTCCTTGATGCTCTGCCCGGCCTTCAGCCGGATCAGGGCGGGGATCAGCAGCTTACCGGCTGCCAGGGTGATCGCCAGGCTTACGACGCCTGCCAGAATAATTTCCATCATGTTCTCTCCTTCCCGTCCCGTGGGGACGTGGTCAGCTTCCGTTTATATATTCCGCAATGATCTGCCTTTCATCCAATGGCAGCAGCTTTCCGTCTGTTTCCTGGGTGGTCTCGTGACCCTTGCCGCACAGGAGAACGGTATCACCGCTGCGGGCCAGGGACAGAGCCCGGAAAATGGCTTCCCGGCGGTCCGGCACCACCTGATGGCTGCCGGTGATGCCCGGGAGGATATCCCGGATAATGGCCAGCGGGTCCTCCGCCCGGGGATTGTCGGAGGTGAGGATCGTCAGGTCGGCGTATCGGGAGGCCGCCGCGCCCATCAGGGGGCGCTTGCCGGGGTCCCGGCTGCCGCCGCAGCCGAACACCGCAATGAGCCGTCCGGAGGTCAGGGACCGGGCGGTTTTCAGGGCGTTTTCCATGGCGTCCGGCGTGTGGGCAAAGTCGATGAACACGCGATAGCCGCGCCCCGGCACCGGTACCGGCTCCATCCGCCCCGGAACAGAGCGGGACTGTCCCAACGCCTTTGCCGCGTCCGCCAGGGAAATGCCCGACAGGCGGGCAATGGACAGGGCCGCCAAGGTGTTGTACACGGTGAACATACCGGGGATGGGAACGGCGGCGGGAACCGTCGACGCGCCCTCCCGGGCGGTGAAGCGGACGCCGGCGGGGGAGAGGACCACGTCCTCGGCCCGCAGGTCGCCGCTGCGGATGCCATAGCCATACACGGGGCAGACGCAGCCCCGGAGAATGCGGGAGGCCCACGGGTCATCCCGGTTCACGGCGGCCTGCCCGCACTGGCGGAACAGTGCGGACTTTGCCTGCGCATAGCGGTCCATGGTGCCGTGAAAGTCCAGGTGGTCCCGGCTGAGATTGGTGAAAGCGGCTATAGTATACGCCAAGCCGCAGACGCGGTCAAGTGCCAATGCGTGGGAGGATACCTCCATCACCGCGTAGGTGCAACCGGAATCGGCCATTTGCCGCAGCAGACGCTGCACCTCCCAGGATTCGGGGGTGGTGCGGCGGGAGGGGAGGACCGTGTCCCCGATGCGGCAGCCGTTGGTGCCCATGAGACCGGTCCGTATGCCCAGGGTCTGGAGCATGCCTGCCGTCAGCCAGGCCACGGAGGTTTTTCCGTTGGTGCCGGTGACGCCGATGAGATGCAGCTCCCGGTCCGGGTGGCGGAAGAAGTTTCCGGCCATCCGGGCCAGGGCCTGCCGGGTGTCGGGGACAATGACGTAGGGCAGGCCCTCCACCGGATGGGTGGATATGGCGCAGGACGCGCCCCGCTGCCGGGCCAGAGCCGTATAGTCGTGGCCGTCGGCGGCGGCGCCGTGGATGGCCACAAACGCCTGGCCGGGCTGTATCGTGTGGGAATCATAGCCTGCGCCGGTGACGTCCCGGGGCAGGTCCGGCGATGCGTCCCGGATGGGAACGCCTGCCAGCAGGTCCCGCAGATCCACAGAGGGGACTCCTTTCCCTTAGTCTGACATATTGGTATCGCCCAGCTGGACGGTGATCACCGTGCCGGCAGGCACCTGCTGTCCGGCCTCCAGGCTCTGGCTCAGCACCCGGATATTGCCGGAGGTGGTCTGCGTGGCGCCGCTGAACCGCACCAGGAGCCCGGCGTTGGTGGCGGCCACGTTGGCCTCCGCCGCCGTTTTGCCCACCAGCTGGGGAACGGTGTACATGGTGTTGGGCTTTTCGGCCCCGGCATAGAGAATGATCGTGGCCTTGCCGGGGATCACCGCGCCGCCGGCAGGGGTCTGGTCCGTGACGGTGCCGCCGGAGCCTACCACCTTGCAGGTGAAGCCCCGGGCCTCCATGCGGCTCCTGGCATCCTCCACGGTGCTGCACTCGTGGTCGGAATAGACGCCGGCGGCGAT
>ERZ779885.4548-NODE-4548-length-10761-cov-20.252195_pt1 | contig 10761 bp, 10 predicted proteins | sample MGYA00511554_ERZ779885 | MGnify/ENA primary metagenome ERZ779885 (study PRJEB29588, sample SAMEA2160998) | human gut metagenome | biome: human gut; feature: human-associated habitat; material: faeces | place: Denmark | collected 2008/2010 ... | reverse complement strand
GTCCAGGCCGGGCAGCAGCTTCTGCGCCCGGCTGGCCAGACGGTCTTCGCCGCCCAGCAGCCGCTGGCGGAATGCGGTGTTGTACCACAGCACCGTCTCGCCGGAGAGCACCGCCGCCGGCTGAGACAGGGATTCCAGACTGTACTGGGTCTTGGAGTTTTCAAAGCTCCCGCCCGTTACCCAGCGCGCAAGCCAGCTGCGCAGCCGGTAACGGAAAAGCCCCATCCCGATGCCCCACAGCACCACCAGCACCGCCAGCACCGGCCAGCCCGCCGGGCGCTGGACGAGCAGCACCAGAAACAGCAGGCCGCACAGAACGGCCAGCGCGCCGGTCAGCATCTCAAGCGTCCATCTCGGTTTTCGTTTCATCAAATCTTCTGCCTCCTGATCTGCCGCCGCGTCGGGCGGCCTCTATCAGACCTCCATCAGGATGGGGAGGATCATCGGGCTGCGCTTGGTGCGGCGGTAGATATAGCTGCTCAGCGCCTCGCGCACACGGGTCTTCACGCTGTTCCAGTCGCGGACGTGTTCGTCCACGCAGCGGTCCAGCGCGTTTTCTACGATGCTTTGGGCACCGTCCATCAGGCTCTCGTTCTCGCGCACGTAGACGAAGCCGCGGCTCACGAGATCGGGGCCGGCCAGCACCTTGCCGGTCTTGCTGTCCACGGTGGCCACGATGATGACGAGGCCGTCCTCCGACAGGTGCTTGCGGTCCCGCAGGACCACATTCCCCACGTCGCCTACGCCGAGGCCGTCCACCATGACGGCACCGGCCGTGACCGGTTCGCCCAGCTTGATCTCATCCCTGGTCAGGATGACGTTGGAGCCATTTTCTGCGATGAGGATGTTGCTGGTGGGGATGCCGAGGCTTGCGGCGGTGAGGGCATGCTTTTTCAGCTGCTTGTACTCGCCGTGCACCGGCAGGAAATACTTGGGCCGGGTCAGGGTGAGCATCAGCTTCTGCTCCTCCTGGCAGGCGTGGCCGGAGACGTGGACATCATACATGCTCTCGTAGATGACCTCTGCGCCCAGCAGCAGCAGACCGTTGACGATCTTGGTCACGCTCTTCTCGTTGCCGGGGATGGGGTTGGCGGAGATGATGATAAAGTCGCCGGGGCCGACGCGGACCTGGCGGTGGCTGCACGAAGCCATGCGGGAAAGGGCGCTCAGCGGCTCTCCCTGGCTGCCGGTGGTGATGAGGACCACCTGTTCCGGCGGGTACTGGTTCAGCTCTTCCACGCTGATGAGGGTGCCCTCCGGGATGTGCATATACCCCAGCTCCTGCGCCATGGCCGTGTTGTTGACCATGCTGCGGCCGCTGAATGCCACCTTGCGGCCATCTTCCACGGCCAGGTCGATGATCTGCTGGACGCGGTAGATGTTGGATGCAAAGGTCGCAATGATGATGCGCTTGTTCCGGGCGCGGGCAAACAGGTTGCGCACACCGGCGGCGACCTTCTGTTCGGTGGCCGTAAAGCCCGGACGCTCGGCATTGGTGGAGTCGCTCAGCAGGGCCAGAACGCCCTTCTGGCCGTACTCGGACAGGGTGGTCAGGTCGGTGACGCCGCAGGCCAGCGGGGTGTAGTCGATCTTGAAGTCACCGGTCTGGATGATGGTGCCTGCCGGGCTGTCGATGGCAAAGGCCACCGCATCCGGGATGGAGTGGTTCACATGGATGGGCTCCACCGTAAAGCAGCCCAGCTTGAGCTTCTGTTTGGGGGTGATCTCCACGAACTTGGTCTTGCCTGCCAGGCCGAACTCTTCCAGCTTATTCCGGATGAGGCCGCAGGTCAGGCGGGTGCCGTAGATGGGCAGATCGAACTTTTGCAGCAGATAGGGGATGCTGCCGATGTGGTCTTCGTGGCCGTGGGTGATGAGCAGGCCTTTGATCTTCTCCTTATTCTGCACCACGAAGGTGAAATCCGGGATGACCAGATCCACGCCGTACATGTCGCTGTCCGGGAAGACGAGGCCGCAGTCCACGATGATCATATCGCCGCAGCACTCATAGACCGTCATATTCTTGCCCACTTCGCCCAGGCCGCCCAGCGGGTAGATGTGGATGGGCACAGCGGCCTCCTTGGGCTGCTGCGGGCGGCGGGGCCGCCGCTGATAATAGGGGCGGCGGGTGCGGGGCCGCTTTTCGCCGGTGGATTCCGTGTTTCTGTTCTGAGCCTGTGCCATGGTCTGGCTCTGTTCCTTTGCCTGTGCCATTCGTACCTCCAAAAATCAATCACAAAACGCAGGCTCGCCCGTTCTGCGGGCGGCCTGTCCTCACAAAGAAGCGGGCAAGCTCTGCCGCTTCCATCAAACCATCGTATAGAATTTATCGTTTCAGCGCCGTTTCGCGAGCGCAGAGTCGGGTCTACGCAGCACATTGCAACCTGTCAGTCCATCTGTTCGATGCGACCGCGGCGCAGCCGTGCAGCCCCCTGAGCGCACCCCTCCGGTGCACCCCTATACGCATTTTGTTACAAACAGTATAGTATTTCTCACCCTTTTTGTCAATTCCAAGGTTGGGCTGCGCGGCAGCAAATTATGCGTCCCCCTCTTGACAGAAACGGAAAAATGGCTCTAAATAGAAGCATCTACAACAACACACCGGGAGAACCACATGAAACAAGTTGAAGTTTACACCGACGGCGCATGCAGCGGCAACCCCGGCCCCGGCGGCTGGGGTGCGGTGCTGCGCTACCGTTTCAACGGCAAGGTCTACGAGAAGGAGCTCAGCGGCGGCGACGCGTCCACCACCAACAACCGGATGGAGCTGACGGCCTTCATCGAGGCGCTGCGCCAGTTGAAAGAGCCCTGCGAGGTGCGCCTGTGCTCTGACAGCCAGTACGTCATCAACGGGCTGGAAAAAGGCTGGGCCAAAGGCTGGAAGCGCCGGGGCTGGAAAAAATCCGACGGCTCCCCTGCCCTGAACCCGGACCTGTGGGAACAGGCGCTGGAGCAGGAGGCCCGCCACAAGATCACCTATGTCTGGGTCAAGGGCCATGCAGGCCACCCGGAGAATGAGCGCTGCGACCAGCTGGCCGTGGCACAAAGTCAGGCACACGGAGGGAGACAGGGACGATGAGCGATACGTTTTTGCCCGGCAGCGGGTTCGACACCTACGAAGAACAGGATAAGGTCCTGGTGGGCCTGTGCGGCGGCAGAGGCTGCCGGGCCGCCGTCCGCATCCTGCAGCAGCAGGGCTTTGCCGTGGCGGGCGCAGTGGTCCGCCTGACCGACGCCGACGACACCGTGCAGGCCGCAAAGGACGCGGCCAAGGCCCTCGGCATCGAGTGCGTCACCCTGAACGCTTCTGAGCTGGCAAGCCAGCTGGCCGAAGAAGCGCTGCCCAGCGACCTGCGCTTCCCTGCCCTGCTGGCCGCTGCCGACCGGCTGGGCATCCAGTACATCGCCACCGGCCACCATGCGCGGGTGGAGATGGATGCAGACGGCGTGAGCCACCTGCTGCCCGCCGCCGATGCAGCCAGCGACGAGAGCGCTGCTCTGGCCGCTCTGCCGCAGGAGACGCTGGCTCGGCTCATCCTGCCGCTGGGTGATTTCTCGCCCGATGAGCTTTCCGACCTGGCCGAAGAGCTCCAGTTCTGATCTTGCCCGGAAACGCACAAGAGGCCCTGGACCGTTCGGTCCAGAGCCTCTTTCTTTTTGATTTCAGCTGTTCTGGGGGTGGACGATGTCGCGCCAGTCGAGGTCGCCGCGCTCCAGACCATGGATGAGCACCTCTGCGGTGGCGATGTTGGTGGCCAGCGGGATGTTGTGCACATCACACAGGCGCAGCAGCGTCATCTCATTGGGCTCACTGGGCTTTGCATTGATGGGGTCGCGGAAGAACAGGAGCAGATCGACCTCGTTGCAGGCGATGCGGGACGCGATCTGCTGGTCGCCGCCCTGGATGCCCGCCAGGAATCGCTGGACCTGCAGGCCCGTTGCCTCGGCGATCATCTTGCCGGTCGTACCGGTGGCCACCAATTTATGCTGGCTCAAGATCCGGCAGTATGCCGTACAGAACTGAACCATCAGCTCCTTTTTGGAGTCATGCGCGATCAGTGCAATCGTCATCGGTCAACCTCTCCTTTACGTTTCCCATGTGCTGGGCCATTTCCTTGCACATATCATAGTATCATAATTTCTCTCTTTTTACAACAGGTTTTTGGACAAAAGCGCCGATTTTTTCGGGAGTTTCTCCAATTTCCACCGAAATCCGCGCATTATCGTCACGCACCTGCCGTGGCTGCGGCATCCGCCGGAGCCGCAGCTGCGTCGTTCTGCCCGGCATCCTCTGTCTCCCCGGCGGCAGGGTCGGCTGTGCCGTCCGCAGGGGTCTCGGCCGCATCGGCTGCCGTTTCGGGCTGCGCCAGCGACTCTGCTGCCGCCTCGTCCACGGTCAGGGTGCCGTCCTTCATCGCATAGTAGGCGTTGAAGATATCCGCCACCAGTGTGCCGGTACGGGCACCAGCACCGCCGTATTCCACCACGATGCCGATAGCGATCTCCGGGTCTTCTGCCGGGCCATAGGCGATCATGGCGGCGTTGGTGTAGTGCTTATAGGTGCTGCCCGCATAGTAACCCTCGCTGCGCTGGGGGCTGCCGGTCTTGCAGGCGATGGTGTGGGGGTAGCTGGCCAGCGCCGGGATAGTCTGGGCCACCCCCAGCATCCCTTCCCTGACCAGGTCGAAGGTCTCGCCCTTGTCTTCGACGACATCCATGACCTCCGGCTGGGTCTCTTCCAGCGTCTTGCCGGTGTTGGAGTCGAGGATGGCCTTGACGAAGTGGGTGCGGTAGCGGGTGCCGCGGTTGGCCAGCGTGGCGGCATAGGTCGCCAGCTGGATGGGCGTGACCGCCGTGTTGCCCTGACCGATGGCGGCCTGCACGTCCAGCGACTCGGTGTAGTTGGAGTCGTTCTTGGTGGTCAGGCGGCCCAGCGCCTCGCTGACCTCCACGCCGGTGCGCTGGCCCAAGCCCAGCTTGTAGGCATAGGCGTCGTAGACATCGCTGGTCAGGCGCCGGCCCACATCGTAGAAGAAGATGTTGCAGCTCCACTTGATGGCGGTCACGACGTCGATGTTGCCGCTGTGGCCATGGCGGGTGCATTTGGGGTGATAGTCCTTATAATAGGTATAGACGCCGTTGCACAGCACCGTGGAATACCGGTTGATCAGCCCCGTATCCAGCGCCGCCACCGCCACGCTGGGCTTGTAGGTGGAACCGGGAGTATACAGGCCCTGCAACGCGCGGTTGAACAGGGGCATGTTCTCGTCCTCGCTGTATGCGCTGTAATTGGCGGCGTAAAGGTTCTGGTCAAAGCTGGGGTAATTGGACGCTGCCAGCACACCGCCGGTCTTGACGTCGATGACGACGACCGCACCGGCGCTGGCCTGCTTGCTGTCCGCATAGCTGTTCCGGATCCACTCCACATTCTTTGCCAGCGCCTGATCGACGGCCTTCTGGAACTCGCTGTCGATGGTCAGCTGGACGGTGTGGCCCGGTTCCGGCACGGTGGTCAGGGCCGTGTTCACGATGACGCCGTCCGAGTTGCGGGTGATGGTCTCCACGCCATCCTTGCCGCGCAGCTCGTCCTCATAGGCAGATTCCAGACCGGAAATGCCGATGACGTCGTTCATGTTGTAGCCTTTTTCCTTGAGCGGATAGGTCACCTGCCCGTTCTCGTCGGTCACCTTCCACTTTTCGGCCGTGATCTTGCCCACCCGGCCCAGCACATGGGGCAGAACGGTGCCCTGCTCGTAGCTGCGGGCGCTCGTCTCCACGATCTCCACGCCCGGCAGGGTGAGGCTGTTCTCCTTGATGGTGGCCACGGTGGCCTCGCTGACGTTTTCCGCCAGAATGAAGTTGTTGACGTTGGAAAACGCCTGCAGCTGCATCTCGTAGTGGATGCCGCCCAGGATGCGCTGCCAGTAGAAAGAGAAATCGGCAAGGTCATAGTCCTCCACCAGCTTTTCCATCACATCGTCGGCGGTGGCATACTGCTGCAGGCCCAGGTTCTCCTTCATGGCGGCAAGGGAGCGCTGCTCGGCGGCGTTGTCGCTCTCCGCCGTGTACGCATAGTGCCCGGCGGCATCTGCCTGCCCGATGAGCAGGCTGTCGTTCCAGCTCTCGCCGTTCTCGCCCAGCAGGCCGACCAGCTTCTGGAGCAGGGCGTCCAGATCTTCATCACCCATCAGCAGCTTGTTCAGCACCACGTTGTAGCCCGTCACGCTGGAAGCGATACGCTCGCCCTTGCTGTCCACGATGTTGCCGCGGGCGGCCGTGACGGTAAATTTATAATCGGTCGTGTTGGTGGCCTGCGCCTTGAAGCTGTCGCCGTTGACCAGCTGCAGAAAGATCAGCCGGAAGCCGTACAGCCCGATGATCACACCTGCGACGGCGATGAGGAGCATCATCCGCCGCGCGGCCGTTTTGCGTTCGTCTTGGTTCATCCGTTCTCCTTTTGGCGCAGCTGGTTCAGACTACGTCGTTGTCGATCTTGAATTCCGCATGGATGCGGCGCACTGCCCCGAACAGCACCAGACAGACCGGGATGGTCAGCGCCGCCGTGGGCAGCACGAACCACAGATACCGCTCCACTGCCCCGCTGTAGCCGGGCATGTAGTAGAAGAACAGCCAGTCCAGCGAGAGCACCAGCAGCACCGCCGCCGTTTCCAGCAGGACAACATTCGCCGCCGAGGTCTTGAAGTAGAGCTGCATGACCGCCGAGAGCAGAAAGCAGAGCAGCAGCAGCTCAAAGGCCAGCAGCCCGGCGGTGCGGCCTGCGGTGTAGTCCCACATCAGGCCGCAGACGGCACCGAAGATGCCCCCCGCGAACTCGCCCTCCTCCACCGCGACGGCCAGCGCCAGCGGCAGCAGCCAGAGGGGCTTTGCCTCCCCCAGCCGGAACAGCCCCGGCAAGGTCTGCAAGACCGTGCACAGCAGCATCAGCAGCGCATAGCAGACCCATTTGGTGATCTGGCTGCGCTTGCGCTTGCGGCGTGATTCCATGGCAAGGCCTCCTCAGAAATTGGTGATGATGAATGCGTGGCGCACCGTGCGCGGGTCTGCGCCCGGCTCGATGACCGCGATGGACGATTTGCCGCTGACCTCCGGCACCACTTCCCGGACCACGCCCAACAGCACATCCGCCGGGAAAACGCCGCCCAGCCCCGTGGTGATGACCTGGTCGCTCTTCTGCGTCAGGGTGTTGCGGTTCAGGTTGGTCAGCACACACAGGCCGTCGGCCGCATAGTCCGAGCTGCCGGTGATAATGCCGTTGTCCCGTGTGCGGGAAACGACGCCCGCCGCGTTGAAGTTGGGGTGCAGGATGGTCATGACCTTGCAGCTGGTGGCTTCCACTTCCACCACCACGCCCAACAGATAGCCCTCGTCGCTGACGACGGTGTCGTTCAGCTCCACGCCGTCCACCGAGCCCTGATCCAGCGTGAAGCCGTAAAAGGCATCCAGCGGGTCGCGGCCGATGACAAAAGCCGAGACGCAGCTCATCTCCGGGCGGGTGTTCTGGATGTTGGCCAGCGCCTTGTAGGCTTCGTTCTCCGCCTTGAGCCGGTCGTAGTCCACCATCTGTTTGCGCAGCTCGGCGTTCTCGGCAGTGAGCTGCTCGTTCTCGTCCAGAATGGCCCCGATGTTGGTGTAGTTCTCCCACAGGGAGGCCACGCGGTCGCCCACCATGGCCGCCGCCTTCTGGAATGGGGCCACGGCCACGCTCAGCAGCTCCTGCGGGGCGGCGGTCAGGCGGTCGTTTGCACCGGCATAGGCCATGATGCCCACCAGGAACACCGCGATGCCGATGAGGATCTTAAATTTCCAGGTTTCGAAAAAATCTTTCAAGGGAACTTCCTCCGGTTGCAAAAAAGCGCGGACAGCCAGAGCCGTCCGCACTCTCTGTTACATATGGGGCCCGTCAGTATCCAGAACGTCATGCAGGACGTCCACATGATCCAGCACGGCACCTGCGCCCTTGGCCACGCAGTCCAGCGGGTCCTCAGCCACATGCACGTCGATGCCGGTCTCGCTCTGGATCAGCTGGTCCAGACCGCGCAGCAGTGCGCCGCCGCCCGTCAGGGTGATGCCGTGGTCGATGATGTCGGCGCTCAGTTCCGGCGGGGTGCGCTCCAGCGTCTCCTTGATGGCGCTGGTGATCTTCACCAGGCACTCCAGCAGAGCCTCGCGCACATCCTCGGAGTGGACGACGATGTTCTTGGGCAGGCCGTCCACCAGATTGCGGCCCTTGATCTCCATGGTCATTTCGGGGTCCAGAGGGTAGGCAGAGCCGATCTCGATCTTGATCTGCTCGGCAGTGCGCTCACCGATGAGCAGGTTGTACTTGCGCTTGATGAACGCGATGATGGCCTGGTCGAACATGTCGCCTGCCATCCGGACGCTGCGGGACGCCACGATGCCGCCCAGCGAGATGACGGCGATCTCAGCCGTGCCGCCGCCGATGTCCACGATCATGCTGCCGGTGGGCTCGCTGATGGGCAGGCCTGCACCGATGGCCGCAGCCATGGGTTCCTCGATGACGGAGACCTGGCGGGCACCGGCCTTCAGGGTCGCCTCACGCACCGCGCGGCGCTCGACTTCCGTCACGCCGGACGGGATGCAGATGACCACGCGGGGGCGGGAGAACATGCTGTTGCCGCAGGCCTTCTTCAGGAAGTTCTCCAGCAGATTGGCCGTGATGTCAAAGTCCGCAATAACGCCGTCCTTCAGGGGGCGGACGGCGACGATGCTGCCGGGGGTGCGGCCGATGACGGCCTTTGCCTCGGTGCCCACGCAGCGGACCTCATCGGTCTTGGTGTCCACCGCCACAACGGACGGCTCGCGCATGATGATGCCCTTTCCCTTCATGTAAACCAGGGTGTTGGCTGTACCCAGATCAATGCCAACGTCTTTTGAAAACAAACTCATAATGAAGCTCTCCTTCGTATTTCCGGTCTATCCAAAACGCAGGGCGGCGCAAACCAGTCTGCCGCCGATCGCAGAATAACACGACTATATTATAGCCGCAAGCAGAAGTTTTCTCAAGCGTTTTTACAGGTTTTTCCGGATTTTTTCATAAATCTCCGCGCCAAGCCGCTCAAAATCGCTCCAGCAGCCGGATGGTGCGGCTGACGGGCAGCCCCATGATGGTGTAATAGTCGCCCTCGATGCGGTCCAGCCAGAGGGCCGCGCGGCCCTGGATGGCATAGGCACCGGCCTTGTCATAGGGTTCTTCGGTAGCGGCATAGCGCTCGATCTCCGCTTCGGAGATGGGGAAGAACTTCACACGGCAGGTGTCCACGAAACTCTCGGTGCGGGTGCCGTCCGAAATACAGACGCCGGTGTGGACCTCGTGCACCGCACCGGAAAGGGCCCGCAGCATCCGTCTGGCGTCCTCCACGCTGTGGGGCTTGCCGAACACTTCCCCTTTCACATCCACGACGGTGTCGCAGCCGATGACTACCGCGCCGGGGTGCTGGGCCGAGACCGCCCGGCACTTGCCCCGCGCCAGCATTTCCACCAGCTCGGCAGGGGTGTCGGCGGTCACGGTGCTCTCGTCAAAATCGCTGGCGCAGACGGTAAAATCGGTGGTGTACAGGCTCAGCAGCTCTCTGCGCCGGGGGCTGCCGGAGGCCAAAATCAGTTGTTTCATTTTATTTTCCCGTCGAGCCGAAGCCGCCCTCGCCGCGCTGGGTGCCGCCCAGCTCCTCCACCTGTGCAAAGGCTGCGGTGTACACCGGCGCGATGCAGAGCTGCGCCACCCGCTCACCGGGCTGGATGGTGTAGGCCTCGCCGCCCAGATTGACCATGGGCACCTTCAGTTCCCCGCGATAATCGCTGTCCACGACACCGACGCCGTTGGCCATGCACAGGCCGTGCTTGATGGACAGGCCGCTCCGGGCATAGACCAGCGCCACGCAGTGAGCGCCGGGCAGCTCGATGGCAAGGCCGGTAGGCACCAGCACCCGCTGCATGGGGGCCACGGTCAGGGGTTCGTCCAGCACAGCGCACAGGTCGGCTGCGGCCGCACCCGGCGTCGCGTAGGCGGGCACCTTCGCCCGCGCATCCAATACTTTATAGTTTACCGTGATGGGTTCCATGTTATACCTCAATTCGTTCCTTTGAAATACAGCCCGCGGGTGAACTCACCCTCGAACGGGGCATGCTGGCGGATGCTGTCCAGAATGGCGGCGGCTTCCTCGCGGGTCTCCAGCGTGAAATAGGCCACGCCGTAGTCCACTGTCAGGGCACCGGGCTTGTCGCCCATGTAGATGGGCACCGGATTATAAATAGTACGCACTCCCATGCCGCAGCGCACCGGGAACTTTTTGGCCTTGCGGTCGGTCAACAGGCCGGTCTTGTCGCAGTGGGCGCAATCGTGGATATTTTGCAGCGGGCAGGCACGGGTGACCATCAGCGGCATGTGGCCGTAGACGATCACGCCCGTGGGCACCGGCTGGCCGTTCTGCGCCGGGGCAATGGACGCGATGTCGCTGTCCTTGACCTCCGGCAGGATGAGGATGGCGTTCAGGCCGTGGTCGGCATAGAACTGAGCCGACAGCTGGTTGGTCACATTCAGGCCGAAACCGCCGGAGAGCGGCAGGCCGCGGCACATCCGCAGGTGGGCGATGTTGCCCGCCTCGTAGCCCGCAAATCCGGCCTCCTGCGTCGCCGCGATGCGGCGGGCGGTGTCCGCTTCCAGCGCGCCGAACATGACGCGGGGCAGTTCGAGGATGGTCTTGCTGCGCCACGCGCGGGGGA
>ERZ779885.4546-NODE-4546-length-10766-cov-8.335730_pt1 | contig 10766 bp, 8 predicted proteins | sample MGYA00511554_ERZ779885 | MGnify/ENA primary metagenome ERZ779885 (study PRJEB29588, sample SAMEA2160998) | human gut metagenome | biome: human gut; feature: human-associated habitat; material: faeces | place: Denmark | collected 2008/2010 ... | reverse complement strand
CGTCGCCGTCCGAAACAAAACCTTTGCGGGCCGGACGGGCGCCGACGCCGCCAAGCCGCCCGATGATGCCGAGTGTGGGGGCGGAGCCGCCGCTGATCTTCCCGCGCGTTCCAGCAATTTCACAACGAATGAAATCGGTAAAGGTGCCGGGTTTATCGCCTTCGACGCGTTTGACCGAAACCTTCGCAGAGCCAAGCGCCGAGAGATATTCGGCAACCTGCGCTCCAGTTGTTCGACCATCGTCGAGGAGCTCAAGCAAATCAATCACAGAGCGAAATGTCACGGTGTTTTCTCCATTTCAAATAAAACTAGATGCTTTTACTTACTGCAGCCCGCCAGGTGAAATTGCATCTTCCTGAGAGAGAATGAGCTTTTTGAGTAATTTTTCAAGTGTTTTCTTTTCGTTTTCAGAGAGGGTGGCAACCAGCCGTGCTTCTTTTTCGGTATGTGCTTTGTGGGCTCTTAATGCGAGGACTATTCCGTCTTTTGTGGGTTTGAGTACGGTGCCTCGACGGTCGTTGGGATCCGGCAGACGACTGATCAGTCCCTTCTCCTCAAGACGATCCAGACGACGTGTGAGTCCGCCTGAGCTCACCAGAATGCGGGTCTGAATGATCTTGGGCGTGATATCGATATGCGGATTGCGGACGAGGGCAAAAAGCACTTCGGCTTCACCGCGGTTGAGATCAAACTCGGCAAGCGTTTCGTCTACAGCGCGTGCAATGTATTCGCCCATTCGCACCAGCCGCGTTACTGACGGCACGCACTTGAAATGCATGCCTGGATAGCTCGCGTCCCACTCCAACTGAAAGGTGTCGACAAGGTCGCGTGCCTGTTCGGTCTCAGCGGTTCGGTTCTGATCAGTCATTAGATACCTCGACAGAAAGTATCTTCGTAAAAAGATACTAGGGATCAAAAAGAGTGGGATATACAAAATTACCCCACTGTTATTTCACAAAGCAAATAGTTTAAATGAACCTATTTGCGTTGCTGTTGTCGTGATTAAATGGCAAGCAATATCTGTGCCAAATTGAATAAATGAAGAACGTTCTCTGGCGATTTTGATTGTTCCCCCTTGTTTATAGATCGATTAAAAATCGAAACAAATCGCATCCCATATACGCGAAAAGAAACCGCCGAGTCCGGGAGCGATATGGACTTGGCGGCTTGGAGGGGAACTAGAGTGTCAGATTGCAGTTCGCTCGTCAGGCACCGGGGCGTTCAAAGACGAATTTTCCGTCCACCATCGTGGCATCGATCTTCGTGGAGCGCAGTTCAAGCGGGTCCATCTCAAAGATATTCTTCGAGAGCACCACAAGATCGGCGTAAAAACCGGGCTTGAGACGTCCTTTGACGCCTTCTTCAAATTCGGCGTACGCTGATTCAGCCGTGTAGGCATCAACGGCGTCATAGATGTCGACGCACTCTTCAGGATGCCAGCCGCCTTCGGGCTGACCGTCAAGACGGCGCCGCGTCACGGCGCAGTAAAGATTGTCGATCGGGTTCATATCCTCAATCGGCGAGTCCGTGCCGAAACTCATATGAATGCCGAGTTTCTTCATCGTGCCGAAAGCATAGGACGTAGAGGCCAGTGCTGCGCCGACGCGGGCGTCGACGATCTTCGTGTCGTAGTGCAGAAAGATGGGCTGCACCGCGGCCAGGATGTCGTTCTTCGTGAAGCGTTCAACGAGAGGAATGTCGGTAATCTGCACGTGATTGACGGACAGACGATAGGGATTCTTCCCCTCGGTGCAGACGGCGTCATAGGCATTGAGCACGCGTTCAATTGCCGCGTCGCCGATCGCATGAATGATCACCGAACACTTGTGATCAACGGCTTCGTTCACCAAGCCCTGAAGCTCATCCACAGTGAGTGTGGCGATGCCGCAGGTCGAAGGATCATCATGGTAGGGGCTGCGCATCAGTGCAGTGCGTGCGCCAAGACTGCCGTCAACGAAGAGCTTCAAAGGTCCGAAGCGGTTCATGGGCGAGCCTTGACCGGTAACATGGCCGGCCGCAAGGAATTCGCGGTATTCGTCAAGGTTTTGGAAGCTCGACTGATGATAGACGCGCGTGATGGGATGATCCGCTTCAACGCGGTTGAACGCTTCAAGCACCGTGGGCCAGCTCCCCGAGCGCAGATCGCAGGTCTGCACTGAAGTGACGCCGGATTCTGCAGCATGCTTCATGGCAGCACGAATAAGGTGCACATTCTGTTCAACCGTGCGGTTGCGGAAAAGCGCGGTGAGCTTGGCCCGGGCGTTTTCCGTGAAAACGCCGTTCAAATGACCGTTCGCATCCCGTTCTGCCGATCCACCTTCAGGAGGCACAAAGGTGTCGTCAATGCCGGCAAGCGCCAGAGCAGCTGAATTGGCGGTGAGCAGATGCCCGCAGGCACGCTCAAAAATGAGCGGATAGTCTGTCGAAATATCGTCGAGATCAGCACGTGTCAGGAGACGATTTTCATCGGTGAAATAGTCCTGATTCCAGCCCATGCCGTGGAGTACTGCGCCGGCAGCCGGCTGATGCTTGGCAATGTATTCACGGGCGATGCGCTTCACATCGGCAATGCCGGATGCATTCTGCAGACGAATGTCAGTGAGTGCAATGCCCGTGTTGAGCAGATGTTGGTGCGAATCATTGAAGCCGGGAACAACCAAACGACCGCGGGCGTCGTAGATTTGAGCGTCAGCAGGCGCCTGAGCCGCAACAGATTCATTCGATCCGACGGCGCGGATAATGCCGTCAACGCTGAGGAGCGCCTCTTCAAAGTGTCCGCGGTCGACATAGACGCGGGCGTTGCGGATGAGTACAGAAGACATAAGGTCAAGTCTCCAAATGCAGAAACGGTTGCCGGTCTTTTCGAAGAAAGGGTGCTGCCTTCCTTCGGCAAGGACCGGTTGATTGCAAAACACTATTGAAGGTTCTTCTTGGCGCGTTCAAGCGCATCGTGGCGGCGACGGAAGAGCAATTCGTAGATCACCAGACCAATCAAAGGAACGATCAGGCCGAGGGCGGCTGTGACCGGATCCTGCCAGATCGTATTGACGATCAGCGACAGCATGAAAATCAGTACGAGGATGATCGAGAACGGATAGAGCCAGACCTTGTAAGGACGTTCGAGCGTCGGGTACTTGCGGCGCAGGACGATGACCGAAAGGAAGGTAAGACCGTGGAAGATCAGGCCGCAGATAGCCACAAGACTCGTGAGTTCGGAAAGCGACCGGGAGCAAACGAGAATCATGGCCATCACCATGCTGGCGATCTGCGCGTTGATCGGCGTGCGGTAGGTCGGGTGGAGCTTGCCCAAGAATTCAAAGAGTGCGCCGTCACGAGCCATCGCGTAGTACATGCGCGGAAAGACCATGATGCAGCCGTTGAGGGAATTGAAGATCGCGAGCATCATGGCGGCGCCGACAATCACCATGCCCCAGGTGCCAAAGAGCGTATCGGCCGCAACCGTACCGAGGTAAAAGTTGCGTTCCGAAATCATCTTCTGGATGAGATCGTAGGGGACAACCTTGTAGACGGCAAAGTTAAAGAGGACGTAGAGAACCGCAACCCCAATGATTGAACCGATCAGCGCGAGCGGAATATTGCGCTTGGGTTCCTTGATTTCTTCGGCAATGGTGTTGAGGTTGGTCCAGCCTTCATAGGCCCAAAGCGTGGCGAGCACCGCAAAGGCCATCATGCTGAGAATCGTTCCGATGGAAGGCGTTTCTACGCCTTCGGGGAAGCTGAACCAATTGGGCGACTCATTGCCCATGGCCAGACCGCAGATGATGATGAGGGCGATCGGGAGGAGCTTAAGCACCATGAAGATGTTCTGCACCATCGAACCCTGACGAATGCCGCGGATGTTGATGAGCGTGAGGAGCAGAATGGAGCCGAGAGCGATGGCTTTTTGCGCGAGCTCTCCCATGGGCACCATGCTTGAGATGGCGGCAGCAAAGGCGAGAGCCAGTGCGGAGATGGAACCCGCTGACGACAGGAAGAAGTTCGTGATGCCGCACATGAAGGCCACACGTTCGCCGTAGGCTTCGCGCAGGTACACGTAGTAGCCGCCTGCCTTGGGCATCATGGCGCCGAGCTCCGCAAAGCAGATGCCCGAAAGGAGGGTAATCAAGCCGCCGACGGCCCATACGAGAAGCGCCAGACCGAGATTGCCGCCCGAGCGTTCGAGGACGATGCCGCCGATATAAAAGATGCCTGAGCCGATCATGATGCCGGCAAGGACGGAAATGCCGCCGAAAAGACCAACCTCGCGGCGCAGACCGATGGTTTCGGTCGAGCCGCCGGAAGCGGCGGAGGGTGTTGAGGAAGCTGCCATGATTTTTTTGTAGTGACGGATTGTTGGGGAGGGTCGAAACTGAAAAAGGCTGCGCCGCAATCGTGCGGGAGCAGCCTTCAGATCTGTAATCCGTTTGTTGCGGCGCCGCTCTTTGATAAACGCCGTACTCTGCGCGGCGTCCGTGAAAGATCGGGCGCGCGGAGACGGAAGCCGTTCATGAAGAAGCTTCGCCGCCGATAGCGCCTCCGAACGTCTGACAATGCAGCGTTCGGGAGTCATCGTCGTCTTTCGGCGATGACCAACTGACCGTCCATGCCTAGCCGGTCGTTTCGGCAGTTTGACCTTGCGACGCTCTTCCTATTTTTGGGTGCCCCCGTCGAGCGGCGTTCATTCGCACTGCGCCTCTATTCAGCATGAGTAAAAAATTACCCCCAGCGTGCGGTTCTGTCCATATTTGGTGCGGGGTAATCCAAAGAAAAGGCGCCTCTAAAAGCGCCTTTTTTTGTTTTGATCGGAGGATAGGTAGGCAAAATGCTGTACGCCGCCCCTGCGGTTATTTGCGTCCTGCTCGATTGATGCGACGCTTCCCGAAGGCGCTTTGTCCGCCGTTCTGCGCTGTCGAATTGAATTTGACGGCTAGGATGACGCCGACAAAGAATACAAAGGCCGCAAACATCAGTACGGCAGGCTGATCTTCATTGACACCGATAGCTGTCCCCATAAATCCGAGCATCCAGCAGATGGATACGGCGAATTTGGCAGCTGGGTCGAGTTTTTTGGGTTTTGCAATGACGGGTTCAGGAGCATTGGGGTTGGCCGACGACTCCATCCGCGCCAAGGCGGCTTCTCGGCTCGAATCCTGCGGCGAAGCCTTGGGCATGCCGGTTTTTCGGCGGAAGGCCGCGATCAGATCTTTGAGACTGATGCCGTCATCGGCTCGTCCGGCAGCGTTTGGCGGCAGACCGATGTGGTGATCGGCCGTCATGGGCGGCGTGATGCCGTCAAGATTTTTCTGCGAGCTGGCCTGCAGCGATTCGATGTAGTCCACAAAGTCGCCGTTTTTAGGTTCAAGGTTGAGCGGGTCTGACGGCATGCAATGAACTCCTTCCTTTGCCTTTGGCTCGACGGATGAGCGAGCCCGCGGCAGCGTTCCTACCGATGATGATAGCGGATCCGCTCTTATCGTTCGGATATTCGCGAATGCAATGCAAAAGGCAGGCTGGACGCTGCTGCCGTCCAGTCTGCCTCTGAGTTAAATAAAGGGGAAAAACAGATTTTTTAGTGTGTCAGGCAGCAGCCGTCTGAACGTGCGTCTGCGGCGCAGTGCCTGCGGCACGATCCACTTCCGCCGCCATGCGGTCGAGTTTGGGCTTCACACGCATCAGACGCATACCGTTGGCAACCACGATGAGGCAAGTGCCCGTATCGGCAAAGACAGCCATCCACATCGTCGCGAATCCGCTGATGGCGAGGATCGTGAAGATGATCTTGATGCCGAGCGCGAAAGCAATGTTCTGCACGAGCACGCTGTGGGTCATACGCGAGAGACGAACGAGCGTTGCCACCGACGAAATGCGGTCGTCCATCACGGCAATATCAGCAGCTTCAATCGCGCTGTCGGTCCCGCGAACGCCCATGGCAATGCCGATGTCGGCTTGTGCGAGCGCCGGAGCGTCGTTGATGCCGTCGCCGACCATCGCCGTAAGACCTTGTCCCTGAAGCTCACGAATGCGTGCAAGTTTGGCTTCAGGAAGCAGGTCAGCATTCACGTTCTCAAGTCCGAGCTTGCCGGCGAGCGCATGTGCGGCGCGTTCATTGTCGCCCGTGAGCAGCCAGGGCGTAATGCCTTCGGCTTTGAGCTGGGCAAGACCGCTTCGCGTATCAGCCTTGATTTCGTCAGCCATGACAAAGACTGCCAGTACGCCGAAGGTATCCGCGAGCGCTACGCTCGACATGCCGTTTTCGCTGGCTCTATTGAAGGCGTCGGCGACCTCATCCGAAGAGAGCCCGCGCTTATCAAGCGCCGCGAGGTTAAGGAGTGATGCACGTCCCGTTCCGATGCGGCCGGTGACGCCTTCGCCCGGGAGTGCCGTGAAATCAGCCACCGGCTGAATCTCAGCGTGTTCCTTCTTGGCTTCACGGACAATGGCAGCCGAAAGCGGGTGCTTATTCATGGCGCCGAGGCTGGCGGCGAGTGAAAGAACCTGTTTGCGGTCGGCGCCGCCCAAAAGCGTGATGCCGGCGACTTCAGGCTCACCCTTCGTGAGCGTGCCGGTCTTATCCAAACCGATATTGGTTAATTTGCGCGCTTCCTCAAGGAAGAGCCCGCCTTTAATCAGCAGGCCGCAGCGCGTCGCAGTAGCGAGCGCCGATACGATGGTGACCGGCGTGGAAATGACGAGTGCGCACGGGCAGGCAATAACGAGCAGGCAAAGTGCTTTGTAGAGCCAGCCGAGCCAGTCGCCGAGGAAGAGCGGCGGCACGATCGCAACGCACAAAGCCACCACGAACACAATCGGCGTATAGACCGCGGCAAACTTGTCGACAAAGCGCTGTACGGGCGACTTGGAGGACTGAGCATTTTCAACGGCTTCAATGATGCGGGCCGTCAGTGACTGGGAAGCGGCAGCCGTCACCGTGACTTCAATCGTCGACGTCAGATTCACCGTCCCGGCCCACACCGTTGCCCCCGGTCCTTTTTCTGCCGGCATGGATTCGCCCGTCACCATGGACTGGTCGAGCGTTGTAGTGCCTTCGACAATCTTGCCGTCAAGCGGAACGCGGTCGCCCGGCGCAATGCGCACCTGCGCACCAGGGCCGACGGACTCGACTTTCATCTCAACATACTTGCCGCTGCCCTGTGCGACGAGCGCCTTTTCAGGCGCAACACTCATCAGGTCGCGAATCGAACGGCGAGCTCTGGTCATGGAAAGCTGTTCAATGGCTTCGCTGATTTCAAAAAGAACGAGCACCATGGCTGCTTCCGGCCAGGCACCAATAAGGACACCGCCCGTAACGGCTACGGCCATCAGGGTGTTCATGTTGAGCGTGCCCTTCATGACACTCTGGATGCCCTTTTTGAAGGTTGTGAGTCCCACCATGAAAATGGCCAGGACGGCAAGCGCAAGGGTGATGCCTTTAACGAGGAATTCGTCAAGCGTGATGTAGCCGTTGTCGGCAGCCACGCCCACCGTGAACCACTGCCGGGCCGTGTTGTATTTGCTGCGCACCTTGGCACTGCCAAAGCCTGCAAAGGCCGCCAGCATCACCACGATGCTCAACGCCAGGGCCACGGCCTGCCGGGTGAGGGCGGCGGGCAGTTTTGCTTCCAGCCCGGCCAGCTTCTGCTGCAGCGGGGTCAGCTGCACGGCCTGCTCCGGACTGGCCTTTTCGCGGTAGCTGCCCGCGTCAAAGCCGCCGGGGGTGCCGGTCTGCTTGGGGTTAAAATCTGCGTTTGCCATTTCAGCTCCGGATCTCCATCATTTTGGATTTCAGTTCGTCCTCGATACGGGTCAGTTCCTGCTCGGCGGCAGCGCGCTTTGCGCGGCCCTCGGTCTGGATCTTGTTCAGCTCGTCCAGCGTCTCGATCAGGCTCTTGTTGGTCTGCTGCAGGGTCTCGATGTCCACCACGCCGCGCTGGGACTCCTTGGCCGTCTCGATGGTGCCCAGCTTGAGCGCCTCGGCGTTCTTCTTGAGCAGGTCGTTGGTCATGTCGGTGACGGCACGCTCGGCCTGCATGGCCTGCTGGCTGTGGGCCAGGCCCAGGGCCAGCACCATCTGGTTCTTCCACAGGGGGATGGTGTTCACGATGGTGGACTGGATCTTTTCGGCCATCATGGTGTTGTTGTTCTGCAGCAGGCGGATCTGGGGGCCCATCTGCAGGCTGATGTTGCGGGTAAGCTCCAAATCGTACAGCTTCTTTTCAAAGCGCTCGCACTGGTCGGCCAGGTCGCGGGCCGCCTGGGCGTCCTCCGGCAGGCCGGAGGCCTTGGCCTTGTCCATGGCCTGCTGCAGCTCCCCTGCACGTACCTCGGCCAGCTTCTTTTTCCCGGCCAGAATGTACATGCTGAGCTCCTTGAAGTAGGCCATGTTCAGGTCATACATCTTGTCCAGCATGGCGATGTCCTTGAGCAGCTGCACCTGATGGGCCTCCAGCATGCCCTGGATATTCTCCACGTTGGTCTCGGCCTTGTTGTACTTGGTCTTGAGGGCGTCGAGCTGGTCGCCCTTTTTCTTGAAAAAGCCCAGAATGCCCTTCTGCTGCTCTTCGCCTGCGTCAAAGCTCTTCAGCTCGCCGATCAGGTCGGTGATCATATTGCCCACTTCGCCCAGGTCCTTGGTGGACACCTTGGAAAGAGCTGCTTCGGAGAAGTCACCGATCTTCTTCTGGCAGGCGGAGCCGTACTGCAGCACCTGCTGGCTGTTTGTGATGTCGATCTTCTCCGCGAACTGATCCACCATGGCCTGCTCTTCCGGGCTGAGCTTGACCTGTGCCTCGGGGGCAGCGGCGGGTTCCGGCTGTTTGGGCTGGGCCTGCTCCTGTGCCGGAGCCGGGTCCAGCGTCAGGGTAGGCACAGCGGGTGCGTCGAGGTCAAAGTTGAACGTGTTGTCTGCCATAGGAGATTCCTTCCTTTCCAGTATATCCGTTTATTTACTCAGTCCCTGCCCTTTGAGCATGTTCTGCAGCACGGTCAGGTCTGCCGACAGGTCCATGCTTTCTGCGGCGTACAGTGCATCCAGCTGGTTTTCAAAGGCCGTGGCAATGGAGGACGCATTGTGCTCCACCTCGGCACGGATGGCGGCGGCGTTCTCGCCGCGCACCCCCTGCCGGGCCAGCTGCGCATACTGCTGCAGCACATTCCCGGCGTCCGGCAGATAGTAGTTGGCAAAGCGGCGCACCTGCTTTGCCTTGGCGGGGTTGGCCTCCACCACTTCCACAATGGAGCGTCCGGCCTTTTCCATGCGGGTCATGGCGGCGGACAGCTGCGGGTCGGGCAGGGATTCGTTCAGGCTGTGTAGAGTGTCCAGCTTCTGCTGGATGTCTGCCAGCATGGCGTCCACGTCCTCCACACCCGTGTGGAAGGGCACCTCGGTTTCTACCACACGGGGCGGGCAGACCTTTTTGGCCGCCAGGAATGCCGCCGCAGCGGCTACCAGCGCCGCCGCAAGGGCCCACAGCCGGTACACCGGCAGCACCGCGCACAGCACCACGAACACCAGCGCCGCCGCATAGTACGGCAGGACACTGGGCTTCCGGGTGCGGATGATCTTGCTCATGGTCGTTCTCCTTTTCCGGGGCAGGTGCCCCTTGTAGTACCCATAATACAACCCTTTGCGAAAAACGCAAGCGGATTCATGAAGAATTTACAGCTTGGCAATTATTTGGTGATCCAGTCTGCCAGCGCCGTGCCCCACACCTGCCGCAGCATCTCCGGGCGGCAGGCCGCATTGGCCGGGCTGGTGCTGGGCAGTTTGACCGCCGCAAGGCCGGTGACCGGCTGCAGATACTTTGTATAAATGCGATAGGCCGTGGCCCCGTTGCAGAACACCGCCTCAATGGGCACCTTCTGCAGCAGAGCGGCGATGTCGTTGGGCACCACGTCCCGGATGGATGCATCCGACGCCCCGGTGATGGTGCAGCTTTCCAGCGTGTCCCACAGGGCCAACCCATGGCGCAGGATGATCTGCTTTTTTGCTTCGATGTCCTCCCGCTTCGGCACCGGCTCCCCGGTCAGGGCGGCCATCATCGGCCAGAAGCGGTTCTGCGGGTGGCCGTAATAAAAGGCCATCTCCCGGCTTTTGGGGCTGGGCCAGGTGCCCAGGATCAGCGCCCGGCTATGCTCATTGTACACCGGCGCAAAGCTCATTGGCCGCCTGCGCTTTCGATCTGTGTCCAGGCCGAGCCCAGGTCCCGGCCGGAGGGCTCCGCTCTCGGGCCATCAAACCAGAGTTCCTCGATCAGCGCCGCCAGGCCGTCCTCCCGCACATCACCGATGACCCGGTCAGTAGCGGCCTTTGCATCCTCGGTTCCATTGTCCATGCACACGCCCAAGCCGGCCGTGCGCAGCATGCTCAGGTCGTTGGCCGAGTCTCCCGCCGCCACCGTCTCTTCCAGCGGCAGGTCCAGCCGGGCGCACAGGTCGGTCAGGCCCACGCCCTTGTCCATGCCGCCGCGCACGATGTCGTAGAAGCCATAGCCGTCGGCGTTTTTCGCGCCCACCTGCATCCAGTTCAGGTTCAGATGGCCGTATTTTGCCATGAAGTCTGCTACATGTTCCGGCGGCACCGCGGCAAACGCTGAATGAGGCATGTCGATGAGGTGCCGGTCCTGGTCCTCGCCGTCCACGCAGGTCAGGCCGCTGCTGCCCATCTTTGCGTAGTTGTTGCGCAGGGCCTCGTACTCACAGTACACATAGCAGGCATCCCGGAAATTGAACTGCAGTGGGTAGTTGTAATCCTCGCAGAAATCCACCAG
>ERZ779885.4537-NODE-4537-length-10782-cov-2.742799_pt1 | contig 10782 bp, 9 predicted proteins | sample MGYA00511554_ERZ779885 | MGnify/ENA primary metagenome ERZ779885 (study PRJEB29588, sample SAMEA2160998) | human gut metagenome | biome: human gut; feature: human-associated habitat; material: faeces | place: Denmark | collected 2008/2010 ... | reverse complement strand
AACCCATCCAGTCCAGCCGGTAATTTCTTATCTCTGATCGGAGAAAAGTGTACAAGTTCTGCCCCCATCTTTCGCAAAAGCCGGAAATTATCTTCATAGAAAAAGCAAAATGCTTCATCGTCCGCCACACCAATCCGAAGGGGATGTTTCAGACAGAAATCTATCCGAGGTTCTTTCGCAGATAATTCTCGTGCACTTTCTGCAAGCTGCAGGATTGCATCAATATCCAGAGTTTTTTCCAGAACCTCAGCCAGTCGGTGAAGGTTTTCTTTTAACTCAGGGATCTCATCCGGAAGCACTAACCCCAGATGCCGGCTCTCGATCACACAATCATCCATTTTTGGAACATATCCAAGAACTTTTATATTCAGTTCTTTCTCCAGAAGTTCTTTCATTCTTGGATAGAGCATTGGTGACATCTGATTAAAGATCACACCCTGTATATGACTGTCCTTCCTGTATTCCATAAAGCCTTTCACATATGCTGCAAGAGAAACACTCATACCTCTGCTGTTTACGATCAGAATCACAGGCGTATCTGTAACAGACGCCAGATCGTAAGCACTTGCTTTCGTTGTTGTCCCTGCAACACCGTCATAAAATCCCATTACTCCTTCCATAACAGAAATATCACAGTCCGCTGCATTTTCACAGAAGAGATATTTTGTAGTTTCACTGTCTGTAAAAAAGGTATCCAGATTTCTTGATTTTGCGCCTATGACACGACTATGGAACATCGGATCAATATAGTCCGGCCCACATTTAAAAGATGCTGTTTTCAGACCACGATTCACCAGTGCCTGCAAAAGTCCACATGTGATCAGCGTTTTTCCGCTTCCACTGGCTCCTGCTGCCAGGAGAATTCTTGCCGCTTTCATACAAAATTCTCCTTTTTATGCGCCTGTATGGTAATAATATAAATAGGATTTTCTCCCATCATCATATGATATCTACCGATTTCTTTGGATCTGGACACACCAAGCTGCACAACTTCACTCTCCCACTTCCACTCGCTGCGTTCTGTCTGCATTTCCTTTATGCAGGCCAAAGTTTCTCCGACCGTTTCAAGTGTAATACAATTTATGACCATACGAACCTGTGGATTTTTTTCAAGAAGAAGTTCCACAATTTCTTTCATATTTCCGGAAGATCCACCAATAAAAGCATGGGTAGGAGCCGGAAGTTCTTCCATTGCTTCAGGGGCCGTTCCTGCTATGATCCTCATATGATCTAACGCAAATTTCTTTTTATTTTCCTCGAGAAGCACAAGTGCATCCTCTTTTTTCTCAATGGAATATACGCTTCCCTGACTTGCACGAAGTCCCATCTCCACAGATACAGAACCAGTTCCGGCCCCGATATCATAACAGACCGAATCCTCTTTAAGACATAACTTTGCTAGCGAAACTGTTCGTACCTCTGTCTTGGTCATCGGTGCTTTTCCACGGGTAAATGCATCATCTGGAAGTCCATGTGTGGTCAATGCTGTTTTTGCATCCGGATTCCAGGCACAGATCACACTCAAGGCATTTCCTCTGTAATCTGTAAGTTCCCTCGCCTGTTTTACAAATATTTTCTCATCCTCATAAGACAGATTCTCCCCGACATAAAGCTGCACTTCACCCATTCCATAATCCGTCAGTTTCTGTGCAAGATGTGCGGTTCCATCTGAAGTGCCAAGAATTGCAAAAACCTTCTGATTTGTTCGAATCAGGGATACCAGATTGCATACTCTTCCATGTGCACTGACAATCTTTGCATCATCCCATGAAAGACCAATTTTTGACATAAAATAAACAACAGAGGATATACCGCAGATGATTTCGGCATTTCCGTCCAAAGCTTTCAAAAGTCCTTTTGCCCCACTGTAAAAACCGACATCACCGGATAGTGCGATCACAACTTTTTCATATTCCGGATGTTTCTTAATATACTCTGCAATCTCAGCACTTCTGTATTCATAAAAGACATCCTGTCCCGGAAGTGCCACTGCATCTGCCATCCTTCTGGCGCCTATGATCAGATCCGCCTGTTCCACTGCCTCATTGCCCTGAATCGTCAATGTTTCCTTGCTTCCCATTCCAATTCCCAGGAGAACTACATGTGGTGTCGGCTGGAATCCAAATTTCTCTGGCAGCATACGTTTGCATTCTTTTACAGAAATTCCCTTTTCCTGCACCGGACGGCCAATGATCACAGGAATTGCGCCACATTCTGTGGCAGCCTGAATCTTTTCTTCAAATCCGCCTGCTTTTCCGGAATCTTTTGTTACCAGATATCTGCAGTCATACTGACGCAGCATGGCAGCATTCAATTCTTTCGAAAAAGGACCCTGCATGGCAATCAGATTTTTGCCCTCGAATCCCAGCATGCGACAGTTTTCGATCACATTCTGAATGGAAAGGACTCTTGCAAACATTCTTTCCTGATAACCCGGAATTTCTGTATAAGCAGAAAGTTCCTTACTGCCCGTCGTAAGCAGAACATTTCCCGATACATGTTTCAGATAATCTACTGCTGCCTCTGTATTTTCTACATAAACTGCATCTTTGTGAACGCCTCCTTCACGAAGGACTCTCACATAAGAAACGGCTGTGTTTTCACAGGCCTCACGGATATTTACTGTCACTTCTGCCGCATATGGATGTGTTGCATCCAAAACCAGTTCCGGTCTTTCTGCTGCAAAAAGCTCCTGCATCTGTTCTTTGTCAAGGCGTTCTGCACGAATCGATAAAAATTCATTTTCTTCAAGAGATCTGGATCCATATTCCGTCGCGACACAGGCAAGTACAGATACTTTATTTTCACTCAGAAACCGGCTGATTTCATAGCCTTCTGTAGTACCAGCAAAAACAATTGCTTTATACATTCCGATATCCTCTTGGAGTTACCATTTTGCCATTTATTTCTTTTGTCTGGGAATTTCCGATAAATACTGTGGTGAACATATCAACCTGTGTATCTCGAAGTTCTTTCAATGTCATAACCTGATACTCTTCCCCTTCCCTTCCGATATTACATACTGTTCCGCAAACTGTTTCTGGAGATTTGTACTGCATCATCAGATCGCAGGCTTTCTGTAAATAATCATGGCGTTTTTTACTGGAGGGGTTATAGAGACAGATTACAAAATCCGCCTGAGATGCACCAAGAAGTCTTGCTTCAATCTTTTCCCATGGAGTCAGAAGGTCACTTAAGCTGATCAGACAGAAATCATGGATCAGCGGTGCACCAAGGACTGCCGCTCCGCCAAGTGCGGCTGTTACTCCCGGAACGATCTCCAGTTCTACTTTCGGATATTTTTCTCCTACTTCATACATCAGTCCGGCCATACCATAGACTCCGGCATCACCACTGCAGATCATGGAAACCCTTTTGCCTTTCATAGCCTCTTCAAAAGCCAGCACACATCTGTCCACTTCTTTTTTCATTGGTGTGGTCAGATATTCTTTATCTGGAAATGTATCTTTGACAAGATCCACATATACCGTATATCCAATAATCGTATCACTGTCTTTCAAAGCATTCATTGCAATACCGGTCATCTGATCACAGCCCCCCGGTCCGATTCCAACTACATATATTTTATTCAAAATGAACCTCCCAGTTCCGGAGTGCAAGCGCGGTTGTCACGCCATTTCTCCCTGTCTTATTTTTGATCAGGCGGCCCTGCTCCGCACCCAGGACTGCACTTCGTTCACAGACATTATTCACGCCTGTGATCTTTTTTACAAATTCGGAAGGGGTAAATTCCCCCTCTGCATGACTCAGCTCTTCTTCCTCAAATGTGATAAACGGGATTCTCCAGTCTTCTGCAAGTTTTTGAAGCCCCACTTCGTCTTTTTTGATGGAAATGCTTGTCAGCTTCTCTACTGCCTGGCTGTATATATCCGCGTCCGCCAGACAGACACTAGCTTCTTTTTCAATTACATCTGCTTCTTTATTCCTGCGGCAGCCCATTCCCAGTGTCACCACCCTGGGAATGATCTGCACCGTGGATGTAAACGGCTTACAGGTTGGATGAATGGTTACTGCAATTCCAATCTCCGGTTTATCCTGCGTGTCTTCCGAAGGCTCTTCCAGGCCTTCCGGCAACTTTCCTGTCCATGGAAATTCACTGTAAAATCCGACAGGTTCTCCCGCAAGCAAGGCTGCTGAAACCGCCTTTGCCGCTTTCATATTCTGAATTCCACAGCAATTCTTTTTTGCAAAGACATCCACTGCAAAGCGATGATGAAGATCTGTCGCTGTCGTTACGACTGGAACTGCACCCAGAAGCTCCGCAACTTCCAGAGTCAGTTCATTCGCACCGCCAAGATGTCCTGATAACAGAGATATCACAAACTTTCCACATTCATCGATCACCAGTACCGCCGGATCAGACTTCTTACTTGCTACGTAAGGTGCAATGCTGCGCACCGCGATTCCACAGGCTCCGACAAAAATAATCGCATCATCTGTCTCAAAATGGCGGCCTGCCCAGATTCCTGTACTTTCCGCAATCGAATCATCGAGATATTTACTTTTCTTATAAATTTCTGCCGTATAACCTTTGCCCTGAAGGTCTTTTTGCAGGTCTTCCGCAGTCATATATCCTGTAAGACTGAAACAAATGATTGAAATACGCATTATTTAATTCTCCATTTAGATCGGATTATTTACTGCGCGTTCTCACTCTGTTGCTTCACGGAATTCGGTAGTGAATCCCGGATCATACAGTTTTGAGCGATCATAGTGAGCTGCTTTTACAGAATCCCCGATGATCATCAGTGCAGTCTTTGTGATGTTGTTTTCTGCAGCAGTCTGTGCAAGCGTGCCTACTGTGCAGACAAATTTCTTCTCATCCGGCCAGGTTGCCTTGTATACAATTGCCGCCGGCGTATCAGCTGTATATCCGCCTTCGATCAGTCTGCTGCTGAGTTCTTCCAGCATACCGGTGCTTAAGAAAACGACCATCGTTGCCTGATGAGCTGCAAATGACTGAATGCTTTCTTTGGATGGAACCGGTGTACGGCCTTCCATTCTTGTGATGATCACACTCTGTGAGATATCCGGCAGAGTATATTCCAGATTCAGGGCACTTGCCGCACCGCAGAACGCACTGACACCAGGACAATAGTCATACATAATGCCCTTCTCATCCAGAATATCCATCTGCTCACGGATTGCACCGTAAATACAAGGATCGCCTGTATGAAGACGCACAGTCATCTTCCCTTCTGCTTCTGCTCTCTCCATAACGGAGATGACTTCTTCCAGTGTCATCTTCGCGCTGTTATGAATCGTACAAACATCCTTGCTGTATTCCAGCAGCTGCGGATTTACCAGCGAACCTGCATAGATGATCACATCCGCCTCCTCCAGATACTGTTTACCTCTGACTGTGATAAGATCCGGTGATCCCGGTCCTGCTCCAACAAAATGAACCATGTTTTTATTCTCCTTTTTTTATATATAATTGTTTAATTTGTTGTTTAATTTGTCATTTACTCTCAGCTGAATTTATTTTACGGATCAGTTCTTCTGCATGCTCTGTCTGGCCAAGATATCCAAATTCATTGGAAAAGATCACTGCACCCAGAAGGATCTGCTGATAAGAACGATGATCCAGATAAAACTGGATATGTCGGGTCACATCCTCCATCGCTTTCTGTAAAATATGATAACGATCAAGCACATGCAGGGCCTCATCCGTCGTGTTGCATGCCAGAATCTCTCTGGCACATTCCAGATCTGCTCCGGAGCGTATTGCTGCCGCACACAGAACCTCCATACGTCCGTCTGCGCTGTGTGAATGTGTATTCATGATTCCGGCAGCAACTTTGACAAATTTGCCAATATGCGAAATAAAAAGAATCCCCTTTACTCCCATGTTCACTGCCATATCAATGGTTTCACCTACATAATTACTGCACTTGATGTTTTTTTCAAAAGGAAGATCCATATGCTCCCGAAGGTAATCTGCCCCATAATTTCCCGGAGTCACGATCAGATACTGTTCCCCCTGTGAAAAATGCTGTTTCATTTCTACCTGAATACTCTGAATCAAGGCTTTCTCACTCATAGGTTCTACGATACCGGACGTTCCAAGAATAGAGATGCCACCCTGGATTCCCAGACGGGGATTAAAAGTCTTTTTCGCGATCTGTTCACCTTCTGGAACAGAAATCGTTACTTTCAGGCCACCCTCATAGTGGTATCGATCTGCTGCATCCTCCACTGCTTTCAGGATCATGGCCTTTGGTACAGGATTGATTGCTGCTTCTCCCACTTTCTGTGAAAGTCCCGGACGCGTCACTCTTCCGACACCTTTCCCCCCATCGACCGTAATCTCAGAGGATTTCGGACATTTTTCCACTCTGGCATAGACCAGAATTCCATTCGTCGTATCCGGATCATCCCCCGCATCTTTACGTACTGCGCAGATCACTGTATCTTTTTCCATACAGACGTCATGCAATTCCAGATGGAGAAGAATTCCCTTTGGTGTCATAAGATCTGTCTCGTTCTGTTTCTGACCTCCGAGAAGCATTTCCGTGGCACCTTTTGCAGCTCCCGCCGCACAGGATCCGGTCGTATAGCCGAAATGAAGTTTCTTTTGATTTTTAATTACATAATAATCTTCCAGTCCTGTTTTATGTGCCATAACTTCCTCCTTCACATATGTCATTTTATTATATTATTTTGCAAAAAAAATGTCAATGAAACACCCTTTAATTAATCTTACATTCCTCATTTATCCGGAATACCTTTTAAAATATTTCTGCACAAAAAAACCAGTCCACTTTCGGACTGGTCTTTTGCATTTTATGTATCTTTTTAATAAATAATGATTGGATATCCGCTGTCAATCGTATTATAGATCAGTGCTGCCTGATCTGTCGGAAGGTTGATACAGCCATGACTTCCGGCGCCACTTTTATATCGGTTTCCTCCGAAAGAAGACTGCCAGGATGCATCATGAAGCCCCTGCCCATATACAAATGGCATCCAGTAATTTACTTTTACGTTGTATCCATATTCCTGACTGCTCAGGTTATATGGACTTGCCTTGTAGGCAATCGGCCATGCTCCTCTGTATGTCTCCCTGCCGGCTTTTGGTGCTCCACTGACGATATCTGTTTCTGTCACAAGTGCTCCATCTTTGTACAGCCACAGATGCTGGTTATCCAGACTTACTTCTATATAGCTTCCGTTCAGATCATCTGCACCGTTACGCTGCATGCCACTGATGCTGTATACCGGATCTCGTGTAACTGCAGTACCACTCGCAAGATCTGTCAGCAACTGCTGCACTTCTCCATCCTGATCGATCTGAAATCCATATTCATTATCGGATACCGTGACATCATTTCCATAGGATGTGTGGAATGTACGTGGAACATAGATGGTATTATACTTCGCTGCAAGATTCTGTACATAAGACTTCACTGCTTCCTGATCAATATTCAGGCTGTCATCTGTAATCTGCAGCCATGTCTCGATTGTTCCTGCATCAATTACTTCCGTCGTACTTCCCAATGTATATGTAACTGTAGTACTGCGATATTTATTCAACTGATCATTCAGTCCTGTAACTTTATTCTGCATTTCATCAGAAGCCGTTACAGACGGCTGCTGATAAACATTTGTATCCAATGTGATCTGAATATCCCCACCAAGAAGCTTCAGCCGAAAATTATCATCCAGCATCTGATCTACATAGCTTTGAAGTCTGGTCTCATCAATTTCATTTCCCTGCACATCATTGACCAGAACAAACTGCTTCTGCTGTTCATCATACTGAACCGCTGCATCAACGGATGCCGTACGCTCTTTATCTCCAAAATTAGAAGACGCAAGAGCTTTCTTTTCCTGTTCTTCATCCTTCTGGATCTGATATGCAATCTTGTAATCTTCCTGCGTGGCAAAGATCTTTCTGTTTGCTTCCCGCGTTGTCTGCAATTCTGTAAGCTCACTTTTAAGTGCTGACTCATCCAGATCATATCCAAGTTCACTCACCGTTGTCTGATAGACATCCGAGCCACCTTCTTTGAACTGTACCTTACGGCTGCGAAAAGCATCCAGAAGCTTCTGTTCTGCCTTATCTGCCGTCAGCGTGGAAACATCCATCCCGTAAATAGATATTTTTCTTCCAAGTGTATTGGTATCTGCAATATGTATGTAAGTAAAAAGCCCCGCCGTAAGAACAACCACACCTCCGATACATACGCCCAATATGATTTTCTTTGCTTTTCTGCTGAGCTTAAATTTGTCTGCCATAATCTCTTTCCTCTTATCTGCTGTATTGTCAATTTATGCACGTATTCTGATTCTTATTATATTACAGAGAAAAATGGACTTCTGTAATCTGAGGTTTCTGTTTATCTCTGGCAATAAATTATTTTACCTTTTAATAACCAGAACTCTTCTCATAAGGTGTTGTATAGATTTTCAGGAATTTATCATATTCTTTGTTACTGTAAAAATATCTTCTGTTATGACGGCTGATATCAAGGCAGTCAAAACCCTTTCTTTTGAGCAGTCTGTATGTCTTTTCATATGCACTTCCTGTCATTGTATTTAACTGCCACAGTGAAAAATTAAGCGCCCAATTAACAAATGCCCTTTCTAAGGTATCATATAAACCTCTGTCTTTTAGCTCCTTTTGCATAGCCAAAAGCGCAATATAGAAACAATCCCATGATTTCTCTCTTGTACGCGACAGAGATGTTCTGACATTGACTCTCTGATGGATCAAGACCTCATCTACTGTAGAAATTCTGGAAGCACAGGCAAGCGCAATAAAAACAAAGAGCATATCATTTGTTGTTCGAAGATTCTGATACTTGATTCCCAATCTCCTGACATACTCCCTCTGGTACAATTTATCCCATGGCCAACCATTAAACATTCTAAAAATATTATTTCTTACATTTTCATCAGTTGCTGCAAACGGCTCTTTTTCCGGAAAATACTGCTTCCGAAATGCCCATGTGCATTTTTTGTATACTTTCTCTGTATGATCATAGAGGTCTGCATTAAACACACATACTTCTGCCTCTGTTTCTTCCGCTCTGTCATATGCGGCTTTCAGCATATTTTTCTCAAAGAAATCATCTGCATCCAGAAAAGCCAGGTATTTTCCTCTTGCAACATCCATTCCATTATTTCTGGCTGCTCCTGCTCCCTGATTTTCCTGATGAATGACTCTGATCCTGGCATCTGTTTTTTCGAATTCTTTCAGAATTACCAGTGATCCATCTGTTGACCCATCATCCACACAGATAATTTCAATCTCTCTCAGAGTCTGCTTCAGCAGGCTGTTTAATCCGTCTTTTAAGAATTCTGCCGCATTGTATACCGGAATTATCACCGAAACCGCAGGTATATCATTACTCATATCTATTCCCCTTTGATTAATGCAACATTTTTTTCAGCTTTCGCGGAACAAAGGTAATTGCTCTTCCAATTTTTAAAGATGAAGAATTTTCCATGTCATCTATTTTTTTCTGAAGCTTTGTCACCTTGTTTTCGCTTTTTTTCAATGCCTTCGCCAGTTCTGCTTCGCTTCCAAACCTGAGTAGTTCTTTTCGAAATGTTTCATCAAAAAAAGCATCCATATCATCTACTGATATCTGTCCATTCTTTTTCCGTAAAATATTTTTTGTCAAAAAGTCCCCTGTTCTTCGCCTCTGAAAGTTCTTTATGCATCCTCTCCAAAAAAGCATATTTGAATTCCATTGTAAGTCTGAACAGATTCCACCGATAAGATATATATTTCAAAGATATAACCGGTTTCTCCAGTTCTTCTTTTAGCTCCGGTCGTTTTTCAAGAAATTCTTCAATAGATTTAAATTCATCACAGATACAATATATTTTGGCAGCCGCTTTTACCGATGAATTTGCATTATCTGTGCGATAATGAAGGTAGGCATCACGAACCAGCAATGCTCTTTCCGCACTTGCCCATACTTTAAACGCAAATCCTGTATCCTGATAGGAAGCACCCGGTGTTTCCGCAAAAGATACATGATTTTCCAACAGCCATTCTCTCCGATAAATCCCGCTCCAGATACATGGTCTCACCCGAAAGATTTCCGGATGTTCCACCGGCCTGAACACCTGATCATACAGATCATATTCTTTTAGCACTTCATAATATGTGCTCTGAGGTTCCGGCTGCGATACATAAGAATAATAGTTTGATTTCACAACATCTGCATGATTTTCTTTCGCTGCTTTATATAATTCATCAAACATATTAAGATCTGCAAAATCATCCGTTTCAATAATGCCTATATATTCTCCTGTCGCATTTTGAAGTCCAACATTCATACTATGTCCGTACCCCGAATTCGCTTTATGGATCACTTTGATACGATTGTCTTTCTGCGCATATTCATCCAGAATATTCCCTGTTGAATCTCTGGATCCATCATCTATACAAATAATCTCTATGTCCTTTAAAGTCTGATTTACTACACTGTCCATGCATTCTTTTAAAAATTTTTCAACATTGCATGCCGGCATTAGTATGGATACTTTTGCCATCTTCCATTCCTCCTGATCTGTCATTATCTTGCACGAAGCTTTCGAATGATTGCTATGCCTGTACATTTTATTCCGTTTTTTCTCATATACCTGAATATCTTTTTCACCAAATACCCCGGTGTCGTTAATACCTGCAGCATTTTGCCCACACCGGATGGTTCTGTTATTCTCTTATAAAGATAAATATCATTTACGCAAAAAACTCTTTCAGCCTTCAACAGAATACGTTTTACAAAGCATCTATCTGTA